>Ga0209527_1000041_pt1 | contig 23199 bp, 17 predicted proteins | sample JacPinW_OM2H0_M2_FD_187968 | JGI IMG/M metagenome (GOLD analysis project Ga0209527, IMG submission 187968) | Forest soil microbial communities from Algoma, Ontario, Canada - Jack Pine, Ontario site 1_JW_OM2H0_M2 (SPAdes) (version 2) | ecosystem: Environmental > Terrestrial > Soil > Boreal... | reverse complement strand
CCGTCCCTCGGTCCAAAGCGCTCGCGAACCTTACGAGCAACTTGTCGCGAAGTGCTCGCGTCAGCTGAGATTTCTTCTTTTTTTGCATCAGCAGTCGATTCGCTCCAAGGCGAGTGTAGCCCAGAAATCCAGAGCTCGTACCTCCTGGTTGACCCAGTAAGCGGAAAAGAGGGAGTGCGTTAACCTGTCAGCCGATGCGGGCGAGGTGGTAGCGGCGCTGCCATTCAGAGGGGAGTTCGCGGAGGAGGCGCTGCATGGCGTCCTGCTGGTCGGAATCGTCAGCGAGGGCGAAGGCTTCGCGGCGGGCTAGTTCGAGGAGTTCGCGGTCGCGCAACGGGTTGGCGATGTGAAAGCCGAGGTCGCCGGACTGGCGAGTGCCGAAAAATTCGCCGGGGCCGCGGAGGAGGAGATCGGTTTCGGCGATTTCGAAGCCGTTGGAGGTGCGCACCATGGTTTCGAGGCGGGCGCGGGCTTCGTCCGTCATGCGAAAGGGGGCGACGAGGATGCAATGGGATTTCTGGGCGCCGCGGCCAATGCGTCCGCGAAGCTGGTGGAGCTGGGCGAGGCCGAAGCGCTCGGCGTGCTCGATGACCATGACGGTGGCGTTGGGGACGTCGACGCCGACTTCGACGACCGTGGTGGCGACGAGAATCTGGGCTTCATTTTTGCGGAAGCGCTGCATGACTTCTTCTTTTTCGTCGCTGGAGAGACGGCCGTGCAAGAGGCCGAGCTTCAGTTTGGGAAAAACTTCACGCGAGAGGCGCTCGTATTCTTCCATGGCGGCTTTCAGCTCGAGCTTCGATTCTTCGATGACGGGATAAACGACGTAGCCCTGGTGTCCGGCCGCGACTTCGCGGCGGAGAGATTCCCAGACGCCGGGGAGATGCTGCTCGGTGGTCATGCGTGTGACGATAGGCGTGCGGCCGGGCGGGAGCTCATCGAGAACGGAAACGTCGAGGTCGCCATAGAGAGTGAGCGACAGCGTGCGCGGGATGGGCGTGGCGGTGAGCACGAGGACGTGCGGGGCGTGGCCATGGGCGGCGGCTTTGTCCATCAGGCGCTTGCGCTGGAGAACGCCGAAGCGATGCTGTTCGTCAATGGCGACAAAACCAAGCCGAGCGAATTCCACGTTGTCTTCAATCAGCGCGTGGGTGCCGATGACGAGTTGCGCTTCACCCGTTCGAATGCGCTCGAGGGCCGCGGACTTCTCCGAGGCTTTCAGGCCGCTGATCAGGAGCTCCACGCGATAGCCGGCTTTGGCGAGGATGCGACGCGCGGAAAGAAAATGTTGCACGGCGAGAATTTCCGTTGGAGCCATGAGTGCAGCTTGCGTACCGTTTTCGATGGCGATCACGGCCGCTTGCAGCGCGATGATGGTCTTGCCGCTGCCGACGTCGCCCTGGAGGAGACGATTCATCGGGGATGGCTTTTCCAGGTCGGCGGCGATTTCGGCGAGAACGCGCTTCTGCGCCGGCGTGGGCTTGAACGGCAGGATGCGCTTCAAAGCTTCGCGCACGGCGTCCTCACGCACGCGGAAGGCGATGGCGTTTTCCTTGCGAGTGGCCTTGCGGTCCAGAGCGAGGCTGAGCTGGTACAGGAAAAATTCCTCGAAGATGAGCCGCTGCTGCGATGGTGAACGGAACGTATTCAAGGCCTCAAGGGATTCGCCGGGTTCTGGAAAGTGCGTGTGAATCAGAGCTTCGCCGCGCGAGGGATAGTCAAGCCGCGCGCGCAGTCCTTCCGGCAAAATATCCGGCATCCTCTGATCGATGAGCTGCACCGCGGCGTACATGGCGCGGCGAATCTGCCGGGAACCGAATGAGCCAATCGCTTCGTAGATTGGCACGATTCTCCCGACCTCGGTGGAATCCATCTCCTCGCTGCTCAGCACTTCGATCTGCGGATTGATCATCTCGAGGCGCGCGGGCCGCAGCTTATCGACCTCCGCCTTGCCGTGAAGGATGAGCAGTTGCCCGGGCTTCAAGCGGCCTTCGAGGTATCCGCCGTGAAAAAACTTGCAAGGCAGCGAACCGCCCGCATCGTCCTGCACCAGCAGGTGATAGATGGCGTCGCGGCCGCCGCGCATGTTGCGGATGGCCTGGCCGCTCATCACACGCGCGCGAATGGTATACGTACCGTTTGGCTGAATGTCTTTCACCTTGGAGAAATGAATGCGATCCTCGTAGCGAAAGGGAAGGTACCCGAGCAGATCCTCGAGCGTGTGGATTCCGCGCTGCGCGAGCAATTCGGCGCGCTGCGGGCCCACGCCTTTGATCATGCGTACTTCAGTGCCGAGGTTCATCGTTATTGACATTATGTTTATATCATTCCCGTTGCGAAGATAAGGCAGCCGCGAAACTTGCGTCCTGGCTATCCGTATCTATAGAGTGAGGGCTCCGTGTCCCAAACGAGGAGGTTTACGTGACGGGAGACCGTCTGACAGGTTCCGACAAGCGCGCGCTGATTCTTTGGGTGGTGGCGGGAATCCTCGGCGCGCTGTTCGCGTACAAATATTTTTTCCGCGCTTTCCCCGAAGCCTCCGTTAATTTTCAGGTCTCCCGCGAAGAGGCCCTGGCAAGAGCGCAGAAATTCGTCACCGGCCTTGGCGAGAACGCCGGCGGCTACGAATCCACAATTATTTTCGCGGTGGACGACAACGCCAAGGTCTACCTGGAGCGCCAGCTCGGGTTACAACAAGCCAACAAGCTGATGTCTTCCGAGCTGAATATCTGGTTCTGGGACGTGCGTTTCTTCAAACCGCAGCAGGAGGAAGAATTTCGCGTTCGCGTGAGCCCGGCGGGACAGATTGTTGGCTACAGTCACAAGATCGAGGAATCACGCGCTGGGGCGTCGCTCGATCGCGCCACCGCGCAATCCGCCGCGCAAAACTATCTGAACGCGAAACTGGGACTCGATTTGAGTAGCTGGGAGCTCCTCCCGGAAGAAGCCAATTCGAACAAGCGGCCGAACCGGCTGGATTGGGAATTTACGTGGGAAAAGCACGGCTTCCGCGCGAAGGACGCGCCTTACCGCCTGCAAGTCACCTTGCAAGGCGACAAAGTCGGCGGCAGTGAAGAATTCCTGCACGTTCCCGAAGCATGGCAGCGCAGCTACCAGCAACTTCGCGCTTCGAATCTTTTTTACAACCAGATCGCCATCATTCCTTACATTTTGCTGCTCGGCGGCGCGCTGTGGGTGGGCATCACGCTCACCAAGCACGGGCAAACAAGCTGGGGCGGGGCCATCAAGCTGGGCGCGATCGTCGCGGCGCTTTTTTTCCTGATGGAGCTGAATGAGTGGCAATTCACACGCGCCGGCTATGACACCCACGATCCTTATAGCGGCTTTGTCCTGCTCCGGCTCGGCATCGCTTTGCTGTCGGCACTTGGCACGGCGCTGATGGTGACGCTGGTGCTCCCTGGCGGGGAGCCGCTCTATCGCTCCTACCTGCCGAATCGGATGCAGCTTTCGAAGGCCTTCACGCTGCGCGGGCTTCGTTCGAAAGAATTCTTCTCATCGGCAGTTGTGGGGCTGGCGTTGGCAGCGGCACACATCGGCTTCATCGTCGCGTTTTATATGGTGGGCAGCCGTTTTGGAGTTTGGGCGCCGCAGGACCTGAACTACTCCGACGCGGTCAACACTACATTCCCCTGGATCGCGGGCGTGGCCATCGGCCTGATGGCCTCGACCAGCGAGGAATTTCTGTTTCGTCTTTTTGCCATCCCGTTCGTAGAGCGCGTGACGAAGTCGCGAATCCTGGCCGTCATCTTGCCGGCGTTTTCCTGGAGTTTTCTCCACAGCGCCTATCCGCAAGAGCCTGGCTACATTCGGGGAATCGAGGTCGGCATCATCGGCGTCGTTGCGGGAATTGTGATGTTGCGCTGGGGCATCCTGGCGACGCTCATCTGGCATTACACGGTGGATGCGTCGCTGGTGGGGTTGTTGCTGGTCCGTTCGAACAGTCTCTACTTTAAGATATCCGGCGTGGTCGTGGGCGCCGCCGCTCTTGCCCCTTTGGTTTTTGCCTGTGTTTCCTACCTGGCTCGTGGTGGATTCGAAACCGGTGAAGACCTTCTCAATCGCGCGGCGCCCGAGCCGGAAATTGATCTGACCACCGAATCTGCAACTGCAACTTCTGAGGTCAAATCAAGCGGTTACGAAGCTCTTTCTCCCGGCATGATCGCTTTCCTGGCCGTCTGCCTGCTTGCCGGTGGCGCGCTGGCGTGGCGGCTCAAGCCGGAGTCCATTGGCGATTACCTGAAGCTGTCGATAGACGCGCGAACGGCTCGGGCGCGCGCCGATCAACTCATGCACCAGCGCGGCGTCGATCCAAAGGCGTACTACCGCGCCGCCGTGTTCGTCAACAATGCTGACCCATATGCAAACGAATATCTGCGGGAGCGTATCGGCATTGCGGGAGTCAACGCCATCTACTCGGGACAAGTTCCGGCTGCTCTCTGGCGCGTGCGCTATTTCCGCGACAGCCAACCGGAAGAATTCGCGGTCGTTCTGAAGCCCGACGGGTCACTTCATTCGGTGTGGCATAAACTGGCCGAAGAAGCGCCCGGCGCATCGCTCGACAAGGACCAAGCCCTGGCCCGCGCCGAAGAATTTCTTCGCCGGGAAAAAAACCTCGACCTGAAGGGCTGGTCTTTGGTTGGAGACGAGTCAAAAAAGCAGCCGCACCGCATCGATCACACCCTGACCTGGGAGCAAACGCAACCCCTCGACTCCGCGCAAGCGCCGGCCGCAAACTCCCAAGATCACGCTCATGCACGCGTCGAGCTCAAGGTATTGGGAGACGAGGTCACAAATTATCGAACCTACGTCCACATCCCCGAAGGCTGGGAGCGCAAACAAGAGGAGCGAAGCCTTTCCCGGATCATCATTTCCATCGTAATTCCTATCCTGTTTTACGCCGGGCTGGCCCTGACGGCCCTGATTGTGCTTTTGAAAAACCTGCGGTCGCCATTTGCGCGCTCGATCCCCTGGAGAAGAATCGCATTCTGGTCGATTTGGGCTCTCGCCGGATATCTCGCCGTATTCGCTCTTGGAAATATCCTCCCCAGCGCGTTAAGCGCTTACGACACGGGCAATCCGCTCAAATTGACGTATGCAGGGATTGCCATCCTCGCGCTGCTCGGCGCTCCGCTCTACGTCGGCGGAATCGCGCTGCTCTTCGGCACGGCGTGGTATTTCGGCAGCCGTGCGTTCGGCGAAGAACGTCTGCCGGGCTGGGCCGGGATGCCATCGGCTTACTATCGCGATGCGCTGTGGATCGGAGTGGGTGGGTCCGCGGGGCTGTTCGGCCTGCAACACCTCCTTGCGGCTGCTACGAACCACTGGCCGACGGTGCATCGCTCGATGGGAGCGTCCTTCGGCCATGACTTCGACGCCATCTTCCCCTTCGGCTCGATAATTGGCGGGACGTTGGTGCGCAGCTTGTTTTACACAGGTCTAGTCGCTGCGGTTGCGTCTTTCGTTGCGGCACAAATACGGCAGCCTGGGCTTCGCGTATTAATTTTCCTGCTGGGCGCTCTTGCCCTCACGGGCGGAAACTGGGGAAGCGCCGCCGACCTTGCACAAGGACTCCTGACGCAACTCATCCAGCTCAGCGTTCTCGCCTTCGGCGTGCGCTACGTTATGCGCTTTAACATTCTCGGCTGCTTCCTCATCATCGCCGGCACTTCCTTGTTCGGCGGCGCCTCTGAGTTGCTCTCGCAGCCGGATTCGTTCTACCGCGCGAACGGCTATGCTGTTCTGCTCGTGCTCGTTCTCATTTTCGCGTGGCCCTGCGTAGCGTGGCGTATGCGCGGTTCGGCAAGGGTCGTCTGAACAGCCGGCTCAGGCCGCTGGCCACCAATTGAGGGCTCAAATCTGGCCTGCGAGTCTCATTTGAATGGTTTTCTTGAAACAAAATCCACAGATTCACCGTTGTTATAGTGGGAAGCGGTGCTCACCCAAGGGCATAGCCGTGCGTCCAAATTGGGTGGTCGTGTGGTGCGCAGCGTTTAGGCGTGTGCTGGAATTTGAGTTAAGGTGTTGTTTTACAAGCGGCAACACCGGCGCACGCGAAAAGAAAGCGAAATATGCCGCTCCCCAATTGGGCTTTGGCTTTGGCCGACTACAACGGACGCTCGGGTAGCACAGACGCCACCCTGGCATCGGTGATCTCCTTGTCCCACCTCGACGAGCGGGCCCTGGTTGCGGAAGCGCAAACGGGAAGTCGTGCGGCTTTCGAGGAATTGGTGCGGCGCTTCGACCGGGACGTCCTGCGTCTGGCCTTGAATCTCATGAAGCGCCCCGAGGACGCCCGGGACGTCTACCAGGAAGCCTTCCTCAAGGTTTACCGCAATCTCCACCGTTTCCGCTTCGAGTGCAGCTTTTACACCTGGCTGTACCGCATCGTCACCAACGTTTGCCTGGACCATCTGCGCCGCCGTCAGGCGCGCCCCGAAGATCAGGCTCCTGAGTTGAATTCCGGCCTCCACGAGGAGGGCATCAGTGATTTTTTCGAGCGCCAGCGTGAAAAACGTCCGACGCTGGACCCGGAACGAACGTTCATCGGCCAGGAAATCAAGGCGCGCATTGCCCTAGCCATGGAGCGCCTGTCCCCTCGCGAACGCATTGTTTTTGAGATGAAGCACTATCAGGGCCTGAAGCTCCGGGCCATCGGTGACGCCCTGGGCACGACCGAGGAAACCGTGAAGAATTCGCTTTTCCGCGCCACGCGCAAACTCCGCCATGAGTTGGGAGGCCTGCGATGAGCGCTTTTGAAAAGAGTGTGAAGTGCGAAGACATTGCGCCGCTCCTGGTTTTCTATGCGTGCAATGAAGTCAGCGACAGGGAACGCAAGCAGATTGATGCACACGTGGCGAGTTGCCCAGCGTGCGCCGCCCAGCTTGCCGAAGAGAGCCAGCTCCAGGAAGCCATGGTCGCTGCTCCGCAACCCGCCGATGAACTCGATTCTTCCGGTATCCTGCTCTCGCAGTGCCGTAGCGAGCTTGCCGAGGCCCTCGACGATCTTTCCGCACCTCCCATCCAGGAACACTGGCGTCCCTTCGGATGGCTGCGCCGCTGGATGGCGCTGCGTCCCGCCTGGAGCGGCGCAGTCCTGGTCCTATTCGGGATCGTGGTTGGAGTACAAGTTCTTCCGTGGCTGCGGAACGGCAACAACGGCAACACCAACGGTCAGGCCATGAACGTCATGGCCAAGCCTCGTCTTACAGACGATCAGCTTTCGAAGATGGTTGTCGGAGGCATCAATTTTCCGCCTTCTACAGGCTCCGGCTCTCCTGACGTGCAACTTCAGCTTAGCGCCGAAGAACCGCTGGTTCTGAACGGCAATGTTCAGGACAGCGACATGCGCCGCGTACTCACCTACGTGGTTGAAAATGGCGAGCGCTTCGACGCCGGTGTGCGCCTCGATTGCCTCGAAGCGCTGAAAGCCGCTTCTCGGGACCAGCAAGTGCGTCAGGCCTTAATCGCCGCGGCTCGCAAGGATCAGAATCCCGCAGTGCGCATGAAGGCCCTAGAGTCGCTCCGCGATGCGTCATCGAATGATGACGTCCGACAGGCTTTGCTCGATGCGCTGCAGCATGACGGCAATCCAGGCGTGCGCGTTGAAGCCGTCAATGTTCTTGTGGGATCTTTGCAGCACCGCGAATCGGAAGAGACAGCGCCCGAAGTCTCCGACGCCACCCCAGTGAAAAAGCCAGACCGTCCGGAAGAAGACCAGTCCGTGGAGCGAGTGGTTCGCGCTCTGCAGCAGTTGCAGCACCGGGATCCCAGCCGCTACGTGCGGTTGCGCAGCGCCGCTGCCTTGCGGCAGATTGGCCCACGCGAAGTGCAGTAACCGTTTAGAAAACTCGTTCAACGATGAACACACGTTTCGAACAAGGGATTTTTCCTGCCGCGCGCCGTTTGGCGCTGTTTCACGTCCTGGCGATCCTTTTTTTTCTAACACCGCTCGCGCCACCGGTCTTTGCGGCCGAAGCCAAAGAACCAGCGGCCACCGAGCCTACCCAACCTACTGAGCCGGGTTCGCAGCATGCCTCCGTTGTTCGCAGCGACATGCTGGGTACCAAAGATGGTCTGACGCTGCGGCTGACGACGGATCTCGGGTCCGTAAACATCGTCCCACTGGAGGCCGGTGCCGCGCCCGTGGTGCGCTATACCGTGCGCATCGAAACCGATGCCCGTGGTCCCGCCGCTCAGCTACTCCTTGATACTTACTCTCTCAAGGCCAGGTCGGTTTCCTCCGGCGTGGAAATCACCGGCATGCTTTCGCCGCAAGCGGCGCGCTCGGCTGATGCGCAGTTCTGGGTGCAGTTTGAGGTCGCCGTGCCGCGCGGCTACAACATCGAAGTGAACACCGAGGCGGGCGACATCACGACAGGGGACATCGGTGGGACGGCCGCCCTTCACACCCAGGGCGGAAACATTAAGACGGGGCGCATCGCTGGTTCAGGAATCCGCGACGCTTCGTCCGGGCGCTCCGCCGCCAAATTGGAGACGGAAGGCGGCCACATCCAGGTTCTCGATGTCGCGGGCGACCTCACCGCCTTCACCGGGGGTGGGCACATCAACGTGGGCAACATTGCGGGAGACGCTTCGCTGCGCACCGGAGGCGGCCATATCCGCGCCGGCCAAATCGGAGGGCGTGCCGATCTGGAAACCGCCGGCGGCAATATCACCGTCGCTCATGCTGGGAATTTCGTCAGCGTACGTACCGGTGGCGGGCAGATCGATTTCGGCGAAGTGCGCGGCTCGGTGCACGCCCAGACCGGCGGGGGCGGGATTCGCGTCATGTACGTTTCCGGCCCGATGGAACTGGAATCGAGCAGCGGCAGCATTTGCCTGACGCGCGTTGCCGGCGCTCTGCAGGCGGCTACTTCCGGCGGCACGATTACGGCCTGGATTAATCCGGATTCACCGCCCGGAGGCGGAAACGTACGGCTCGCGGGTGCATCGCAGCTAGCTTCCGGCAACGGCGACATCCTCGTGTTTTTGCCGCGGAATCTCGCCGCGACTATCGACGCCACCGTGGCAAACGGGGGCGAACGCCACATCGAAGCAGATCCCGCACTGCACTTGACGATGCAGGCGTCCACCAATGGTTCCGGTCCCCTGCACGCCACGGCTGTTTTGAATGGCGGCGGCGCCCCGCTCAAATTGCGGACCACGTCCGGGAAAATTCGCCTGCAGTTCCTGGATTCGGAGATTGCTCTTCACGAATCGCTCGTCCGCGAGCAGGTGGACCGCCTCAACAAGAGACTGACGGAAATTGGGTTCTCGCAGCCCCCTTTTCCGGGCGAAGTAGGGCCAACAGCACCGGCCCCGCCCGAAGCGCCGATTCCCCCCGAAGCCAAGGCGGACTGGCTCGAAAGCTGGCTCGTGAATTTGGAAATCACCTTCAGGGGAGGCATCACCGAGGATCCGGGGGATTTCCAGAAGCGGCTGGTTAATTTTCCAAAGCCTTCGTACCCGGCGCTCGCGCAACGCGCTGGCTTGCAAGGCATCGTGAAGCTCCAGGTGCGCGTGAAAAAAGACGGCAGCGTCGAGGTGCAGAAACTTCTTGAAGGCGATCCGGCGCTCGCCGATGCCGCCATCGCGGTGGTAAAGCAGTGGCGGGCAAAACCGGCCTCAATTAACGGCAAGCAGGTCGAAGTTATTTCGACCGTGACATTTAATTTTCAGTTGCACTGAGCGGCAGCCGCCTCGGCGCAGCGAGTTTCGTTCGGGTCCTCGATTTTTAGTTGGTAGCACGTACTCGAAGGGGGTAGAACGTTATGCTTCGTCCATCTCTCCGCGCGACTGCTCTATGTGTATTGCTTCTAGCCGCTGTTTGGGCCGTTCCCAGCTTCGCCATCAGCAAGGAGTTCAATCAATCCTATCCGCTGCAACCCGGCGGTTCCGTTGAGCTGCAGAACGTCAACGGAACTGTCGACGTGCAAGGTTGGGACCGCAACGAAATCGAAGTCCACGCGGTAAAGACGGCGAAACACAAGGAGTCCGATCTTGAACGCGTTGCCATCGAGGTTGACGCCAAGCCGGACGCCATCTCCATCGCCACTCGCTATCCACAAAACGAGGGCGTGGAAGTAGCCGTGGAGTATACCATCCATGTTCCGCACGGCGCGCGCGTCGAGCATATCGGCACGGTGAACGGCACGCTGCGCGTTGCCGGCGTTGAAACCGTGGAAGATCTGCACACGGTAAACGGTAATATCGAAGTGTTTGAGGCCGGCGGGAGCGTCCATGCGCACACTACCAACGGCAACGTCCACCTGGAGTTGGCGCGTCTTCCGGAGAAGACCGGCGCCATCGCTGAAACGACGAACGGCTCTCTGGTTCTGGCCGTGCCGTCCGACATGCAAGCGGACGTCGAAGCTCGCTGCCTGAATGGAAACTTCTTTTCCGAACTCCCTATTACGATGGAGAGTTCCCAGCGGCCCCGGGAGATGCATGGCAAATTGGGACACGGCGGCGCACCGATTCATTTGCGCACCGTGAATGGCGGGATTCGCGTGGTCATTCTAAGGTCGACCGTCTGACGCTTTTCCTTTTGCTGCGTCTAACCGCTGAGGGAGGATGGGACGAAAATGAACAAACGAAATTTGCTTGTTATGGTGGGAGCCGTGGCCCTCGGGCTAGTGCTCATGGCCCTGCCCGCCAGTTCCGCAAGGCAGCAAAAGCCAGGTGATTCTACGATCGCACGCTTGCAACAAAGGATCGATGAGCTGCAGGCAAAATTGCAGGCGCAGCTTGAGAACGGGCAAAATCATGTGGCGGAACTCGCCGACGCGGACGCGCTCGAGGAGTCGGGGCAGGCTGTGGTCATAGAGGATCAAGACCCGACACATATCGAAGTCCTGCCAAGCATCGAAAATGATCAGTTTAATATGGTGTTCGGCGACGATGGTTCAAGCTGGCTCGGCGTCGAAACCCACGAAGTGACCGCCGACAAGGCTAAGGAGTTGAAACTTTCAGCCGAGCGCGGCGTGGTCCTGGGAAAGATCGTTCCGGACAGTCCCGCGGCCAAGGCCGGCCTCAAGGAAAATGACGTGGTGACGGAAATCAACGGACAGCGCGTCGAAGGCGCGGCGCAGTTTCGCCGCATGATCCACGAGATTCCTGCGGGCCGCAGCATCCAGCTCACCGTGTGGCGCGATGGGCGGACGCAAACCATTAACGCGACTCTCGGTAAATCCGAAGAGCGTCATCACTCCATGAAGATGGTGGCGCCGACGCCTGGGACCTTCGCTTTCCGCATGCCGGAGATCCCGGAAATCCCTTCGATGGAATGGGACGGCGGCAGGTTCCTCGGCGGGCAGCCCCGGCTGGGCATTGATGCCGAAGATCTCAGCGGACAGCTCGGCGCATTTTTCGGAGCTCCCGATGGCGAGGGAATACTCGTACGCGATGTCAACTCCGGTTCGCCTGCGGAAAAGGCCGGCGTGAAAGCAGGCGATGTCATCGTCTCGCTCAACGGCGAGCGTATCCGTTCCGCCGGCGAGCTTCGCGAAAAACTCTCGGCGAAGCGCGAAGAGAAGGATCGCACCGTGAAGCTGGGCGTTTTGCGCAGCAAGAGTGAGGTTTCGCTCACTGTTGAGTTGCCGGCACCCGCCGCGCATACCAAACGCCTCGTCTCGCGTCGCACCAGCATCTAGTAGCAGAGGCACATTTCGCGAAGGCCCCCGACGGTGCTGTCGGGGGCCTTTTTCATTCCGAGTTTTTTCACGAATCCACACGTGGCGGAAACTGACTCCGCCCTCAAATACAGTCGGCTCAATCTCAATCCATCGAGTTTGTCCGGGTGATTTCTCCGAAGCTCGCGGACGCGTTCATGTCTCTTCCGGTGGCAACTCAGAGAGCGACGCATCGAACGCGGCGTAGTGATGGTGGGGCTCGTCCGGTTCGTTGAGCGCCGTTCCATCGCGTTCCACCCAGGCGTGCGCTTCAAACTTTTCTTTTTCCTTTCGAGTGCCAATGCGCAGTTGCGACGGTATTCCCTGTCGCCCGAGAAGCCACCAGAGAGTCAGGGATTTCGCCAAGCAGGAAGGATGGACCAGCGCGTGCCGGTCCGCGGCATTGACCATGTGTGCGGTCAACGCCGTAATCTTGCTCGCAAGAGCGGCGTCAGGCTCCGGATTTGCCTTCGGAAGGAATCGCTGCAGCGCCGCTTGCGTCTCTCGGAAACCGCGCCATCGCAGACTCAGGGCGACCAGCGGCAGCAGCACCACGGCGCGCAGAAAAAGTCCCCGCGCCGGGCGCTCCAGCGCGCTAAACCGCCGGAGCCGTTCCCACATCCGCCGGGAGAACTTGGAGCAACCCGCTGTCCACGAGCCGGCTCAGAAGTTCCGTCAGGTTGGAGCGGAGCAACTCCGGCTCGACATCGAATTCTTCAAGAAGCTCCTGGTAGGCCGCGTCAATGTTCGGCGAACCCGTCACGAGCTGCCACATTCGCGTGCCGGTCTCGTCCAAGCCGAAATACTGCTCCGTCTCGAGATTCAGCAAAACCGATTCCCGATCCAAAATGCGGACCAGCACGTGGCTCGGCGCAGCGGCTCGGTCCGTGAATGAAACCATCGGCACTGCTCCTCCCGCCTCGATCTTGATTAGGACTTCTTCTTCTTCACATTGACTTTGGTGTCGATGCCCGGAGCCATCAATTGAAGCTGTTCGAGCCCCTGCTTGGCCTGTTGGCCCCATGTTCCGTTGGGGTCGAGCTCGACCGCCTTTTGGTACGCTTCAATGGTTCCCGGCGCGAACTGCACTTCTTCTTTATCGCCAACTTTCTTCGTCGTCATCTTGTAAACCAGCGAAGCACCCAGGAGATACCACGTCTGCGCGTTTTTTGGATCGAGTTCCGCGGATTTCTGCAGCGGTTCGACGGCATCGCCCAAGCGATTCGCGTTGTACAAGCTGATCCCAAAGTTGCGCCACGCCGTCGCAGCATTGGGCGGATCAAGTTCCGCGCTCTTGGTATACGCGGCCTTGCCTTCCTCGATCTTTCCCGCGCGTGCCAGCACGTTGCCCAGGTTGTTGTAATACCCCGGCACATCGGGTTTGGCGGCGATGGCCTGTTGGTACGCTTGAGCGGCGTCGTCGTTACGGCCCGCGGTGTCGTAAGCTTCTCCGAGCTTGAACCACACCAGATGCGCGTTGGGATCTTTCTCCACGAGGTTCTTCGAAGCCTCCTGGAATTCCTTGACGGCCTGATCCGAAAGATCATTCAACTTTTGCTTAAGCGCATCGCGCTGGTCCGCAGGCGCCTTCTGCAGATCAATCTTCGCCTGCTTCTCTTGATCGATGAGCGCGTTGCCCGCGGTGAAGTGCGCTTTGAGCCCCTCCATCTTGCTTTTCGCCTCTTCCGCCTTCTTCACCTGTTCCTGTGCCGCGGCACCCTGCTTGCCAACAATGTCCTTGAAGTTCAGATCAACCTTCGCGTCTTCACCGCTTTGAACTCTGCACTGGGCCTCATAGGGAGCCTGTTTGTCATTAGGTGGCGGAAATAGGATAAAAAGGGTGTAGATGCCAGGACGCAGATTTGGCAGGCTAAATTTGCCTCCGCCATCTGTCTTGATCTCCTGCTTTGCGCCCTGGTCACTGACCGCTCGAACGGTAACTTCGGCCCAGGGCTTCCCATTCACATCCATGATGGAGCCGCTGACCGACCCCATTTGGGCCGCTGCCCCCGGTGCAAGTGCGGTGGCCAGCGCGGCCACCAGGATTGCGGCGAGCACCCACGACTTATGAAAACTCTTCATGCTCCATTCTCCTTTTTCACAGGGGAGCCCCACCCGGAGTTTCTGGGCTATGTGCGCCCCATTATCTCTCATTCGGGCCAGATTCCAAGTTCAGCGCCCGGCAGAAATCGTTCGCCGGTAGGGAATGGGGTCCGGCACGCCGGCCTCCGTAAATGCGCGCAAGCGCAGCAGGCAACTATCGCACGCGCCGCAAGCGGTATCTTCGTTTTGATAGCACGACCAGGTTAGATGCAGTGGCGCGCCCAGCTCGATGCCCCGCCGTATGATCTCACTCTTTTTCAACGTGATGACCGGCGTTACGATTTCGATCTGCGTTTCCGGCCGCGTTCCCACGCGGATCAATTCCTGGAACACGCGGTAATATTCCGGCCGGCAATCCGGATAGCCAGAACTGTCTTCCGCCACCGCTCCGATGTAAATTGCTCCCGCGCTGATCGCTTCTGCCCAGCTCACTGCCACGGAAAGAAAATGAGCATTCCGAAACGGAACGTACGTCACGGGAATCGCGCTGCCATGCGGGCCGGGCACACCCAATTCATTTTCCGGAACGGAAATGCTCTTGTCGGTGAGTGCCGATCCGCCGATCGCGCGAAAGTGATCGAGTTGCACCACCAGCCGTTCGCGCACGCCGTGGAAATTCGCAATGTCATCGAACGCGCGCCGTTCGCGCTCCTGAGTGAGCTGGCCGTAGCTGGCGTGCAGCAAGGCAAGGTTTGATGCGCCGTGGCGTTCGCGCGCAATCGCCAGGCTCACACACGAGTCCATCCCGCCGCTCAAAAGCACCACGGCTTTGCGAGAATCGTTCATCAAATCTCTCTTCAATTCCACCGCCCCTGCTTTCCGAATTTTTCTCTGCGAAATCTCCGCGCCCTCTGCGTTGTCCTTTTCTCTCCTTTTTTTCTTCACGCGCAAGTCAAACGCCCTTGGCTGCCGGGTCCCAAACGAACTTGTGCAGTTGCAGCCCCAGCCGCACCGGCAGTCCGTCAGCCAGTATCCATTCCACGAGCACGCGTGGCTCCAGGCCCTGCCACTTCCCTTGCGGATCTTCGAAGACTGGTGAGAACAAAACCTGTTTCACCTGCCGCGCCAGGCCGTGCTGCGACGTAAACTCGCGCGCGAACTCATAATCGCGCCGGGTGGACAGCACGAACTTTACTTCATCGTTTTCCGACAGCACCTCGAGATTGCGCATCTCGAAGGTATCCGGCTCGCCTGAATCGGGGCACTTCACATCCACAATCTTGATGACTTCTCGCGGCAGCCTTCCGATGAATCGCTCGCCGCTTGTCTCGATCATGACCGCGTACTTCGCAGCGAGCAGTTTCTCCGCGAGCGGATAAATTTCTTCCTGCAATAAAGGTTCCCCGCCCGTCAATTCCACCAGTGGAACGGAAGCTTGTGAGCCCGGCATTTCTCCGCGGCCCCCAGCCAGTTCATCCACGCGCGCAAAAACTTCCTCGACGCTCATTTTCTTTCCGCCGTGGAATGCGTACGCGGTATCGCACCAAGTGCAGCGCAGATTGCAGCCCGTCAAACGCACGAATATGCACGGCAGGCCCGCGCGCGTGCCTTCGCCCTGAATCGACTTGAAAATTTCCGTGATAACCATGACTTTGGAAAGCGGCGACTCCGGCCTTTGCAACCTACGCCCGGTTGGAATTCGCCTTGCGCCCGCTCCGGCGCGACAACCAGTAAATCATTCCGAAAAAAAGAACCATCGCGACAATCAGCCGCGCATAGCCCGGCGCTATTCCGATGAATCGCAGGACAACAATGTAGCCCGCCGCCACAAGCAGCGCAGGAATCATAATGATAAAAAACGATCGATTCATAGGCTCACCCGTTTTCCATGCAGCTAGGCCCCGGGCCGGTACTGCGCCCGGCTTGTATCCGTTTCCCACAAAATGACGTCCGTGACGCGCGCACCGGGCGGCAGCTCCTTCAATTGCCGCGTGACCTCATCGTAGAAATACTTTGCCACGTTTTCCGCCGAAGGGTTCACGGTCTTGAACGGTTCGAGATCGTTCATGAACTGATGGTCGAGCCTCCCCATGATCTCGCGGATCACCTGCTTGAGCCGTGTGAAGTCCACCAAGAGTCCGATCGAATCCAGTTGCGCCCCTTCGAGCGTCACGCGCACGCGATAATTGTGTCCGTGGACATTCTCGCACTTGCCTCGGTATCCGCGCAGGGCATGACCTGCCGAAAAAGTCTCTTCTACGCTGACTTGAAACATGGTTCTCCAAAATGGCGCTACCCGCTTGCCGCGGATCTCCCTGGATCGTGGCCCTTCAGAAGGGACTTGCCGACTGGGCCCCCAGCCGCTTGTGCGCACCTTTCACGTCGAGAAACCGGGCCACATCGGCGAGTTCGTGCGTCACTCCGTATCGTGGCAGCGACTCCAAGAAAATTTTACCATAGGGCATGCGCCGGAGGCGCGTATCCAGCAGCGCGAGCACGCCACGGTCCGTCTTTGTTCGAATCAAGCGCCCAAATCCTTGCTTCAGCGCCAGCACCGCCTGCGGCACTTGAAATTCCGCAAACGGGTTGCGACCGTCGTCCTGAAGTGCGCGCACTCGCGCCGCCACGATCGGGTCGCTCGGCACCGCAAACGGCAGCCGGTCGACGATGACGCAGGATAACTGCTCGCCGGGCACGTCCACGCCCTGCCAGAAGCTCGCGGTCGCAAACAGCACCGCGGCCTCGGTGTTCTTGAATCGCTCCAGCAGCACAGAGCGCGGCGCCGTGCCTTGCAACAACAGCGGAAATGGCACGCGCGAACGCACCCGTTCGAACAAATCCTTCATTTGCGAATAACTGGTAAACAGGCAAAACGCCCGGCCCTGGCTCAGCTCCAACAATTGCACGATTTCATCCGCGGCCTTCGCCGGGAACCCCGCGTCGCGGACGTCCGGCATCTTGCGAGGCAGGTAGAGTAGCGCCTGTTTGGGAAAATCAAACTCCGGCGGCAGCGCGCGATCCTTCGCGTGATCGATGCCCAGGCGCTGGCGAATGAAGTCGAAGCGCCCTCCGACCGTGAGCGTTGCGGAGGTCAGAATCACCGTGTCAAATTTTTCAAAGAGCCGTTCCCGCAGAATCTGGCTGATGTCGATCGGCGTCGCCGTCAGAAATACGCCTTTATTTCTCCGCTCATACCAGTAGACGAAATTCCGCTCATTCGATTCGAACAAAAATAACAGCTCCTGGCGCAGCTCGAAGCTCCGGCGCGCGATGCGCGTCAGTTCTTCCGGCTTCGCCGTGAGCGCCGCAAATTCCGTCTCCATGCTTTTCAGCGACGTCACCAGCGCATCGTAAGCTTCGCGGTTCTGCTCCAGAAACGCTTCGCGCTCGTTTCTCAGGAACGAGAATCGCCCTTCGCGCGGCGGAAACAATTCGAAAAACCCGCGGCTGCGCTCGCGGATCCGCTGCGTCTTTCGCAGCAGCGACGGGGTGCCAAGTTGCAGCAAGCGCAGCGTTTGGTCGGCATCGCGGGCCAGCTCTTCGAACCGGAAATTTGAAATCTGCCGCCCGAAATAGTCGCTGGCCACGTCTTCCATCTCGTGCGCTTCGTCGAAAACCACCGCCGAGTATTCTGGCAGGATGCTGCCGAAATCATCCTGCTTCAGCGCCAGGTCCGCGAAAAACAAATGATGATTTACGATGATCAGGTCGGCTTCCTGCGCGCGCTGGTGCATGCCCGTCACAAAACAGGGATTAAACGACGGGCAATTCTTGCCCGTGCACGTGTCCCTTCTCGCGTCCAGCCTTCCCCAAAGCTCCGAATCATCCGGCAGGAACGTCAGCTCCGAGCGGTCGCCGGTCTCCGTTAATTTCGCCCAATCCTTGATCTGGCGGAAGGCATCCAGCTCCTCCATGCCCCTTAGCAGCGCTTGGTCCTGCATCTGATTTAGCTTCGAGATACACAGAAAATTAGCGCGCCCTTTCATCACCGCAACTTTCAGGTTCGGCGCAAAATGTTTTTGCAGAAAAGGAATGTCCTTCTGGTAGAGCTGTTCCTGCAGCGACTTCGTCGCCGTGGAAATCACCACGCGCCGCCCGCTGCAAATCGCCGGGAGTAGATAAGCCAGCGTTTTCCCCGTGCCTGTGCCCGCCTCCACGATGGCGTGATGATGCGTCTCGAACGCATCGTGTACCAATTCCGCCATCACCAGTTGCGCCGGCCGGTATTCGTAATCGGCGCCGACCGCTGTGCGGTCAAAGCCTGCCAGCATGCACTTTTCGAGGAATCCTCCCGGGCCAAATACCTCCTGCATCGAGGGTTTCGCCGATTCCTTATCAGCCGCCTCAGCGGCGCCTTCCGGCGCGCTTCCGGCTACCGTAGGGTCATCCTCGAGGGGCACATACCCGTAGTCGGCAGCCTTTGTCGCACGCTTGACCTTCGCCCCCACGGAATCCGCTGCCGAATTGGACGCACGCTTTGCCAGAAATCCGCCTTTACTCTCACCTATCGAAACAGAGAGAGCAGTTACGATAACATACCCTTCCCCTCCGCTCGGTCAGAGGCCGCCCTTTGGCGGCTGGACGTTGTATCTCTCTTAATTCAGGGCCTTTAAGAACTGAACAAGCTCGCTTCTTTTGCACTGCCCTCCCGCTCTCTCACTGCGTTACACTCGGCAGCGGAGATTTTCAGCGTGTTCCTTTCCAGGAGGGAACGCCAACTAACCTGTCATGGGGTGCCACATGAATCGCAGCAAAGCTCTTTCGTTTCTTCCTGTTCTCTTCTTCGCCGCCTTCTCCCTGACTGCGTGCAGCGGCCCCAAAACGGGCTGTACCGTTAACTGCGGCGGCGGGGGAACAGCCACCGTGAACTTGACCCTGGTCTCGGACGCTCCTCCTGCCAGTCCTTCCCTCCTTTCTTACAAGGTCACCATCTCACAAGTTACTCTCACTCCTGCGACCGGGACTGCCTTTACCTTCACACCTAATCCTGCGCCCGTCTTTGAGCTTATGCGCTTGCAGAGTGACTCGGTCTTCGTCGGTACTCTCCTCAATGTCCCAGCCGGAAACTACAGCAGCATGTCGCTTTCGCTTGGCAGCCCTCAAATCACTTTTCTCAACAACACCAGCGCCACGATTACTAATGCTTCTTCTGTTCCAGGCACTTGCGTTGTCGGAGCCATCTGCACGATAAGCCCCAGCGTCTCCGGCCAGCCTCAAGTCTCCGCGACGCCGTTTCCCATCACTCTCTCAGCAAATGCCAAGATTGGCCTCGGCATTGACTTTAATCTGAACAACTCCATAACCGTCACAGGTGGAATAATGACGGTCACCTTTACGCCTGCAACCGTCGGCACCAACGTTCTCTCCGCCTTCAATCTGCCCCGCAACTCCAACCTTACCGGTAGCCAACTGGACCTCATCGAGGACTTCGTCGGTGTGGTCAGCGTCAGCGGCCAGAATGTTACCCTCACTTCTCCAACTCGGGGAACCATCACCGCTTCGACCTCCACGAGTACTGCCTTCGATCCAGATCCGTCCGTTTCGCTCTGCGCCACTCCTTCCTCTGCCTGTGTTGTTGCTAACCAGGTGGCCAGCGTCGACGCCATTCTTAACTCCGACGGCACGCTTTCCATCCAGGAATTCGAGCCGTTGCTCAATGCTGCGAAGGATGTCGTCGAAGGCACCGTTGTAGCAATCAACCAAACCGGTCAAACTCAATTCACAATCGTCACTACTGACAAAGTCCAGGCCGCCACGGGTTCTCTCATCGGAGGTTTAAATGTCGGGGACCCCCTTACGGTTAACATCGCCCTAAATCCGAATCCCTTTCTTGTGGATACGAAGGGATTGATGGTCCGCCAGAACTTCGCCAGCGTATTCAGTAATTTCGCTGGCGCAACGAACACGGTAGCGATCCATGCCGGGCAGACCGTCGCCGTTCACGTAACCAGCTTTACCGCCGCCACTGCCGCCGCCTCGGCCTCTTGCAACACGGATACCGTTACGTTGCGCTGGTCGCGGTTCACCGCTACTCCAACGTCACAAGCGAGCCCGACCTTCGATGTCAATACCATCCCCGCTTACTTCAACATTACGCCGGCAAGTTTTTTTGAGGTGGAGACTTTCCTTGGCACACCCGGCGCGGATGGCGTCACCAATCTGGAAGGGATCACGGATGTCAATGGTATCAAGGAACCCACTCCCGTCGCCATCCGCGCGCTCTATCTGGAAAACTCCACCAACTCGGCGGCCCCGGTGTTTTTCGCCGCAAAAGTCCGGCAGCACTAACCTGAACAATTTCTCCGCCTCCGCAAGAGGCAACGGGCTCCCCGGCCTTGTCGGGGAGCCCGCCTTTTTAGGTAACTCGTTAGAGCGCTCTCGCAAGAAAGCACTTGACCTCTTTTTGTCCTAAAAACTGAAAACTTAAGAACTGAAAACTCTTCTCACGCCGGCACCGCCCCGCCCACCGTCGTATTCGGCGGCAGCGGCGGCGAGTACGGGGCAGACGGCACGCTCGGCGCAATCACCGGCTGGAAGCGCCGGTAAACCACCAGGGAAATCGCACCGATTCCCCAGAACGCCGCGCCATACTTAAACACCCAGCCGACGTGCGGGATGATCGTGAACAGCCGCACGATGACAACTCCCACGGCCATCCGCCCGATCAATGGCCAAAGTTCGCTCGTGCGCCCCATCAGCCATTGCCCAACTACAGCTCCGATGATCACCGCCCCGAAATATAAGGACCCATACCAAAGAGACAGCGTCGCCAGCCCGACAAACAATCCCACGACCGTGACGCACGCAATGCACGCCGCAATCGGCAGCCCGAATCCGACCAGCACGCCGAGCCCCGCCGAGGCACCGTAATTCACCGCCGCCTTCACTGCATCCGCCGAAAACTTCGGCATCAAGGCGAACAGCACCAGTCCGAACAAGACGTACGCCGCCGTCCAAATCACCTGCCAGATGTAGTAGTGCACGTTGTGGTAATCTTCCCGGTGCTTCGGCTTTTCGTAATGAACCGGTGAAGCCAGCTTGGCCCCGGAGGAAACTTGCGGCGCATTGTCACTCGTAAAATCAATCGGGCCGCCGACCCGCGCCGACGAATCAATAATCAACTCCCCGCTCCGGATCTTCGCCGATCCCTGAATATCGCCGGTGATAGTGACCTGCCCGCCCATGGCCAGTACATCCCGGCCCACGTGCCCATCAATGGTTTCATGTCCGGCAAAGGAGGTGACGCTCCCTCCGATTTTGGTATCCCGGTCAATATTGATGTCGCCGCCGGCCACCATCACGTTGCGGCCAATCTTTCCTTTCAGCAGCAGGTTTCCCGCGTAACATCGAACACTTCCATCCACCTGGCCGGTAACGCGCAAGTTTCCCGAAGACGAAAGCACGTCCCCTAGAACATGGCCGGAAATTTCGATGTCACCGCCCGCCACCACCAAATCACCTTCGACGGTGCCTTCCACCCGGATTCGTCCGCCGGCGGCGTAGAGGTCGCCGTGGATCACCTCGTCTTTCGCGATCGTCAATCGTTCCTCGTGGCGGATCTCCGTTGCCGAAGCCCCCTGCGGCATCGCCAGCACCGTGCACAACCCCGCGAAGACCAGCGCCAGCGCCGAACCGCGCCGGATTCGCCGCCGGAAGAACATTGCTGCCAATCCCCCCAGCGTCACCATCGCCAGCACTTCGAGGAGCGTGATCATGGATTGCCATCCTTTCCACAGGGTGCCCTGAAAAATCAGCAGCCCCAGCAGGTTCGTGCCCCCGAATCCCGCCGTTTCCAGTTGCTTCAGCCAGAGCTCGATATACTCCGTATAAAACGCGTACACGCCCGTCGCTGCCAGTCCAAAGGCCACTCCCCAAATCCATTGCATCGACTTGCGCGCGCGTTCCTGAAATTGCGCCAGCCGCGAGGGTAGCGGTTCGTCTTCTTCCAGCATCGCGCGCGTCAGCAGCCGCGATTCCCGTTCCATGGCGCGGAGCAGCGTGCGGCAGGAGTCGCATTCCTGCGTATGCGCGGAAATTTCCAGCGCGCGCGCGCGATCCAGTTGCCGCTCGATGTAGAGCAGGAGCGTCATTTCGTCCAGATGCTTCATCTTCTCTTCCGGCGTGTTGCTCATGAAGTCCCTCCCGCCGCCAGCGCCGCGTTGCCTTCCAGCGCTTGCCGCAGTTCGTGCCGGGCACGCAGCAGCACCACGCCCACAAAGGCGCGCCGCACTCCCAGCGCATCCGCGATTTCGTCGTAGCTCATGTCCGAGTAATAGCGCATCACCAGCGCCATCCGTGCTCGCCCGCCCAGTTTGTCCAGCGCTTTGCGCACTTCTGCGCTGGTGCGCTGCTCGATCAGCCGCTCCAGCTGGCCGGGGTCCGGATGCTCCAGCGGCACGTTTTCCAAATCGTCCGTTTCCTTGTCTTGGCGAATCTTGCGCCGGCGCAGCATATCCCAGCAGTGATTCGCCGACACCTTGTAGAGCCAAGCGGAGAACGACCGCGTCGCGTCGTACTGCACCAGCTTGGCCTTCAGTTTCATGAATATTTCCATCGTGGCGTCTTCGGCATCTTCCCGCGTCGGCAAGGCGCGCCTGCAGAACCGGAATATCGCGGGCGCGTAATCCCGGTAAAGCTCACCCCAAGCCTCGGCGTCGCCCGCCCTGGCACGGGCAATCGCCTCCGTCGGTTCGGTTATTCCCGGCGCGTTCATCCGGCCTGGTCTCGACGTTCCCATAGACTAGTACGCGCGGGGACCTGCAAATATTACACATTGCAAATTCCGCCCCACCGCCGCCCGCACTCCTAAACTGTTTATATTCTGGCCCTTAGGCATCCAGTTCAGCACTGTGAGGCTGAAATCTTGGCCCTCGCTGCCTATTCCAGCAATATTGATGCGGAGTCATGGCTCCCAGTGATCCTGCCCACTACCCGTGGCCCAGGCCCCTTTTTTTTCTAAGCGAACACGAAGAGTCAGCAGCGACGCCTCAGTGCTCAGGCGCATAGAAATAATAATCGGCCGAGTAGGAGCTCCTCGACTCTTTGCCGTTCGCGGACGCTTCGCACGTATTTGCACTCGGTGGCAGGCCACCCTCGGTATGGATTCGCTGGATGCTCGTGACACGGCTGAGAATCCCTTCTCCGCTGTGACCCGTAGCACTCAGCAACAACCACTGGATGGCCTCCGGCTTTGGCGCGTCTTGCTTGGCGATTACTTTGCCTTTCACTTCGCTTCCGTCGACATGCTTCCAGGTTGGCCCTGCAAAATGATGCACAATCTTCTTCCCTGTCGCGTCTGCCAGATCCGCTTCTGGAGCTTTGAACATCCAGGCAAACTTTTGGTCTGCTCCGGCTTGGCAAACATAGATTTGCACTCCGGTTGCGTGCGCCAAGAAAATCATTTCCTCGCCCGCCGGCGCTTTCAAACTTTCCGGCACTTCCGGCCGCGCTGGTCCTTGACCCTGCG
>Ga0209527_1000040_pt1 | contig 23284 bp, 14 predicted proteins | sample JacPinW_OM2H0_M2_FD_187968 | JGI IMG/M metagenome (GOLD analysis project Ga0209527, IMG submission 187968) | Forest soil microbial communities from Algoma, Ontario, Canada - Jack Pine, Ontario site 1_JW_OM2H0_M2 (SPAdes) (version 2) | ecosystem: Environmental > Terrestrial > Soil > Boreal... | reverse complement strand
CAATCACGCCCAAGACAGTGAAAACGAATAGAATCGAGGTGGCATAAAACGTGCCAATCAGTTTGGCCAGCGGTCCCAGCGAGGCGATGCCGTACTTGCCGATCGTGAATGCCAGCGCCCCAAATGCGCCGATCGGTGCGAAGTGCATCAGGATCTTGACGATCCCAAACACCGCCTCCGTCGACAAATTCAAAAAATCCAGGAGCGGCTTGCACCGCGGCCCCGCCATCGATAGCGCGAAACCGAACAATACCGAGACGAGCAGCACCTGCAGGATATCCCCTTTGCTGAAAGCATCCACGACGGTATTGGGGATGATGTGCATCAGGAATTCTGAAATGCTCTGCGCTTTCGCCTGCCCCGCGTATTCCGCCACCGCCCTGGTGTCCAGCTTGGCCGCATTCACGTTGAACGCGCTGCCCGGATGCACTATGTTGCCCGCCGCCAGGCCGATGAACAGCGCCAAAGTTGACACAACCTCGAAGTACAACAGCGCTTTCCCGCCAACCCGGCCGACTTTCTTCAAGTCTTCCATTCCCGCGATGCCCGTCACCACTGTACAAAAAATGACCAGCGTGATGATCATCGTAATGAGCCGGATGAAAGCGTCCCCCAGCGGCTTCATGGCAATCGCCGCCGCCGGCCGCAAGCAGCCCAGCGCGATCGCCGCGGCAACGGCGAACAGCACTTGCGCCGACGAATTTGCGTAAAAAGCCTTCTTGCGCGGATTGGGCGGCGTCATAGTTGGGACCGGGAGCTACGCGGCGCGAGAAGTATTCATTCCCTTCCAAGGATTTTTATGAACAAAAAACGCTACAACACTTTCCCGGGCTCGCGAATGGCGTTCGCCAAATCGCTTAAGAACTCTGCCGCTCGGACCCCGTCCACCACCCGGTGATCGCTCGAAAGCGTCATCGTCATCATCGGGCGGATGCCGGGTTTTCCATCGACGGGCATGACCCGATCGGAAATGCTTCCCACCGCGAGAACCGCAGCCTGCGGCGGCGTGATGATCGCGCTGAAGGCATCAACCTTGTACATGCCCAGGTTGCTCAGCGTAAAAGTTCCGCCGGTAATGTCTGCCGGACGCAGTCGGCCTGCCCGCGCGCGCTCCGTTAATTCGCGCCGCTGCGCGGATATTTCCCCAACTTGTAACGTATTGGCCTTGTGAATCACTGCACCCACTACGCCATCTTTCACCGCCATGGCCACGCTGACATTGATGTCCGGATTCGAACGAATTCCTTCTCCTGTCCAGCTCGAATTCATCCCTGGATACTTCGCCAAGCTTTTCGCCAACAGCGCAATCAGCAAATCCGTGATCGTCGGCGCCTCGCCCTGCGACTTCTCCATCTCCTGGCTGATTCGTTTTTGGGCGGCAATCAGTTCGCCGCAGTCGACGTCCCGCACCAGAAAAAAGTGTGGCACGCTGGTCCAGCTCTGCGTGGTGCGCTCGGCCATCAACCGTGCTACTTGGCTCAGCGACTCCGTTCCCGCGGAAGGAGCGGAGCCCTTTCCATCGGCGACACTCTGCACATCTTCCGACGTGATCGTCCCATCCGGCCCTGTTCCTCGAATCTTGCTGATGTCCACGCCAAGTTCTTTAGCCAGCCGCCGGGCCTTCGGCGAAATTTGCAGTGCCACTCCCACACGGTGTTCAGTCGCTTGCGCAGCCGCAGCCGCGCTCGCGCGTTCCGGACTGCTGGATGCGCGCGCGGCGGGTGCGGCCGTTACGGTCATTGCAGGAGGTTTTTCGCCGGGAGCAACAAGCCACGCAATGGTCTGTCCCACCGGGACCACCGCTCCCACATCCGCCGTGATCCCCGCAAGAATCCCGTCCCCCGGAGCTTCCACTTCGACGATCGCCTTATCCGTCTCGATTTCGAGCAGCGGCTCTCCCTTAATGACGCGCTCGCCTTCTTTTTTTCTCCAGGCCAGCAGCTTCCCATTTTCCTGCGCCATTTCCAGCGCAGGCATCACCACACTGATCGCCATAGTTTTTTGTCAGGAGCCCGGGACGCGCCTTCAGTCCGTAGCCGCCACTCCTTCGACTTTCGCGCTGGCTGCCACCATCTCTTTCACCCGTCTGCTGGGCGGCGCCTCATTTTCGCGCGTTGTGGAGAGCGGCCCATTCACTGTGAAATAGTGCGCGCCGGCCACCATCAACTGATCTGCCGGAAAACGGGTGATCACTTCGTGCCCGGTCTCGGTCACCACAATTTCTTCTTCAATCCGCGCGGCGCTCCACCCGTCCGTCGAGGGCCAGAAGGTTTCCAGCGCAAACACCATCCCCGGCCTGATCTCGTGCGAATGCTCCAGCGAGACCATCCGGCTGATCACCGGCTTCTCCCAAATCGCCAGCCCGATCCCGTGACCGAATTGCAGCGCAAACGCCGCTTCTTCATCCGGAAATCCAAACTCCTCCGCCTTCGGCCACACCGCAGCAATCTCCGCCGTCATGCGCCCCGGCTGCACCAGCGAAATCGCCGCGTCCAAATATTCCCGGCATCGTTTGTAAGCGTCGATCATCGCGTGCGACGCATACCCGATCGTGAAGCACCGGTAGTAACAAGTCCGGTAGCCCATGTACGAATGCAAAATGTCGTAATAAACCGGATCGCCCGGCCGTAGCACCCGATCGGAAAACACGTGAGGGTGCGGATTGCAGCGCTCCCCCGAAATCGCATTCACCGCTTCCACGTATTCCGAGCCGAGGTCATACAGCACTTTGCTCGCCAGCCCCACCGCCTGGTTCTCGCTCATCCCTGGCTTCATCGCCCGGTACAATTCGTCGTACGCCGCGTCCACCATCATCGCGGAGTGATTCAGCAGCGAAATTTCATCCTGCGTCTTGATGACACGCGCGTCGGACATCAACTGCTGTCCATCAACGATCTTGATGCCTTCTTTTTGCAGCGCGAAAAGAATCGGCGGCTCGATCACGTCGATCCCCAGCGGCTCTTTGTGCAGTCCCCGCTTCTCGAGTTCTACTTTTATTTTGCGCGCCACGTTTTCCGCGCGCCCCATTTCCGGTGACATCGCCCCGCGCAGCAGCGGAATTCCCGGCCGCGATCGTTCTCCCAGCCACGGGCAATTTTGTTGATGATGCCTCGCCGCCGATCCGAAATCCCAAAGAATCGGTTCGTCATTTTGCGGCAGCAGCGAAAATCGGCTGATCTTGTCCTGCGCCCACGTCCCGATATGCGTCGCCGTCAAGTAGCGCACGTTGTTCATGTCAAAGCACAGCAGCGCCCCCATCTCCGATTTCGTCATCAGCGCTTTCGCCCGCGCCAGCCGTTCGCGGCGCAAGCGGTCAAAATCAATGCGGTTTTCCCAATCCACAGCCATCGGCCCGTAAGTTTTCAGTGCCATTTCTCACCTCTCATTCCGCGCAATTACGCCTTCCCGCAAAGCGCCCGCGCCGCCTCAAATACCATCTGCTCCGTCGGCACCGTCACATCTTCCAGCGGCGGCGAAAATGGAATCGGCACGTGCATTGCGCCCATCCGCTTCACCGGCGCTTCCAGGTTGTAGAACGCGCCTTCGGCGATGACTGAAGCGATCTCTCCGGTCACGCCGTAGCGCCCATATCCTTCGTCCACTACCATCGCTCGTGAAGTCTTCTTCGCCGACTCAATCAGCGTCTTCTCATCCAGCGGCCACGTCGTCCGCGGATCGATCACTTCCGCGCTCACGCCAATCTTTTCCAGTAACTCCGCCGCGCCTAGCGCCACTTGCACCATGCTGCTCGTTGCCACGATCGTGATGTCTTCGCCTTTCCTCTTCACGTCGGCCACACCCAGCGGAATCGTGTACTCCTCTTCCGGTACCGGCCCTTTCAGCTTGTACATCATCTTGTCTTCGAAAAAGACCACCGGGTTCTCGTCGCGAATCGCCGTCTTCAAAAGTCCCTTCGCATCATACGGCGTCGATGGCATCACCACTTTCAATCCCGGAACATGGCTCAGCCACGCGTGCAGCGACTGCGAGTGCTGCGCCGCCGAACGCCGCGTCGCTCCCAGCGTCGTCCGCAAGACCAGCGGCACTTTCCAAGTCCCTCCGGACATGTAGTGCACCTTCGCCGCCTGATTCACCATCTGGTCCATCGTCAGCGTCAGGAAGTCGCCGAACATAATGTCCACCACCGGCCGCAACCCCGTCATAGCCGCCCCGACTCCCATTCCCGTGAAACCCGCCTCCGAAATCGGCGTATCGATCACGCGTTCGGCGCCGAACTCCTCCACCAGGCCCGACAACACTTTAAACGGTGTCCCCGCTTCCGCGACGTCCTCGCCGAAAATGCACACGCGCGAATCGCGGCGCATCTCTTCCGCCAGCGCTTCGCGGACGGCTTGTGCAAACGTCAGCTCGCGTGTGGCCACTTCAGGCATAAACGTCCTGGTCCACCTGGTCTACAGCCGGATACGGCGCGGCAATCGCAAACTCCACCGCCGCTTTCATTTCCGCCCGCACTTCTTCCTGGACTTGCTTGAGCTTTCCCTCATCCAAAAACTTTTGCTCAATTAGCCATTGCGAAAAGTTCTTGATCGGGTCCCGCTTCGTCTTCCATTCGAGCTCTTCTTGTTTCGAACGGTAATATTCGCGGTTGATGTCCCCCACGTGGTGTCCCGTGTAGCGATACGTCTCGCAAACGAGAAACGCTGGCCCATCCCCCTTCCGCGCGCGGTCTACCAGTCGCTGCGCCGTCGCGTACACTGCTCGCACGTCTTGCCCATCCACGCTTTCCGCCTTCACTCCAAACGCAGTACCCCGCGCCAGGATGTCCCCCGCCGTCGTCTCCGAATAATGCGTGTATTCCGTATAAAGATTGTTCTCGCAGACGTAGATCACCGGCAATTTCCATAGCGCCGCCAGGTTCATCACTTCATAGAGAACTCCCTGCCCCAGCGCTCCTTCCCCAAAAAAGCACACCGCTACTTGTCCTGTGCCCAGCCGCTTCGACGAAAGTGCCGCTCCCGTCGCAATTCCCGCGCTTCCCCCAACGATCGCGTTCGCCCCGAGGTTGCCGGTCGCAGGATCGGCAATGTGCATCGATCCCCCTTTGCCACGGCAATAGCCCGCCTCTTTGCCCAGCAACTCCGCGAACATCCGGTCCGGCGAAGCACCTTTCGCTACGCAATGGCCGTGACCCCGGTGCGTGCTCGTAATGTAGTCGTCCCTGCGAAGTGCCTCGCAAATCCCCACCGCCACCGCTTCTTCGCCAATGTAAAGGTGTGCGAGCCCCGGCATCAGCGCCCGCGTATAAAGTTCGTTCACCTGTTCTTCGAACTCCCGGATCATCACCATCCGCCGGTACATGCGCATCCACTGCTCGGTTTTCACTTCCACTTTGGTCTTGGATTGATCCGTTGCAATTGTCATGGCCTCACTCCGGACATCTGCGCCAAAACATGAAACACCACGGCAAAGTCCTTCTCCTCTAGCCCCATTCCGCGCGCCGCCGTCAGGAACTCGTTCGTGACCGCCGTCGTCGGCATCGGCACGTCCAGTTGCCGCCCCAGCTCCAGTGCCAGGTTCATATCCTTCTGCATCATGTTGACGTTGAACCATGCTTCGTCCTGCTTCTTCAAAATGAACGGCCCGCGGTACTGCACCATCGGCGACGCAATCACACTGTGCGTCAGCACGTCCACTGCGATTTCTCGTGCAATCCCGCTCTTTTCCGCCAGGAGCACTCCCTCGCAGAACGCCAGCATCTGCACCGCGAGGCTCAGGTTCGTCCCGATCTTCATCACCAGCGCCAGTCCGTTATCCCCGACGTGTGTTACCTTTGGTCCGATGTCCTGCAACAGCGGTTTGACTTTTTCGAAAGTTTCCTTGCGCCCTCCCACCATCACCGACAATTTCCCCTCTTGCAGCGTGATCACGCTCCCGGAAACCGGCGAGTCCACCATATCGCCGCCTTTTTCCCGCACCTTGGCGGCAATCTCCCGGCTGAACGCCGGGCTCACGGTGCTCATATCCACGAAAATCTTGCCCGCCGTCACTCCTGCCAGCATTCCGTCGGGCCCATTCATCACCGCTCCGAGCGCCGCGGAATTCGTAACCATGGAAAACGCGGCATCCGCCGCTGCCACCACGGCGCGCGGCGAGTCCACCCATTTCATTCCTTTCTTGACCAGCCACTCCGCTTTGGAACGCGTGCGGTTGTAACCCGTAACGCTGTGGCCCTTCCCGAGCAGCCGGTTCACCATTTCGCCGCCCATCACGCCAAGTCCGACAAATCCCAAATTCGCCATGAATCCTTGTTCTCCTCACGAGAGGCGGCTTCAAAACCCTTTCACGCTTCCCGACACTTCTGTGCAACTCGTTTCGCCGCGCTTTCGTGCGCCGTTCCCAACCCGAATCGCTCAAGTTCCGCATTTGAGGTCAATGCGGAAAAACCCATTACCCAATACTAATTTTCTCTCCTACTGAAAACTTAGAACTGAGAACTGACTACTCCCATTAGGATTCCTGGCCGACCGGAGCCCGCCGCGAATCCTCTCGCACTTGCCGCAGGTGCGCCTTCATCGCGTCTCGCGCTCCCAACGGATCGCGGTGCTCGATGGCCTCCAGGATCCTCTTGTGGTGATACTGCCCGCGCTCGGGGCCCCCTTCCACTTGAAAGATTCCCATCCGCTGTTCGCGTAGCAGCCCCACAATCGAATCGATCAACGAAAGAATTAGGGGATTTGCTGCGGCTTCCGCGAGAGCCAAGTGAAAATCCAGATCCGCTTCAATGAACGCATCGGGGTCCTTGCGCGCGGTGTCCATTGTTGCGATTTGCTCCCGCATCGAAGCGAGGTCTTCGTCGTCGACTCGCGTTGCGGCCAGCGCGGCAATCTCGGGCTCCAGGATTTCGCGAACCTCTGCCAGAAACGCGGACCCCTCGGGCTGGCCAATCTTCAGCATCCGGTCCAACGACTGCCGCATGGAATACGAGGTGCCAGCGGTGACAAACGTTCCGCGGCCCGGATAGGCTTCCACCAGCCCCTTTTCATGCAGCGCCTTCACGGCTTCGCGCACCGCCGTCCGGCTCACGCCAAATTGTTGAGCCAATTCCCTTTCCGGGGGAAGCTGGTCCCCGGGCTTCATCGCGCCCTTGTGGATGGATTCTTCAACCTGCTGCACGATTTGTTCATACAGGCGAGAAGAACGCACGATCTTGTACATGACATCCTCCTCGAAAGAAGCCTTTTCGCTCTTTGGTACGACCGCCGTACCAAAGTAAACTCGTCTAAGTCCAGCTGTTTGACGTGGGACTCGTCACTATCTGGTTGAGTTGTCGGACCAATCTACCACCACCCCCTCCATTCCGCAAACTACTTAGGAGGCCTCCTCAATCCACACCGTCTTGATGTTCGTGAACTCACGGATTCCATGGGCCCCCAGTTCTCGCCCGTGACCGGACCATTTCACTCCCCCGAAGGGCATACGAGGGTCGGAAGCCACCATGCGGTTTATGAAAACCATTCCGGATTCCAGATCGTTGACGAAGCGCTCGCGCTCATTCTTGTCGTTCGTCCAGGCGCTCGCCCCCAATCCAAACCGGCTGTCGTTCGCGATTCGAATCGCGTCATCCAGGTCTGCAGCCCGGAACACGCTCGCGACCGGCCCGAACAGTTCTTCCTGGTGTGCCGGTGAGCCCTTCGGAATATTTGTCAGCACCGTGGGAGCATAAAAATTCCCCGGACGATCCAGCGGTTTGCCCCCAGTCAAGACCTTGGCCCCGGCCTCGACCGTCTTCTTCACATCGCGGTCCAGATCGGCCAGGCCATCCGCCGTGGACAGTGGCCCCAGTTCCGTCCTTTCGTCGAAAGGATCCCCTACTTTCAAGGCGGCCATTTTCTCTGCGAATACCCGTTCGAAGCGGTCCGCGATGGATTCCGCCACAATGAAGCGCTTGGCCGCGATACACGATTGTCCGTTGTTGAAGATCCGCGCCTTCACCGCCGTGGCCGCCGCCACCTCCAGATTCGCGCTCGGCATTACGATGAAGGGATCGCTGCCTCCGAGCTCCAGCACTACTTTCTTGATTCTTTTTGCGGCGCCGATTCCTACTTCAATTCCCGCTCCTTCGCTCCCTGTCAATGTGGCCGCCATGACTCGCGGATCTCCCAGGATTTTGTCCACTTTTTGCGAGCCCACCAAAAGTGTTTGGAAAGCTCCGTCGGGAAACCCGGCTCTCCGGAAGACGTCCTCAATCGCTAACGCGCATTGCGGAACGATCGATGCGTGCTTCAGAAGTCCGACGTTCCCGGCCATCAACGCCGGCGCAGCGAATCGTAGCACTTGCCAAAACGGAAAATTCCACGGCATCACCGCCAGAACCGCCCCGAGTGGCTGGTAACGGATGTAACTCCGGCTTGCGGTCGTCTCCACTACTTCGTCGGCCAGAAAACGCTCTGCATTTTCCGCATAGTAGCGGCAGACCCACGCGCATTTCGCGGCTTCGTCGACCGCGGACCGGAATGTCTTGCCCATTTCGGTCGTCATCATTTTGGCAAAAGTCTCTTTTTCGCCGTCCAGGATCGCTGCCGCCTTCAACATCTTCTGCGCGCGTTCAGCGAATGGCACTTTTCGGTAGCTCAGAAACGTATCCGCTGCCTTCTGAAGTTTTACTTCAATCTGTGCATCCGATAGCGGTTCGAATGTCCTGACCACTTGACCGGTCGTGGGATTGATGGTTGCAATTGCCATTTCTGTTCTCCCTCTGAAATCCTTCTCAGTCCTTCTGCCAAACAGATTTCTGCCGCTGCGCGGCTCTGCTGCCTGTCGTTCGAACGAGTGCGAAGCGACGAGCTGTCGTGGCCGACACTTTCTCGTTTTGGTCCAACCACTATACCCGAATACTTTTTCGCGAGTCATAGTAACTGCAACGACTTCTAATCCATAGAAGAATATTCTTGACAGCTTTTCCTTTCGAATGGTACAGCGGTCCTACCTTTTGATATGAACCGCAACGGACACGGGCCCTACGCGTGGAGCTGCCCGAATCTCGGAAAGCTTGTCCTTGATCCGATGCCGGTCACGGAATGGTCGCTCGAAAAATTGAGCGAAGGCGCACCGTAGGTTCATTTCTCTGGATCACACAAGGAGCGAATCTCGATGAACGCTAGAAGATGGGTTTGCCTGTCGATTCTCGCTGCTGGATTGTTGTGCAGCAGCAGTGCGCGTGCGCAGGAACCTAGCCCGCAAAAAATACGATTGACCAGCCTGCCGGGCCGTCCGCTGCCTGTGGTCGCGGCGGAAATGAACGGCACGTTCGCGAAGTTTGGAATTGAAGTGGAGGTTAGCCCTGCGCCCAATTCGGATGCGATGCGGGCAGCCTTGGCGGAGGGAAAGGCGGACATCGCCCACGCGGCTGTGGACAACTCTGTCGCCATGGTGGAACTGACGGGCGCTGACGTGGTCATTGTCATGGGAGGGGAAGGCTCGCTGAACGAACTTTTCGTCCAGCCGGACATTCATTCGGCCGCGGAATTGCGCGGGAAAACTCTGATCGTCGATGCGGTGAACACGGCGTACGCCCTTCAGATGAAAAAGATTTTGCTTCTGAATGGACTGCAAGCCGGGCGCGACTACGAGATGAAGCCTTACGGCGCCACACCGCAGCGATTGGTGGCCATGCGCGAACACAAGGAATTTGCCGGTTCGATGCTTGGTCCGCCGGCATCGATTGTTGCCAAGCGCGAAGGCTTCGTGAGCCTCGGCTCGACGCAGAAGCTCATCGGGCCGTATCAAAGTTATGGGGCTTTCGTGCAGCGTAAATGGGCGAGCGAACACAAGGATACGCTGGTGCGATATCTTGCCGCGTACATCGAGGCGCAACGCTGGCTGATGGCCCCGGCCAACAAAGAGAAGGTAATTGAGTTGATGACGAAGGAATCGAAAATTCCCGCGGACGTTGCGGGGGAGACGTACGCGGTCTTGATTGAGGGCCACGGCGGGTATGCGGCGGACGCGCGCTTCGATCTCGATGGTTTCAAAAACGTGTTGAAACTGCGAGCGGAAGTGGAAGGCCAGTGGGGCGGGTATCCGCCTGCTCCGGAGAAATACTACGATTCCTCGTATTACTTCGGGGCTCTTGCAAAACTGAAAGGGGCGAAGTGAATGGATTTCATGGAGAAGCAAGGCCGAGTGAGAGCTCTGCGGATTGCAGGGATGATTCTCAGCACGCTTGCGTGCGCAGGAATTGTAATGGCACAGGCGCCGAAAGAACGGACGCTCGATGAAATAAAAGCCGAAGCGATCAAGCGCGCGGAAAATGGGATGTATCCGCTGATCGGGCTTGATCCCGCCGATGTACGCGAAGCATTTGGTTCCATAAAGACTACCGACAAAGACGAATGGGCGGCGGCATTCATCGCGGTCGCGGATCGCTATATGGCGGAAGCGATATCTCTGGAGAAGAGCGATCCCGCTAAGGCCAACGTGGACTACATACGCGCGTGGCGGATCTATTCTTTCGGCCGCTGGCCCGTGCCGGCTTCTCCGGGAAAGCAGCGCGCCTATGCCAAAGCGATCGAGGCATTCCGCGCTCACGCACGCTTCTGGGACCCCCCTTTAGAAATCGTGCGCATTCCTTTTGAAGGCTCCGAGATCATCGGCTATCTGCGGCTGCCGAAAAATGCGCAGGGGCCCGTGCCGCTGGTACTGGCGATCAGCGGCTTGGATAGCCGCAAGGAAGATCTGTCCGAAAGCTTCAGCGCCATCCTGCCGCATGGGATCGGATTTTTCGCGGTCGACGGGCCAGGCACCGGCCAGGCGCCGATCAAAGTGAGCCCGACAGCGGATCGCATGTTCTCGCGCGTGCTCGACTATCTGCAAACTAGGCCCGAAGTGGATAAGACGAGAATTGCCGTTCACGGCGTCAGCTGGGGCGCCTACTGGGGGACGAAGCTGGCCATTGTCGAGCGGACACGCCTGAAGGCCGCGAGCGTCCAATCCCCGCCAGCGCATCTTTTCTTTCAGAAGGAATACATGCTGAACTCCATGTTTGGAAACAGGGAGTATCTCTTTGACCATGCGCCAGCCTTCATGTCGATCATCGAAGGCGTCAACAACTTGGACGACATGGTGGCCAGGTTTCCGAAGTTGTCCCTCGTGGATCAGCAGCTCCTCGGAAAACCTACGGTGCCGATGCTGATCATCGGGGGAGTTTTGGACACCCAGGTCCCTATTTCGGACCTGGACTTGATTCTCAACAGCGGAGACGTGCCGAAGGAGGCGTGGATTAATCCGCAGGGCGGACGCCTGGGACGGCAGGTGAAAGTGTGGCCTGATCCGGTGATTTTCCGGCAGGTGATTATTCCGTACCTGGTGAGGACGCTGGGGGCGGAAGGCGAGGTAAGGAAGTAAAGCGGTAAGGAGATAAGAGGAAGAGGTTGAAAGTTAAAGGTTGAGGGTTCACAACCATGAGAATTCGATTCTTCCGGGCCGCAGCACTAGGCATATCGGTGGCCGCCGCGCTCGTTCCCGGAGTTTTCGCAATGCCGCAGAATCCTCCCGCGAGCGGTTCGAGAGCTGGCGAAGAGCGAAAACTTGCCGGTACGTGGCGGGGTGATTCTCTCTGCGTGGAGAAGGGCACGACATGCCATGACGAGATCGCGGTCTACCGCATCGCCGCCATTCCAGGCAAACCCGGCTATCTCCTGGTCACCGGCGGCAAAGTTGTGGACGGCAAGGAGATCGAGATGGGGACTGGGGAGTGGAGCTACGACGGGACCAAACGCACGCTAACCGTTGACCTTCCCCGGGGTGTTATCACGCTCAAGGCGGATGGCGACAAGCTCGAAGGAACTTTCACCCTTCCCGACAAGACAGTTCTTCGCCGCATCACGCTCAAAAAATTAGAGTGAGCCGTCTCGACGCTCTTCAGGACCGTTCCGACATGGTCGGAGCTTTAGGTTGGCAACATATTTGATGTTGTGGCGTCGAACTTAATGGTAGGGGCGTGCGTAGATTGAAAGAGAAGGGAGCTCGGGTCTAAAGACCCGCCACTACAACAGGCGGAAAAGAGCCGGGCTGCCGACCGGGTCGGGACAAGGTGCGCCCGCGTCGATGGGATGGGTGGGGTTTGGAGCTGCGGAAGTAACGGTTGATTGAAGCGGGGGTCGATCGAACTGGGGGGTGCACATGGAAACGGTGGGGCAGGATGTTCGGTATGCGGTGAGGAACCTGGGGAAGACACCGGGATTTGCGGTGATTGCCGTACTTACGCTGGCGCTGGGGATTGGGGCGTCGACGGCCATTTTCAGCGTGATTGATAACGTGATGATGGAGCCTTTTCCCTACCCGGATGCGCAACGGTTCTACTCCGTATTCATCCATGATGCGGAACAGAGCCAGCCGGGGGGGCGACCTGCGTTCATCGGCCCGGAGCTTTTGGATTATATGGAGCAGAATCATGTGTTTGACCGGGCGATCGCGAATGACCAGACGGACATATTGTACCGGTCGGGAGAAGGGACGGAACGGTTCGACGGGAACTTCGTGACGCCGGGAACGTTTGAGTTTCTTGGAATGCCGACGCTGCTGGGGCGGGTGATGGTGCCGACGGATTACGAGCCGGGAGCGCCGCCAGTCTTCGTGCTGAGGTACAAGACATGGGTAAAGAGCTTTGGCGCAGATCCGGGTATTGTGAATAAGACGTTTGTATTGAATGGGGAATCGCGGACTTTGATTGGGATTATGCCGCCGCGGTTTGGGTGGGGGAATGCAGACTTGTGGATTCCGGCCAAACCGAGCCGGGCGGCGGCGGGGAAGACGGTGGCCGGGGCGTTTCAGCAGCATTGGTGGATGCTCGGGCACTTGAAGCCTGGAGTGAGTGTGAAAGAGGCGGAAGCAGATCTTACAGTAGTGGCGAAACATCTTGCCACCGTGTACCCAACGGAGTACCCGAAACGCTTTACGGTATTCGTGGATTCCCTTACGAACCAAGTGGTGGGCAGGTTTAAGACGACGCTTTACATCGTGCTGGCTGCAGTGGGGTTGTTGGTGCTGATCGGTTGCGGAAACGTGGCGAATCTGCTGCTGGCGCGGGCGACGACGCGGGAAAAAGAGTTTGCCATCCGGGGGGCGCTGGGGGCTAGCCGGTGGCGATTGATCCGGCAGCTACTGGTGGAGAGTTTGCTGCTGGCGATTGGCGGAGCAGGGGTGGGCACGCTGCTGGCTTGGGGAGGGCTGAAGTCGCTGGTGGCGTTAATGCCGCAGAATATAATTCCGGCGGAAGCGGTGATCCGGATGAATATGCCGGTACTGGCGTTCACGCTGGTGACATCGGTGCTGACGGCGCTGGTGTTCGGGCTGGTGCCAGCGCTGAAGGCGGCGCGCAAAGACTTGAATGAACCTTTGCGGGATAGCGGCAAGGGAATCAGCGGCGGGTTCCGGCACGGGCGGCTGCGCGACGCCGTGGTGGTGCTGGAAGTGGGGCTTTCCTTGACGCTGCTGGTGGGCGCGGGGCTGCTGATGAGGAGCTTTGTGGCGCTGAGAGAAGTGCACCTGGGATTGCAGCCGGATCACGTCCTGGTGGCGAGGCTTCCCCTGCCGGTGGACCGTTATAAAACGGCGGACCAAGTGGCGGGATTTTACCGGCCGCTGCTGCAGCGGCTGAAAGCGCTGCCAGGTATCGTGGAGGCGACGGAAACGAGCACGCTTCCGCCGTATGGGGGAATTCCGAGCGACATCGAGATTCCGGGGAAAACGCACGCGGAAAAATGGAACGCAATGTTTCAACTGGTCAGCGAGGGATATTTTCCGACGCTGAAAATCCAGTTGGTGGACGGAAGAGGCTTCACGGAAGCGGAAGTGAATGGAGCGCGGAAGCTGGCGATTGTGAACCAGGCGTTCGTGAAAAAGTACCTGGGGAATGAGAATCCCATCGGGAGACAAGTGAGAATCGCTCAACTGGCGGAGTTTGAAGACGCGGTGAAGGAGCCGGTGTTTGAAATTATCGGACTGGTGGCGGACGTGAAGAATCGGGGGCTGCAGGACCCGGTCGAGCCGGAGATTTGGGTGCCGTTCACGATAACGGGCTCGGCGTTCCGCGGAATCCTGGTGCGGACGGCAAAAGAACCGATGACGATGTTGAACGCAGTGGAGCGGGAGATTTGGGCCACGGATCACAACGTGGCGCTGACGTTTACAGGGACGATGGAGGGATATATCAGCCAGTTTTCGTATGCTGGCCCGCGGTTTGGATTTTTGTTGATGATGATCTTCAGCTCGATTGGGCTGGTGCTGGTGACGCTAGGCGTTTACAGCGTGCTGGCGTACACGACGGCGCGGAGAACACAAGAGATCGGGATACGCTTGGCACTGGGAGCGAAAGGCTCGGATGTTCTCGGATTGGTGATTCGAATGGGGCTGCGGTTAGTGGGGATTGGCGTAGGGCTGGGACTGATCGCGAGCTTGGCGCTCGGGCGGGTGATCGCGACGCAGCTTTGGGGAGTGTCGGCGTACGATCCCTGGACGCTCACGTGCGTTCCGTTGCTGCTTCTGATTACTGGGCTGGTGGCTTGTTGGCTTCCCGCGCGGCGGGCGGCGAATGTGGATCCGCTGGTGGCCCTGCGGTATGAGTGAGAACAATCCGGCGGATCTAGGCCCAGGAGAAGCCGTGTTTGGAGAGCGGGAGGGAGCGGATGCGTTTGCCGGTGACGGCGAAGATGGCGTTGCAGACGGCGGGAAGAACCGGCGGGAGGGCGGGTTCGCCGAGGCCGGTGGGTGAATTGTCAGTCTTGAGGAAATGGACTTCGATTTCGGGCGGCACTTGGTTCATGCGAACCGGGGGATATTCGTGGAAATTGCTCTGGACGGCGCGGCCAGCATCGATGGTGATCTCGTAGGACATGACGTGGCTTAAACCTTCGATGACGGCGCCACGAACCTGATTTTCGGCACCGCTGGGATTGATGATCTGACTGCCGACGTCGCCTGCGGCCCAAACTTTATTTACTTTTATTTTGCTGTTGGCGTCGACGCGCAGCTCCACAACTTCAGCAAAATAGCCGCGATGAGAAAATTGGAAGGCCACGCCCATGCCGGTGTCTTTCGGCAACTTGCGCGAGCCCCAGCCGGATTTTTCCGCGACCAGTTTAAGAACACCACTCATGCGTGCGGCGTCGAGATCCGCTTCCGCCGGATTCGCCGAGGGAGTTGCGGACGGGATGCGGGGAGAGCCCAGGAGATCCAGACGGAACTGGACGGGATCCTTTCCCGCGGCGTGCGCTAGCTCGTCCGTGAAAGATTGAAAAACCCAGGAGAAGGCGTTGCTGCGAGGGGCGCGCATGGCGTAGGTGGGTACACCGAGCGGCATGAGCGATGCGCCGAAGAAAAAGTTTGGGAGGAAGGTGCCGGGAAATTCGTTGCTGGGAATGTTGGCGGAGGGAGCGAACTGCTGGCCTTCGCCAAAGCTGACAAAGTGATTGCGCCAGGCCACGAGTTTGCCGGAGGAATCGAGGCCGCCCTTGAGGAAATGAAAGCCGGCGGGGCGGTAGTGATCGTGATGAAAATCGTCTTCGCGGGTCCAGAGGAGCTTGACGGGGACGCCGACTTGCTTGGCGATGGCGGCGGCTTCGAGCATGTAGTCGTTGGTAAGGCGGCGCCCGAACCCGCCGCCGGCGCGCTTCAGGTGCACGATGATGTCGTCGTGGGGAATGTTGAAGACTTTTGCGACGAGCTGGCGGCCGGATTCGGGCGTCTGGCTGGGTGACCAGAATTCCATTTTGCCGTCGTGGTAATGCGCGAGGCAGTTTTCCGGCTCCATGGGGGCGTGCGCGAGGAAGGGATAGGAGTAGGCGCCTTCGACAATTTTTGCGGCGGACTGCAGAGCTTTGTCCGCGTCACCGTCGCTGCGGACGGTGATGGCGGGCGCTTGCTTCGAAAGTTCATCGGCACGGCTGGAGAAGGCTGCGCTGCTTTGCTGGGCGGTGGTGCCTTCGATCCATTTAGCTTGCAACTTCTTGCGCGCAGTGTTTGCTTGCCACCAGGTATCAGCGACGATGGCGACGCCGCAATGCAAGCCGAGCAGATCGGAAGTTCCGTCCACCGAAAAAGCATGGCGGACGCCGGGCATGGCTTTGATTTCATCGAAATTGGCGCTGACGAACTTGCCGGCGTAGACGGGGCATTTTTCGTAGACGGCGTACAACATTCCAGGAACTTTGAAGTCGATGCTGTAAAGATTTTTTCCGGTGACGATGGAGGCGTTGTCCACACTGTGAATGGGCAGGCCGATGATTTTGTAGTCTTTGGGATCCTTGAGCTTGACGGATTTGAGATCGGGCGGCGTCAGGGTGGCGGCTTTTTCGGCGAGAGCTCCGTAGGTGAGGGTGCGCTTTGAGGGCTGGTGAGTGACGCGGCCTGAGGAAGTTTGGCATTCGGATTCGGAGACGGACCAGGTTTGCGCGGCGGCAGTGACGAACATTTGGCGGCATGCGGCGCCGACGCGGCGCAGAGGGTCCCAGTTGACGGGGGTGGCGGTGCTGCCACCGGCGCGTTGCGGACCATATTTTGTTTCGTCGAGATCGGCCTGCTCGATGCGGACATTCTTCCAGTCGACGTCGAGTTCGTCAGCGATAATCATGGGCAGACTGGTTTTTACTCCTTGGCCGATCTCGGGATTCTTGCCGATGATGGTCACGATGCCATCTGCTGCGATGCGGATGAAGGCAGTGGGAACGAATGCCGCCGACGACGGCTGCGGGGCTTGAGCTAGAAGTTCAGCGATGGGATCGAGATGGAGTGCGACGAGGAGACCTCCGCCGGTGACAGCGGAGACGCGGAAAAAACTGCGGCGATCAAGGAGTTGGGTAAGCATGAGACGTCCTTCTTCCGGGTGAGTATTGATGCGTAGTGATGAAACCGTTTGCATCGCTGGAATTGTAACGCGGTCTGTCCAGTTTTGGTTTCACTGTTTTCCAGTGTGACGAAGCCGGGGCAGGCCGTAGTGTTGATGATCGCCTGATGAGCAAGACCAAAGATGCTTCGCTCCTGCGAATGCCGCGACGGAAGTTACTATCGAAGAGGCACTTTAGGAGATCTTGGCTGGAGCAGCTTGAATCGTAGTTTGATAGCTGATGGACATGATCCAATGACCGTCGCGCTTGATCCACAGGCGGCTCACGTGGACCGGCTTGCCAGAGTACGGCTGATGGAGGCTGGTCATCACCACGGCATCTCCGAAATCAAACATCTGAGCGGACACCAGCGGGGCGGGCGCGGAACCATGGCCGGTCTGCTTCTGCAAATTGAGAGTTGCGATGCGATCGGCCTTACTCAGTGGGTGGTCGTTGGTCGAACCGAGCATGACGAATTCCTCCGCGATATGCGGCGACCATGCGGAAGCGTTATGATTCGTAACGCCTGTCTCTAGCGCCTGCCAGGAAGCTATGATGGCCTGTTCCGCTTCGGTTTTCGGTTTGAATGGTACCGTCTTGCACGGATTCTGGCACTCATTCACGCCGGGCCCTGCCGCAGCCGCGACCTGCTGGCCCAGAGCGACCTCGTGATAGACGAGCAACCGCCAGCCTGGCGGACGCTTCACCCAAATGCGCAGAACGTGGATTTTGTCACGGCTGGACATCACCGCGCCGACTTGACTGTAGGTGCGCGGCTTAAGTTGCGCTCCGGTTTCGTTGCCAAGTGCGGGCGTGGGCAGGGACTTGAGGACGTCAGCCCTGGCTCGCGTCTTTCCGTCTGCGTCCGTCCAGGTGAAATCCGAGTCGAGCAATTTGCCGACCGCGGCCTTGTCGTCTTTCGCGGCGGCCTGCACAAACTCGTTGTCGATCTGGAGAAGCGATGGTTCATCGGCGACGGCGGGAACGCGGAGACTTGGCAGCGTCACCATCATTGCGCCACATCCAACACCAACGGCAAGCACACTCGTGACGAAATGTCTCATCGTGTTTGAATCCTCCCTGGAATTCGTTTCCTCGGTTATACAAGGAAAAAGGACCGGATGCATGTCCGGTCCCTCCGTTGTGTCCAAGTGGGTGCAAGCGAGTTAAAAGATGAATTTCAGGCCCAACTGGATGGCGCGGGCGCTGCCCGAGCCGAGTACAGGGTTGAAGGCGGCGTTGTCCGGAGTGGCGCAGCCGCAGCCGAACGAGCCCGCCTGAGATGGATCGGCGAAGGCCCCTTGGCCGTAAGTGCTGGTGGCGCCCCAGGGATTGGCGAAATTGGGGTGGTTGAAAAGGTTAAAGGTTTCCACGCGGAATTGCGCCCTGATTCTTTCCCCGAACTTAAAGGTTTTGGCAACAGAAAGGTCCACGTTGCGGAAACCGGTATCGCGGAAGATGTTGCGACCCATGTTGCCAAACTGGCCGCGGCCATTCGGGATCAATATGGAGTTGCGGACCATGTAGCAATAACCCGCGGCGTTCAGCGCATTCAGTGTGCTTGCGCCAAGCGATGTGGCGGCGGTGGTGCATGCGGCTGGAATGGCCCCCGCGCAGGCAGCGCTACCCGGACCAAAGCAAGGAATGCCGTTCGGGCCGATGGACTTGAAGTCGGCCGGATTGCCGAAGAAATTCCAACGGTCGGAGCCCTCGTTGATTCCGCTGAAGTTATTGTTCTGATCGTTGACGTTCCACGGCTGACCAGACTGCAGAGTGATGATGGTATTGAGCTGCCAGCCTTCCAAGAGCTGGGTCCAGGTCTTTTTCTCCGGAAGCGAATAGGTCACGGAAAGCGTAAAGCGGTGGCGAATGTCTTCGTCGCCGCTGGCATGTTCCAGCAGCGGATGGGCGCTGTCCTGGGGAAGGAAGGCAACCCAGTTTGAGGACAGGTCGTCCAGGGCATGCGAAAAGGTGTAGCCCGCCACAAACTCGAGACCATGATAGTTGCGAGCGGTAAGAGTGGTCTGCAAACCGTGGTACGTCGAACCGTAAAAGTTCGAGAGGTAGTTGATCTGTCCGAGATAGGGGAAAGTAGGAGCAAAGGGCAGGGGGCCATCTGCGCCCGGAGTAGGAGGAGCTTGATTGAGATCAACGACGCCGGGAAGCTTTACCGCGTGATTGCCAACGTAGGTGACGTCAAGCGCAAGTTTGCCAGAGAAAGAATGCTGGATGCCCAGAGTCCAATTCTCTACGTAGGGTGTTCGGAAGTTGCGATTCATGGCGAAGGTGTTGCAAGGAACCGGGTCCATTCCACCAGGCACATTGGCGCCGTCACCGCACTGAACAAGGGAAGAGAGCGTCGTGGGATAGATGGGCGTCGTCTGGTTCTGCCAGTTCACGCCACCCGTGCCAGACCCTGCGAGGTTGACGGCGGTGGTGAAAATGTTTCCAATGGCCGGTTTGGTGACCGGGGCAACAGGGCAAGTATTATTAGCCATCACAGCTACCGGACAAGTCGTAATGGTAGCCCCGGTCGGAACAACGCCTATGCCAAACAGTACCGGCCCGCTCTGCAGGTTTTGCTGAGACAAGAAGGTGCTCATGGGGATGACATCGTAAACGATGCTGCCGCCAAGGCGAACGATAGTGGTGCCTTTACCCGTAACATCCCAGGCGACACCCACGCGCGGCGAGAAATTCTTGCCGTCTCGCTTGTAGATGGAACTGATGTTTTTGCCCACCTGTTCAAGGCCGACCGAAGGCTCCCAGTTTCCGAACAGATTGTGGTCTTCCGTCGGGACGCCCTGGAGCTCGTAACGCAACCCGAGATTGAGGGTCACGCGCTTGGTAATGCGCCAGTCATCCTGGGCGTAGCCGGCATACAGCCACTGCGAGATGTTGCGGATGGGATCTCCACCCAAAATGCCCGCCTTCGCTGGATTGCCCTGAAGGAAGTCCTCGAGACTAGCAAACGTAACGCGGCCTCGCCCGCCGCGGAAGGTACCTTGATGAACCAAATACCTGCGAATCTCGCCGCCGAATTTGAGGGCGTGCTTGCCGCGCAAATAAGAGACCTGGTCGACAAAGCTGTAGACCTTGTCTGGCCCGACGATCTTCGGAAAGTTGTGGAAAGCTCCCAGTTCCGTGAACGGGGAGAGCTTGATATTCGGTATCCCGCTTAAGAGCGGATTGGTGAGGCCGGTGTCGATCTTGTAGGGAAAAGTGGTATCGCTGGGGATAATCTGGAGAACGTAATGGGTGAAGCCACCGCGTACTTCGTTAGCCCAGGTCGAACTGGGCGTCCAGGCCCAATGGGCGGCGACGGTTTGCGCCCGAGAATGAACCCCGGTGCGGAATTGCGAGAGGAGCTCATTCGAGTCCATCCCTATGATGGTGTCATTGCCGAAGAAATAAGAGCCGCTCAGGGAATTGTGATCGTTCGGATGGTAGTCCACTTTCCCGATGGCGTTCTTTGAGGTGTTCTGGTTAGGAAAATCGAGGTTTACCTTCGTTCCCTGGCCGGAATTCGGAGTATAGAAGGAGAGCAAATAGGCACTGAGCGGATTCACGACGAAGCCCGGGTTTTTCGCGACAAGGTCTGCAGTGGCATCGGCCACGCTGATAGTGCAGTCACCGGTGGCAAGCATCATGCACCCGTTGCCACCGCCTCCCGAAACGGACGCCGTCGTCGGGGCGTTTCCCGTAAGCGCGTTTCCAACAGTATAGCGCTGCGCCTCAAAGCCACCAAAATAAAAGAGCTTGTCCTTGATGATGTGCCCGCCGGCTGTGCCCCCGAATTGTTCCAGTTCCACAGGCGTTTTTGCCTGCAGCTGGCCGTCAGGACCGAAATGGTCGAAGAAATTGCGGGCGTCAAAAGAATCGGAGCGGCCAAAAGCATAGGCGCTGCCGTGTATCTGGTTCGTTCCTGATTTCAGACCTACGCTGGTGATGGCGCCAGTCTTCCATCCAAACTCCGCCTTGGGATTGACCTGCGTGTTGAATTCCTGAATGGCGTCGATCGGAATAATAGTGGCGGCATCGCCGAGGACGGCAGCCGCGTTGGTCACGCTAAAGCCCATGAACGCTTCGTCATCGGTGACACCGTCGACGATAAAGCTGGTGTCTTCGGGGCGAATGCCGTTAGTGGTCTGGGTCCAAGGGCCGCCGCCCGGGTAGATGGAAGTGCCTGGGCGCAGGGTGAGGAGATTCTGGTAGTTGCGGCCGTTCAGCGGGAGGTCGTTGATAATTTCGTTGCTGATGGTGCCGCCGAGGGTGGTGGAGGTGGTGTCCACCATGGGGACTTCCTCGGTGATAGTAATCGTCTCATTTGTGGAGCCGGGCGAAAGAACCGCGTCGATGCGTACGTCCTTGCCAACTTCCACCAAGATGTTCTTTCGCTCGAAAATCTTGAAGCCCTTGTATTCGGCGCGAACCGTATAGGTACCTGGCAAAAGGCTTAGGGCGACGTACACCCCGTCCGAATCGGTGGTCAAATTCTGCGAGACTCCCCTTTGCACATCGGTGATCGTAACCGTGGCGTTGCCGACGTTGCCGCCAGATTGGTCGGTGACGACGCCCAAAATTCTGCCGCTACTGCCTTGCGAGTGAGCTGGGACACTGGCGAGCAGAGCGGCGCAAACGACCGTCAGAACTCGAAGGAGCTTGGCCAGGCTGGCACACCCCGGCGTGACGTTCCGGTGAACCTTTGACTGCATGAGGACCTCCCCAAATGAAATAGGTATAGCCGCTGTACCACCATATGATAGAAGCTGTCAAGCAATTCCTTAATTGCGAGCCATCTGAAATGGTGATGTGGGCGGGAAGGAGAGGATGCTGGTATAGAGGTTGGACCGCGAATTCCTACTGCCCACTGCCAGATCATGGCAGTTTCGGCGAGGTCGCAAAACAAGCCCGTTACGGTACATCACGTCCCTCGGCGCGCCGAACTTGGGCTTGCAGATGCAGCCAGGTGAAAAGTCTTGCGTGGGTGATGGGCGCATCCAGGCAGCGCACCCGCTTTCTTTTTTGAAAGGTGCCGATTACAATTCCTCGATACACTAAGGCTGATGATTTTCCATCTCCTGTTTTCCTTGCTGATGTCTACTTCCGTAGCTGTACCTCACCAAAACACGGGGGCGAGCGAGGTCGCAAGACCGTGCGCGGAGGGGTGGGACAGCACTGGACCGGGGACCAAGAAAAAGCCGCCGAAGCATGGAAAGGGAGGGCCGCAAAACAAAGCGGGGGCTTGCATCGAACTGTCATTCCCCCCGCTGGAGATTCAAGAATACTTGCAGTCGTACGCCCGGAGTCAGCAGTGGAAAATCAGTCAGGAACAAGTGACCGAAGACTCGTGGACGATCACGCGGGAGCTCAGCAAAGAGGAACTGCTGGGCGCTACCAAGAGGAACTCCGGTATGACCAGAGTAACCTGGAAGGCAGGAGTCGTCCATTTGCACATCAGTACGGCGCAAGTGGCAGAAGGGTATGCGCGCACCCTGATTCGAGCCAGCTTCCGCGGCTACGGCCAAAACGCGGATCAGTTTGCGCTCCCGCGCGAATACTGGGATTTGGAATCCAACAACAATCTCGAGACGTCCATCACTTCTGCACTGGAGGCCCATTTCAAGGCTTCGCAATAAGAGTTGGACGGCGCAGCGGCAAGAACCTGCGCACGGAGAACCCTGGTGTTGCCTGTGGGCTTCTCCGGCGATGTGGGGCTGTTTGTTTTCGTCTTGCAGCCAGCCGCGGGCCTGCCACTCTTACATCCACCGCCCTGCCACAGAGTCAGCGACGTGAATTCAGTGAATGACAATCCCACCAGCAAACATTTCCGCTGGTCCTGTTGCAAGAAAAATACTTACCTGTGAACGACGGCAGACGCTTCGGGTATGCCGGTTCTGAGCAGGCCGGCGAACTCTTCGGGAAGCACCGGCCGGCTGAAGTAGTAACCTTGCGCCTCGTCACATTGGTGAGCCCGAAGAAACACGAGCTCTTCTTGCGTTTCCACGCCCTCGGCAACGACCCGCAGCTTCAGGCTTCGGCCCATGCTGATCACCGCGGTTACGATGGTCGTCTCGTCGGGAGCGGAGGCAATCTGACGGACAAACGACTGGTCGATTTTGAGGGCATCGATCGGAAACTTTCTGAGGTAACTCAAACTCGAGTAACCCGTGCCGAAGTCGTCGACCGCCAGTTGCACCCCTCTCGCTCTCAGTGTCTTGAGGATGGATTGCGTGGATTCGGCACGCTTCATCAGAACGCTTTCCGTCAACTCCAGCTCAAGAGATCTCGGATCCAAGCCCGTTTCCTTGAGGATTGTGAATACACCCTCAAGAAAGTTGTCGTCTCGGAACTCCATCGCGGAGATATTCACCGCCATGGTGCCCAGGGATAAGCCTGCATCCAACCAGGCCCGGGCCTGCTTGCAGGCTTCACGAAGGACC
>Ga0209527_1000039_pt1 | contig 23325 bp, 19 predicted proteins | sample JacPinW_OM2H0_M2_FD_187968 | JGI IMG/M metagenome (GOLD analysis project Ga0209527, IMG submission 187968) | Forest soil microbial communities from Algoma, Ontario, Canada - Jack Pine, Ontario site 1_JW_OM2H0_M2 (SPAdes) (version 2) | ecosystem: Environmental > Terrestrial > Soil > Boreal... | reverse complement strand
CTCCAGCCCCAATGGCAATCCAGCGGACCGGAAGCCGGAGCCCTCAGCTCCGGCTTCTTTTGTATTTTCGCATCTATTTTTTCAGGGCCGCCCCGCCGATCCCATCGAATCCCTCCTCTACGAATAAACACTGCGAATATTCCCCGCTTGTCAGCACTAACCATACTGCATAAACTCCACTCGGAGTGCTTAATCCAATCTGATTAGACCAGTGGCATGAGCGAAGAAGATTTTCAGCACGGCGGCGATCGCTTCCCGCCGACGCGCCGGTCGGTTATCGAGGCGGCGCGCAGTATTGATGCGGAGGAGCGGGATCGCGCGCTGGCGGCGCTGTGCGCGGCCTACTGGAGACCCGTGTATAAGTACGTGCGCTGGCGATGGAACCGGCCCGCCGACGTGGCGCAGGATCTCACGCAGGGATTCTTCATGGAACTTCTGGAACGCGAATTGCTCGAAAAGTTTGATGCCAAGAAAAGCCGGCTGCGAACCTACCTGCGCGTTTGCGTGGACAGCTTTGTTTCGAATGAAGACAAGGCCGGGAGGCGGCAGAAGCGCGGCGGAAATGTACTCCACGTTGCGCTCGATTTTGCTGCCGCGGAAGAGGAGCTTGGCGCGACAGCAATGGACCCGGCTTTGATTCCTTCCCCCGAATCGCTCGAGGAGTTTTTCGAAAAGGAATGGGTGCGAAGTCTTTTCGCGCTGGCCGTGGAGGACCTGCGCGAATTGTGTGTGGCGCGCGAGCGGGAAAGAACGTTTCATCTATTCGAAGCGTACGACCTCGAGGGCAGCGAAAAGATTTCCTACCAGCAGCTTTCGAATGAATATGGAATCTCCGTGACGGACCTGACCAACGCGCTAGCGTGGGCGCGCCGCGAATTTCGCAGGATCGCGCTGGAGCGGCTGCGCGAACTTTGCGGCAGCCAGGAAGAATTTCAGCGCGAAGCGCGCGCCGCCTTTGGCTGGGATACGAAATGAAATTTCTTTCCGACAAGGCGCTGGAAAGATTGCGCGACGGCGCGGAGATGCCGGATCTTGCCGGCACGCGCTACCGCTTGCTCGAGCGCGTGGCGCGCGGCGGCATGGGAGTGGTGTACGCTGCGGAGGACGGAAAACTGCGGCGGCGCGTGGCGCTGAAAGTGCTCGATGTTCCGGGAACGGACGGCGACTTGGCAAACCGGCTGATCCGCGAAGCGCGCGTGCTGGCGGCTCTCGAGCATCCCGGCATCGTGCCCGTTCACGACGTGGGAACACTGGCGGACGGCCGCGTTTTCTACACCATGAAATTTGTGGAGGGAAATCGGCTCGACAAATATATTGAGTCGGTCGCGTCCTTTCCCGACCGTTTGCGAATTTTTCTTCGCATTTGCGACGCCGTTGCCTTCGCGCACGCGCGCGGCGTGCTGCACCGCGATCTGAAACCGGCAAACATCATGGTCGGGCCGTTCGGAGAAGTCCTGGTGATGGATTGGGGCCTGGCGAAAATCCTGCGCGGAGAAGTTTCGAACGGTGCGCGCGATGCCGATCCGGAAGCAACGGTTTTCGAAAAGCCAAAACCAACAAGCATTGCCGGCGATGCCACGGAACTTTCTGTGGTAACTGGACACGGCACGGTGATGGGCACGCCCGGGTATATGTCGCCGGAACAAGCGCGCGGGGACGTGGAACATTTGGACACACGCAGCGATATCTATGCGCTCGGCGCGCTGCTGCGATTCTTGCTTACCGGCCAACCGGAAATAGCTTCCGCGCCGGGTGGACGCCGCCTCGATAAATCGCTGGCGGCCATTTGTGCAAAATCGACGGCTGCGGCTCCGGCGGAGCGCTATCCCAGCGTTCAGGAAATGGCGCTGGATGTTTCGAGATACTTGGACGGGCTCGCGGTCGGCGCCCACCGGGAGAGTATTTTTGACAAGGCCGGGCGTTTTTACCGGCGGTATCGGTTCTTTATATTGTTGATTGCAGCGTATTTGACAATGCGCGCGGCGATTTTGCTTTTTATGCACAGATAAGTTTAAAGGAATTTGCGGATTCGTTGTAAGGAACACTAGAGAGACAAATCGCGACGGAGGAACGTGATGAACAAAGTGCTGCTGGGTCTGCTGCTGGGAGCGTTGCTGGGCGCGATTGACGGGGCGACGGCGTGGTTCACTCCGGCGGTGCGTGCTCAGATCGCGGGTATTGTCATCGGGTCCACCGTCAAGGGACTCATAGCTGGCGTTGCTGCGGGCTTTTTTGCTCGAAAGGTGAATTCCGTCCCTTTGGGAATCCTTTTCGGTGTGGCGGTTGGCTTCGTACTCGCTTTCCTCGTTGCGTACATGCAGCACGGCTACTATCTCGAGATCATCTTGCCCGGCAGTATCGTTGGAATGATCGTGGGTTACGCCACGCAAAAGTACGGAACGGCTCCGGCAACAACGCCGGCGACGCGGTAGAGCCAGACTTAGGAAACGACAAAAACTTCCTTCGTTCAAATTAGGGGGAGAACCATGTCTCGTGTCATCCATTTTGAAATACCAGCGAGTGATCCAGAGCGCGCCTCGAAGTTTTATCAGAAAGTCTTCGGCTGGAAATTCGACAAGTGGGCAGGGCCGATGGAGTACTGGATGGTGACCACCGGCGCGGAGGGGACGCCCGGGATCAACGGCGGCCTTATGAAGAATACCGAGGTAAAGACAACGACCAACACGATCGGGGTGGAGTCCGTCGACGCGGCCATCGAGGCGGCGAAGCGCGCCGGGGGAAAACTGGTGATGCCGAAGACGCCGATTCCCGGTGTCGGATGCTTTGCGTATTGCGAAGACACGGAAGGAAATCTTTTCGGCGTGATGCAGGCCGACAAGAATGCCAAGTGAGATTGCAGCGCGGCGGCGGGTCATGAGTTTCGTGCGATTCTCTTTTGCCTTTGGATCCTATGCGCCGGATACGAAGACCATCACGTTCGATCTCGTGAGCATCTCAAATCTGAAAAGCGCCGATGATGGTCACATGCATCACGCGGTGTACACGTTCGTCGACAACGACCATTTCAAGACCACCTGGACATTCCGCAAAGAACAGAAAGATGCTTTTACGGAAGACGTGGCGTACGTCCGGACGAAGTAGGAACTAAGTTTTCGACGTGGTGCAAAGGGCGCTCCGGCGATGTTGGAGTGCCCTTTGTGTTTGTGACCGGTGTAAGATGGCGCTCATCGAAACAGCAGGAGCGATGCGATGGGCTTTGCCGCGTTTGCTGGTCACAAGTATCTGAACCTCGAAACCTTCAAGAAGAGCGGCGATGGCGTGAAGACGCCGGTGTGGTTTGCTGCCGATCCATCGGCGAGTCTCGATTCGAACGGCGCGAAATTGTATGTGTACACGATCGGGGTCTCGGGAAAAGTGAAACGCGTTCGCAACAACGCACGCGTGAGAATCGCTCCGTGCGACATGCGTGGCAGAGTGCTGGGCGAATGGGTGGAAGCGCGTGCGGAAATCGTCACGGGCGAAGAGGCTACCCGCGGAATGCAGTTGCTCAACAGGAAGTATTTTCCGTGGAGACAGTTGCTGGGATTTTTTGCGTCCTTCAGCCGCCGCGAGCGGACCGTCTTCGTGATCCGTCCGGCGTGAAAAAAGAAGCGGCCCGCGAGTGATGGCGCAGACGTCTCTCGTTCAGCGAGACGCAGGACCAGCTGGCTCAAAAAGCTGGGACGTCATTACCGCGGCCAGAGCCAGCCAAAAGTGCCGGCTACCAGCAAGCTGTAGATGAAGCCGTCGAAGGCTTCCTTGAAGGCCACACTCCAGGGCTGGCCCTTCCAGATGCCGTTGACCAAAGGTCCCAGAGCGAAAGTAAGGAACGCGGCTGTGCCAGCGACGCGAAAAACCGCCAGATAGTGCGCGCCGGGCGCAACCGTGTGTCCCGTGAGATAGGCGACGAAGAAGCCGATCAGCAGGCAATAGGCGAACCACATGCCGAGGAACTTCGGCATGGCGACTGGGCCGCTGGGAAACACCGTAAGCATCCCGACCGGTCCCTGCTTGAATTTCTCCTGCACAGCGGGCGACTTCATATCTTTATGGGTGCAAAAAGGGAAATGATAAAGACCCGGAGTCAAGCCGGCCGGTCGCAGGGCGGCAAGAAGCTTGTCCTCTTCCGGGAGCTGCCGGTAGTCGCTGCGGTGGAACGGCAGCACCATGTGGATGATGGAGCTGGCCACGAACACGATGACGGCCGAGAGCAGGATAGGGAGCAAGAGAGCAGTGAGAGAAACCATGCGCAGCCTCCTTGGAAGCAAAGACGAGTGCAGGAAATTTAGGCGTGAGGCTACCGCCGAAAGGGGTTGCGGTCAAGAGCTAGTCCCCGCGAGCGGTGCCCTTCACCAAGCTCAGAGTAAACAAGGCGCGCCGACGCAGAAACCAGCGGGCGTGCGAGGCCGCGTTCCTTGAAGATGGCGCCATGCGCAGGAAGCGTCAGTAGTTCACTTTTAGGGAAAATTGGATCTGTCGCGATGGGCCGGCGGTCCTGCTGATTATGCCAAAGCCACTGCCTCGGACGATGTTGGAGGGCAAGCCGAAATTGACTTCGTTGAAGATATTGAAGAACTCGGCCCGAAATTGAAGGATAGCCAGTTCGCCGTTTCCCCGATGGCCGAAGGAAGTGTTCTTGATCAAGGCCATGTCAAAATCGCGGAAGCTGGGGCCGCGAAATGTGCTGCGGCCAAGTGTGCCGAAACGGCCGTGGTTTGGGCCGGTCCCGCCGGGGACGTTGATGGGGATTTGGAAAAATGAGTTGTTCGCCGCGCCCATACCGAAGTAGTCCTCGCGTACGGTGCGACTGGTAGAAAAATTCGGAATGGCGAGAAGGTCGGGGCGATCGGTGCCGCCAGCGCCGGTGCCGGTTTGCTGAACTCCGGAATAAACGGTGAACGGCGGACCGGTCGTCAAGGTCGTTATGTCCAGGAACTGCCAGCCTTTGGTGAGCGTCTCGCCCAATGGCTGGAGGAAGCGAATGCGATCCAAGGGCAGGGTCTGAATCAGGCTTAGCGTGAATACGTGGGTCACATCGAAAGTGGAGGGGCCCTTGTCACCTCTCGGATTAAAGGGATCCTGGGGCAAGGTCTGTAAAATCACGCCGGGATTTCCGGAAATGCCGCCAGGTACGGCACTGGTGTCATCGATGCTTTTGGAAAACGTGTAGCTGGCCTGGAAGCTTAGGCCCATCCGGGCCCTGTTCTGGCTGACGTTCGTCTGCAGCGCGTGATAGCTGGAGTGCGCACCCGTGGACATGACCATTTCAGGGCCGAACCCGCCGATGGCATGGCCCGCAGGGTTGAATTGAGTGTAGGGCGCAAAGGCTGGGTCCGCGCCCCCATAACCGTTGGGGGAAAGGACGCTGGCAAGATGGACTCCCACGGTGGCGACGTAAGAGGCGCTCAACCTTACGCTTCCGATTTCCTGATCGATGCCCAAGGTGTCCGTGGCGATATAGCCGTTGCGGAAATGCGGATCGAAGCTGATGGCCGAGAATAATTGAACCTGATTGCCGGGCGTGAGCGCGGCCAAATCGTTCTGGAATCGCTGCACGTCCATCGGCGTGTTGGGTGGAACGTTGCTGCTGCTTCCGGAGGAAAAGAGCAGTTGCCCCTCGGTGGTGTAGACGGGAGGAAGAGTGAGGGGCGCAACGGAATCCTGAAAGTTCAATGGAACGCCGGGGAGAGCGGTGACTAATGGCTGAAAGACGAAGGGAAACGCGCCGGTGACATAATTCTCGAGCCACAGGTTGGGAAGGATGGTGGTGATGGCGCCACCCGCGTGAAGGGTAGTGTGTTTGGTCAGGCCGTAGTCCAGAGAGAGGCGCGGGCCCCATCCGTCCCAGTCCATGGCGTAGGGAGGTTGGGGATTGTATAGGTAGACTTGTTTTGCGCCGGGAGTAAGGAATTCCGCGGGCTGGCCATTTGGTCCAATCGGAATTGCAAGCGAAGTGCGGTGCTTCGCTTCATGGATGTGGCTGTTCACTTCGTAGCGCAAACCATAGTTGACGCTCAAGCAGGCGGTGGCTTTCCAGGTGTCGAGGAAGTAGAAATTGTAGGCCTCGCGGCGCACGGCCGCTTCGTCAAACTTATCTCCCTTTGGCGTCAGGCTCGCGGCCGCGGTCACGGTGTAGGAATAGGGCGTCGCAGTGAGGAGACCGGTAAGGGAATCAGGGAGCGGATCTCCCGGATGGATGTCATGCTGGCCGCTGGCGGAGGAAATCAAGACGGGAGAATACGCGGTGCCTCCTCCGAAAGTGTAAAGCCCGTTGGGATTCGTTCCAAAAATTGTCGAATCGCGGTTGAATCGCAGTTCCGCGCCCCATTTGAAGGAATGCGCGCCGTGGGTGTAAACCATGTCGTGTTTGAACTGATAGACGTTGCCATAGGAACCGAAGATGGATCCGTCGGCGGAATTGAAGCCTTGAAAGAGACCGTCGCCGAAGGCAATGGCAGGCTGATTGTGGTTGCTGGTGATGAAAAGAGGCGTGCTGCGGATATAACCGAGAGTCGTTTGATAGCTGAAGTGTGGCGTGAGGGTGCGCGAATATTTTGCTGCGGCATTGCGCTGGTGATCGAAGAACTTCACGCCAAAATCGGGATCGATCGCGGTCTGATCGGGGTTGGTGATTGGCCCGGTGACCTGGTTGCGGCTGAAGCGCAGGAACAGAGCGGCCTTATCGGAAAAGCGATGATCGAGCCGGAGCGAAGCCTGATCCGTGCGTGTAACGACCTTGGAAGATGTGGCAAAGGTGCGCGCGCCGTAAGCGCCGTGAGGATCGTTCGGCAAAGGATAGCGGGCGAGCAGGGGCGCGATGCTGCTGTTGACCGGAACGGTCAACGTATCGGGGGGAGTAAACTTATCGCCGGGAAAAGTGGTGGTGTCGATTCCCTGCCTCTCCGCGAGAGTCGGCACGGGAAATACTTGCGTGGTCCCGAGAACTTGCCGGAAGCCTTGATACTGCGCGAAATAAAATGTCTTGCTGCGGCCATCGTAGGTGCGCGGAAGGAAGACCGGGCCGCCGTTGGTCACGCCGAACTCATTGCGTGCAAACGGCGGGAGACGCCGAGTGTCCAAATCGCTCTTGTGGTCAAAGAAATTTCGCGCGTCGAAGGCCGCATTGCGGACAAATTCGAACAGGCTGCCATGGACTTGATTGCTGCTGGACCGCGTGACCACGTTCGTGAATCCCGCGGCGCCGTGACCCGTGTCCGCGGGCATGACGCCGGAATTGGATTGCACTTCCTGGATGGCGTCGACGTTGAAGTTGGAAAAGGTAGCGCCGCCGAGTTCAGGATCGGTCGTGTCCGCTCCGTCGATGGCGAAGACAGCGGCGGAACCGCGCTGGCCGTTGACGGCAAATTGCTGCGTAAAATTGGCGGCACCATTGGTGTCCGTCATCGTGCCGGCAGCGAGGAGGAGAAGCTTGCTGAAGTCGCGTTCATTCAGCGGCAAGCTGGACACTTCTCCGGTTGAGAGATGTTCGCCGCCGCTGGCCTGGGGAGAAGCGGCTTCCTGAGCAACCATGATGCGATGCTCCTGCCCTTGGAGCGAGAGTTGAAGACTGGACGTGAGTATGGCGCCATCTTTGAACACCACGGGATCCGCTGCGGTCCAAACTTTCCCTGCCGCGCTTACCGTAAGAGTGTAGTTGCCCGGGGCGATCCCCGCGAACACGAACTGGCCGGTTGCGGAAGTTGTCGTGGAATACTCGCGGTTGCTCTCCGCAGCGAACAGCTTGATGGCGGCCATGTCGATGGGATTTCCGGCCACGTCGCGCAGGACACCGCTCCAGGAAGACGGCGGAGAAGAGTAGAGAGAGGGAATTGGGACGAATACGATGACAAGGAAAAGGGCACGACCGAGCGGACGGGACCAAGAAAGCATCGAGAGACATTATACGCGGGTTGATTTTGAAGATGACGGCGGCACGCATCTACAGCCAGAAGATCCGCCGCTTGCCCACCTTCGCTGGTGAACGGTAGTTGGTATAGAATGGGCCAGTTTTCGAGCCTCAAAAAGGAAATCCGATGAAAAAACTTAATTTTCTGCACATTCGAATCCGTTCCCTGGTCTTCGCTTCGTTGATCCTCGCCTCCGGCTACGCACTGGCGGCGGATGACGCTTCCTCTCCGCTCCCTGCGCCGCCAGTGGCAAAGAAAGCTCCGAAGACCACGGAGATCAATGGGCGCACGATGGTGGATAACTACTTTTGGCTGCGCGACAAGAAGAACCCCGAGGTGAAAGCTTATTTGGAGGCCGAGAACGCCTACACCGATGCCGTGATGAAACCGACGGAGGGATTGCAGAAGAAGCTGTATGACGAAATGCTGAGCCGCATCAAGGAAACGGACATCGAGGTGCCCTATAAGGAGGGCGATTATTTCTATTATTCGCGGACGGAAGCGGGGAAGCAGTATCAGATTCACTGCCGGAAAAAGGGCAGCATGGACGCGCCCGAGGAAGTGGTGCTGGACGTGAATGAAATGGCCAAAGGGCAGAAGTTCATGTCGCTGGGGGCGTACAACGTGAGCGATGACGGAAATCTGCTCGCGTATACGACGGACAACACCGGCTTCCGGCAATATACGCTGGCGGTGAAGGATCTGCGAACCGGAAAAATGCTGCCGGACCACGCGGAGAGAGTCGGCTCGGTGGTTTGGGCCAACGACAACAAAACGATTTTCTATAGCATCGAAGATAACACGACCAAGCGGCAATATCAGGTGTATCGCCATACCGCGGGGACGAGCGGTTCCGACAAGCTTGCCTACGAAGAGAAAGATGAAAAATTCGATGTGTACGCGGGGAAAACGCGCAGCAAGGCTTACATCCTGCTGTTTTCCGCAAGCCATACGACGAGCGAGGTTCGCTACATTCCCGCCGGCGAACCCGAGGCCGAGTGGAAGGTGATGCAGCCGCGCAAGCAGGACGTGGAATACTACCCGGATCACAACGGAAACTTTTTTTATATCCGGGTCAACGACACCGGGCGGAATTTCAGGTTAGTGAAGGCCCCGGTGACTGATCCGCGGAGCCAGAACTGGCAGGAAGTCGTTCCGCATCGCGCGAACGTCATGCTGGACGACACGGATTTCTTCAAGAACTACTACGTATTGAGCGAGCGGGAAAATGGATTGCCACAAATCCGGGTAACCGATCTGCGCAGCGGGGAGTCGCGGCGGATCGAGTTTCCCGAGCCCGCCTACGCCAGTTATGGCTACACCAATCGTGAATACGATACCAGCAAGTTCCGCTATGCCTACCAGTCGTTCATTACGCCGCGGTCGGTCTTCGAGTACGACATGGCCAGCGGCAAATCCACGCTGCTGAAGCAGAAAGAAGTGCCCGGCGGCTACGACCGCGCGCGCTATCAGGTGGAGCAGATTTATGCCACGGCTTCCGACGGAGTGAAGATTCCCATCTCCGTGGTGCACCTCAAGGGTGCAAAGCTGGATGGAAAGGGGCCGCTCTATCTGACCGGCTATGGCTCTTATGGAATTCCCTATGACATCGGTTTCAACTCCGATCTTTTTAGCATGATCGATCGCGGCGTGGTAGTGGCGGTGGCCCACATTCGCGGCGGCGGTGAAATGGGGAAGGCCTGGCACGACGACGGGCGCATGATGCACAAGAAAAATACCTTCACGGACTTCGTTGCATCGGCAGAGTATCTCGTGGCGCAAGGATACGGCTCGAAGGACCGTCTGGCGATCGAAGGAAGAAGCGCCGGAGGCCTGCTGATGGGCGCGGTCTTAAATATGCGGCCGGATTTGTTTCACGCCGCGCTGGTTGGCGTTCCATTTGTCGACGTCATGAACACCATGCTGGATGAGACTCTGCCTCTGACTGTGGGCGAATTTGAAGAGTGGGGCAATCCGAAGGAAAAACCGGCATTCGATTACATGATCGCGTACTCGCCGTACGACAATATTGAGTCCAAGAAGTATCCCAACATGCTGGTGAGGACATCCTTCAATGACAGTCAGGTGATGTACTGGGAGCCGGCCAAGTATGTTGCCAAGATGCGCGCGATTCGGACGGACCACAATATTATGATTCTGAAGACGAACATGGATCCCGCGGGGCACGGAGGCGCCTCCGGGCGTTATGACCGCTTGCATGAGAAGGCGTTTGACTACGCTTATTTTCTGACGCAGATGGGAATTCAGGACTAACTGCCGCGCGATCAGCCGGAGCCAGGCCAGAAAATGCCGATGGCGATGAAGCGGGTGAGGATTCCCGCGAACAACATGCCGACGGCAAACAAGGCCCAGCGGAATCGCCTCCAGAGATCACGATACGAGGACCACTGAGCAAACACATCCACCAGGTAAGCTGCGCAATACGCGACGTTTGCCAACACAACCAAGAGAAACAGCCCCAGGATCGAATCGAGAGTAAGGACTGTCTTCGATGCGGGATAGGCTCTGAAGAAATAAAACAAGACGATCACGCTGAGAAGCGCGTTGTACAACAGGCGACGCGGTTCCCAAAAACGCATTGCGTCCGAAACGGACTCGCGAAAAGTTGCTGTCTCCATTTGCTCACCCAATCCTAACGCGCGACGTTGCCGTCACGATTTAGAGCCAGCGAGAGTGTTACGAGGTAGTAGCAATCGACTGAGGCACGGTCGCAAGCATGCGGAGCGAATCTGTGTAGGGGGCGCGGGCGACGCCGCGTTCGGTGAAGATGGCGGCGATGTAGCGGGCGGGGGTGACGTCGAACGCGGGATGCGCGGCGTCGACGTCGGGAGCGATGCGGACGCCCTGGAAATGCGTGACTTCGGCGGCGGAGCGCTCTTCGATGGGAATGTGGTCGCCGTCGGGGATGGAGAGATCGAAGGTGGAAACAGGCGCGGCGATGTAAAAGGGGACTTTGTTCTCCTTGGCGAGAACGGCCATCTGGTAGGTGCCGATTTTGTTGGCGGTGTCGCCGTTGGCGGCGATGCGGTCGGCGCCGGTAACGATGGCTCCGACTTTTCCCGATTTCAAAAAGTGGCCGACCATATTGTCAGTGATCAGCGTGAGCGGGATGCCGCCTTTGTGGAGTTCCCAGGCAGTGAGGCGGGCGCCCTGGAGATAGGGACGCGTTTCCGGCACAAGGACGTGGAGTTTCTTGCCCTGTCCGTACGCGACGCGAATGACGCCAAGCGCGGTGCCGATGCCCCCTGTAGCGAGCGCGCCGGCGTTGCATTGGGTCATGACCTGGCCTTCGCTGGGCATGAATTCCGCGCCGAAGCGGCCGATGGCTTCGTCGGTGGCGCGCTTTTCCAGGTGGACTTGCTGGGCTTCCTCAACCATCCCCTGCCTGATTTTGCCGAGATCCGAAGTCCCCGAAGTTAATTCCGCGAAGCGCCGCTTCATGCGCTCGAGGGCCCAAAAGAGATCGACGGCGGTGGGGCGGGTTTTTGCGAGCGTGTCGGAGATCTCTGTGAATTCTGCGCGGAGAGTTTCCACGGATTTCGCGGGAGCATGCAGAACGCCGAGGGCAGCGCCCATGGCCGCAGCAACGCCGATGGCCGGAGCGCCACGAATGACCATTTCACGGATGGCTTTAGCGACTTCGCGATAGTCGGTGTAAGTGTGGAAGACTTCCTCGGCGGGAAGGCGGCGCTGGTCGAGCACGACAACGCCGCGATTGGTCCATGCGATAGTTTGGGCTACGTACATGCGATTTGATTCCTTGATGCCGCTTCGCGGCATTGCACCGGGACGGGGCGCAGCATCCTGCGCCCCTGCAAAAACAATTTACGCTAACTGTTTATTGTAGCGAAGGCAGCGCGGGAAGACGAATCGGTCCATGTGCGGTTCAGTGGCCAGGAGGCATGTGGGTGAAGCCCTTGGTGGCGATGATGGAAGTGAAGGCAATCATGGAATTGTAGCCCAGGTGAAGAAGGAAACTCGCGAGCACCGTGCCCGTCCAGGCGCGGGCGAAGGTAAAAATAACGCCGACGAGAGTGAGCAGGCTGACCAGGCCCCAGGTCCAACCGAGCTGCGGTGCGTGCATGAGGCCAAAGAGCATGCCGGTCATCAGGATGCTGGCCACCACGCCGGTACGAGTGGCGCTGCTGAATTCCATGCCGAAGAACTGGAGAACCGCAGAGGTAATACGCGCCAAGACCGGATACAGGTAGCCGCGAAAGATGGTTTCCTCTACAAGGGGCGCGATGAGTACGGCCATGGCCATGAGCGAGAAGGCGCCCGTACGGTTCTTGAAGAACTCCTGGATGGGCACGTGGTCGGCGTCCTTGACCCCCGAACTCGCGATGACCACGAAGATGGACAGGCCGCAGCCGGAAAGGAAATACATCCACGGACGGCCCTGGCCTCCGGCGGGATCCGATTTGAGTTTCTTCCACCCGAGAGAGCGCCAGAAAGGCGAGTCGCGCAGGACCGCGAGCGTGACATACAGAAACAAAAAGATCAGGGCAAACCAAAGAACGTTGGTGCCGATGATGAGCTTTGGATCGGACTCCAGCAATTGCTTGAGTTGCTTTTGAGAGAGGTGCTGGTCCGCTGAGAAGTAAGCGATGACGACGATACCGAGAGCGATTTGACTGGCCAGGACAAAGACGACGAAGACCAGAAGATGCGGCCAGGACCAGGAGATGCGCAAGTCTTCCGGCAAATTAGGCGTTGGAACGGAGGCCGCAGGAGTAACAGCCATGCAGGAAAGAGGATCGCCCCCGAGCGGCTGATTGAAGCGTTCCGAAGATGCCGGTTCCGCCGGCTCGTCAGATGAAGGCTTTGCGGGAAAATTTTCTTCCGGGGGGCTCGGCGGATTGTCGTCGAAAAGGCTCATCGTGTTCCAGCGCGGCGTTTCTTGGGCCAGCCGGCGGCCAGCGCGGCGGCGACGAGCGGCAAGAGCAGCTCGTGGTGGCCGGTGATGGCGTACCCGCGCGATTCAGGACCGCTGCGGCCGCGGGCGGGCGCGGTGGGGCGCTTCACTACATTCTGCAACGGACGGTAGTGCTGGATAAAGTCGAAGTTTGCCGTGGTAATGGGGCGGAGCGGGACGCCGAGATTGCGAACGACCGAAACGGCTTTGAGAAAAACTTCGGGCAGAAGGACGGCGGAGCCCCAATTGAGATAGACGCCGCCGGGATGCATCTGCTGCACAAGAGCGCAGAACAAGCGGAAATCGTGATGCGTGGCATCGCCAAGCGCCGCGCCGCTGGCCGCGGGATGCATGTGCGGAATATCCGTGCCGATGGCGAGATGGATTGTCACGGGGATGCGCTGTTTGTATGCCGCAACGAGCACGCTGGATTCGGAGTATTTGACTTCGATGATGCCGCTGGTGAGGAATTGCCCCGCGGCTTCGCCGTAGCCGATTCGGATGCGGTGAGCAAGTTTGGCGAATTCGTTGATGTATTGGCCGGTTTCGGCGGCCATGCCGAATTGGCCTTCGCCGATTCCCGCTTCAACGTCTTCGGAAGTATTTCCCACAAGCGCGATCTCGAAATCGTGGATGAGCGCCGCGCCGTTCATGGCGATTCCGGAGATGAAGCCGCGTTTCATCAAATCGATCAGGACGGGACCGAGGCCGACTTTAATGACGTGGCCGCCGATTCCCCAGAGGATGGCTCTGCGCTGTTTTCGCGCGCTCTGAATGGCGCCGAGAAGTTGGCGAAGATCTTCGGCGGCGAGGAAGTTTGGAAGTGAATCGAGAAATTTTGTGAGCGAGGCATTCGCGGCGGGGGGCTTTGCAAAATCACGGATGCTGACTTTGCTCTTGCGCGAGGCCAGCGGGTAGGTGTGAACCGCGCCGAGCGTGATCGGTTGGAGGGAATAGATGCTCATTGAGAATGGGATACTCTAACGCGCAACGGCCACAATACCAAGCATGAGTGAAATTGGCGAGATGGGGTGTTCCGACCCGGTCGGAGCGCCCGTACAAATGCTGCGATCGAGCTAGTGACACTATTTCGCGCTGCCATTGTGGTGACCGTTGTTAGAGATGCCAAGAACGCGGGCGAGGGCCTGGCCGGTGTAGGACTTCTTGGTGCGGGCGACGAGTTCGGGCGGGCCCTGGGCGACGATGCGGCCGCCGCCTTCGCCGCCTTCGGGACCGAGGTCGATGATCCAGTCGGCTTGTTTGATGACGTCGAGGTGGTGCTCGATGATGAGCACGGTATTGCCGAGATCGACGAGGCGTTGCAAGACGTCGAGAAGTTTTCGCACGTCGTCGAAATGCAAGCCCGTGGTGGGTTCATCGAGGATGTATAGGGTGCGGCCGGTCTGCCGTTTCGATAGCTCGCGAGCCAGCTTGATGCGCTGCGCTTCGCCGCCGGAAAGTGTGGTGGCGGACTGGCCGAGAGTTACATAGCCGAGTCCGACTTCCACGAGCGTTGAAAGTTTCTGCTGAATCTGCGGAATGTTTTCGAGAAGTTTCAGCGCGTCGGACGAAGGCAGATTCAACACGTCGCTAATCGAGTGGCCTTTATAACGGACGGCGAGCGTTTCTGAATTGTAGCGGCGGCCGCGGCACACTTCGCACATCACGTAAACGTCAGGAAGAAAATTCATTTCAATGCGGCGCAGGCCGTCGCCCTGGCAGGCCTCGCAGCGCCCGCCCTTCACGTTGAAGCTGAAGCGGCCGGGGCGATAGCCGCGCTCGCGTGATTCCGGAAGCATGGCAAAGAGATCGCGGATGGGCGCGAAGACCCCGGTGTACGTAGCGGGATTCGAGCGCGGGGTGCGGCCGATAGGGGCCTGATCGATCTCGATGACTTTATCGATGTGCTCGGCGCCGGTGATTTCGCGGTGCGCGGCGGGCGCTTCGGAGGAGCGATAGAGTTTTTGCGCGAGCGCGCGATAGAGAATGTCGTTGACGAGCGTGGATTTGCCGGAGCCGGAGACGCCGGTGACGACAGTAAGCAGGCCAAGCGGCAGCGTGACGTCGACTTCTTTGAGATTGTTCGCACTCGCGCCGAGAATTTGGATGGCTTTGCCGTTGGGGCTGCGGCGCTTTTCGGGGACGAGGATTTTAGCGGCGCCGCTGAGGTATTGGCCGGTGAGGGATGCCGGTGTGGCCTCGATTTGCGCCGGCTTGCCTTGGGCCACGAGGTAGCCGCCGGCGTTGCCCGCGCCGGGGCCGAGGTCCACAACGAAATCGGCGCGGCGGATGGTGTCTTCGTCGTGCTCGACGACGAGGACGGTGTTGCCGAGATTGCGAAGCTGTTCGAGTGAGCCGAGAAGGCGGGCGTTGTCTCGCGCATGGAGGCCGATGCTGGGCTCGTCCAGAACGTAGAGAACGCCGCGGAGGCGCGAGCCGATTTGCGTGGCCAGGCGGATGCGCTGGGCTTCGCCGCCCGAGAGTGTGGCGGCGGAACGATCCAGGCTGAGATAGCCGAGGCCGACGGCGAGCAGGAAATCAATGCGTTCGGAGACTTCTTCAAGCGGGCGCGCGGCGATTTCTTTCTGCCGCTCGGTGAGTTGCGCGAGAATTTTGTCAACGGCGGGTCGCCCGGCGCTGAGCGAGAGCGCGGTAAAGTCGGCTAGGGACAAGCCGCCGAGCTTGACCGCCAGCGATTCGGGGCGCAGGCGCCTGCCGTGGCAGACGCCGCAGAGCGTGGCGGACATGTATTGCGTTATCCACTCGCGATAGGTATCGGAGTTGGACTCCTCGAAATTTCTTTCCAGGAACTTCAGGATGCCAGGGAAACGAAAACCTTTATCGCCCTTGGGCTTCTTCCCGGCTGATCCGTTTTCTCCAGAGCGCGCGTTGGACGGCGGGTAGCCATACAAAAGCATGTTCTGGATGCGCGCAGGGAATTTCTCGAAGGGAGTTTCGAGATCGAAGCCGTGCGCGTAAGCTCCGAGTTCGAGGGTGCGTTTGAGAATTGCCGAGCCGGAGCCTGGGCCGAGGCCGCCATCGAAGAGCGGTCGCGTCCAATCGGTGATGATTTTCGACGGATCGAAATCGTATTTGGAGCCGAGGCCGTTGCAGGCGGGGCAAGCACCGTAGGGTGAATTGAAACTGAAGGAGCGCGGCTCGAGCTGCGGAACCGAAATGCCGCAATCGGGGCACGCGAGTTTTTCGGAAAAAGTGTGTTCCTTGCCGCCGACGATGGCGACAGTGACGAGGCCGCTGGCCAATTTGAGCGCGGTGGCAATGGATTGTTCGAGGCGCGCGGCGATGCCCTGCTTGACGAGCAGCCGGTCAATGACGATTTCGATGGTGTGATTCTTGCGCTTGTCGATGACCGGAAGTTCGTCGAGCTGGTAAAGTTCGCCGTTAATGCGCACGCGAACGTAGCCGTCTGCCGCGAATTTTTCGAGTTCCTTGCGAAAAGCGCCTTTTCGCCCGCGCACGATAGGCGCGAGGATCATGATGCGATCGTCGTCCTTGCAAATTTCACCGTGCAGGATGGATTGCACGATCTGCTCGCTGGACTGGCGCGTGATGGGCTTGCCGCAGTTCGGGCAATGCGGCACGCCAACGGTGGCGTAGATCACGCGGAGGTAATCGTAAATTTCCGTGATGGTGCCGACAGTGGAGCGCGGGGAGCGCGTGGTGGTTTTTTGCTCGATGGCAATCGAAGGAGAAAGCCCTTCGATCACGTCGACTTCAGGGCGCTCCATCTGGTCGAGGAACTGGCGCGCATAGGCGGAGAGCGACTCCACGTAGCGGCGCTGGCCTTCGGCATAGATGGTGTCAAAAGCGAGCGAAGACTTGCCGGAGCCGGAAAGGCCGGTGATGACCGTCAGGGAGTTCCGGGGAATTTCGACGCTGATATTCTTGAGGTTATGCTGCCGCGCGCCCCGGATTACCAGTTTGGTCAGGCCCATGAGACGAAATCGCTCCCTCCACAGGAGCCCCGGCGCTCAGTAGGTACAATGAGCCCAAGATAACTTCCCACAATAGCAGGAGGGAAAGAAACGGGTCAAGGGAGCTCAATCGGAGGCCCTTTGATCTTGATAAACGTGGATTAGTTCACGCGCTTGGGGCTCGTGTTCACCCGCAAGAGCATGCCTGCTCCACCCGCAATCTTGAGGTTGCCGCTGTCACAAGTTAAGACGATCACGCCAGTGGGGTCGGTCCGCCCAGCGTGCGCGATCCTAATGTGTTCGAGGCCGTAAGTCCCACAGGCATCGGAGGAAAATACCCAGAGCGCCTGAGGACTATCATTGCCGTCGATTGCCCCTCGGCACTTTGTCCCTTTCTTTGCCCTGACTTGGCCCAGGACGCCGCCATTGACCTCCCTTCCAACAATCTGATTGGCATTATCGCCCGCGGTGACGACTCCGCCTTCACCGTAAACAACATCTCCGCCCACTTGCACGGTCGTCAACCAGCGATAGACATTGCTCTCGCTGGGGCCGATTGGAGGTGTTTGAGCTTCGACGATTTGCATAAAGCCCGCGATGGTTCGAAGATTCGTGATAATTGAGATTACATGACGCGAGAAGACCAGTTTGTCGAACTGGAAGGAAATGCGAGCTGGCGCGGTAGTGCTTGCCGGCGTCACCTCGACGATGTGACCTAAGACCCTGCTCCCTTCGTGGATCTTCACGCCGGGAGTCAACGGAACGTCTTGCATAATCCTGCCCGTAATTACTTGGCCTGGTGTGCTTTTGGCGGAGGAAATGGTCGAGTTCAAGCGCACAGGTAATATGGTTCCACGTGGAATCGTAAGACTCGCGTTGTCCTGCAGAGTCTGTTGCTGAGAATTAGCAGGCTGTACAAGAAAAGTTGTCCACAACAGCATGCCCAAAAGCAGATACATCGTCCGCACAAGTGGGTGCGTGGAAACTTTACTGTTCATATCAAGAGTTTACCGCTGCAACGCTCAAGTTATTCCGCGCGGTTTGCCCGCGAGACACTAGATTCCGGCGTAGGTTTGGCGGCGGAGGAATTGGCCGGCGCCGGGGCGGCCGACGAACTTTCCGGCGTCGATGACGGCGCGGCCGCGTGAGAAGACGGTTTTGGGCGCGCCTTTGGTGCGGATGCCCTCGAACATGGAATAGTCGACGCGCATGTGGTGGGTTTTGGCGCTGATGACTTCTTCGTGGTTGGGATCGAAAATCACGAGGTCGGCATCGGAGCCGACGGCGATGGTGCCTTTGCGCGGGTAGAGGCCGAAGAGTTTTGCGGGCGCGGTGGCGACGAGCTGGACGAACCGATTGGGCGAGAAATGTTTGCCGTGGACTCCACCGGTATACACAAGACTTAAGCGGTGCTCGATGCCGGGGCCGCCGTTGGGAATTTTGGTGAAGTCGTCCTTGCCGAGTTCTTTTTGTTCCTTGAAACAGAAAGGGCAGTGATCGGTGGAGACGACTTGCAGAGTGTCTTTGGCAAGGCCCTGCCAGAGTTTTTCCTGGTGCCACTTTTCGCGGAGCGGCGGAGTGAAAACGTACTTCGCGCCTTCAAATCCGGGAGCGTCCATGTTTTCCAGAGAAAGATACAAATATTGCGGGCAAGTCTCGGCGTAGGCGGGGAGGCCACGGTCGCGCGCTTCGCGGACTTTTTCGAGCGCTTCGTTGCAGGAGAGGTGAACGATGTAGACGGGGGCGCCGGCCATTTCGGCTAGGGCGATGGCGCGGGAAGTGGCTTCCGCCTCGGCGGTGGTGGGGCGCGTGAGCGCGTGATACTTGGGGGCGCGTTTCCCTTCGGCGAGGGCCTGCTGGACAATCATGTCGATGGCGCCGCCGTTTTCCGCGTGCATGCAGATGAGGCCGTTGTGCTTCGCGGCCTGGCGCATGGCCTTGAAGATCGTCGCGTCATCGAGCATGAAAACGCCGGGATAAGCCATAAACAGCTTGAAGCTAGTGACGCCTTCGCGGATGAGCTGGCCCATCTCCTCGAGTTGCGCGGAGCCGAGATCGGTGATGATGCAGTGGAAGGCGTAGTCGGTGACGGCTTTGTCGTGCGCTTTTTTCATCCAGGTGTCGAAGGCCTGGCGGAGCGATTGGCCTTTGTACTGGATGGCGAAGTCGATGAGCGTGGTGGTGCCGCCGAAAGCGGCGGCGATGGTGCCGGTCTGGAAATCGTCGGCGCTGGTCGTGCCGCCAAAGGGCATGTCGAGATGGGTGTGGACGTCTATGCCGCCGGGGATCACTAGGCAGCCGGTGGCGTCGATAACGCGCGTGGCATTGTCCGTGGGAAGCTGGGCGGCGATGGCGGTGACTTTGTCGCCGTTGATGCCGACGTCGGCGAGGCAGGTGTCGGTTGCGGTTACGACGGTGCCGTTGCGGATTACGGTGTCAAAGCGCATTCTTACTCCTCAGGAGCCGATTTTCGGTGACGCGCAAGCACATGCAAGGAGCCAAACGGGGTGCCCCCACCCCCTATGTTTTTTGTAAGTGTTGCATCTAAAGAACTTAGCCACGCCGTAAGTCTTTTGTTTGCAACACTTGCGAAGAGATCCATGAGTGTTGCATCTAAAGGACTTACATTGCACAAAAATCGAGCAATTTCGCGCGATTTTTTCGGTGCGGGATAAGGGCGGAGGAGGGGTGGGGAAGGCGCCCAGAGATGTACCTGAGGGATACTGTACCACAGAGGCATAGGATTGGCAAGAGGAATTTGCGCGAGGATCGCCAAGGATACGCCTCATGCCGACGGCGCCTGGGTTGACTGGGCGGTTGGAGGGAGAGTTTTTTGGCAGATGCATGGGCTGCTGGGCTCCAGAAAAGCCTCACCCCTGAAGGGGTGAGCTACAGCTATTTTGCATGGTGCGGCAGGATTTTGTGCTCGTAGACATCGAGCGTTTTCTCTTCGTCTCCGGACATCAGATAGATGTTGAATTGGGTGACCCCGACCTTGCGCAAGCGGTCGAGCTTCTTGCGATGCTCGTCGATGGGGCCGAGGATGCAGAAGCGGTCGACGACTTCGTCGCTAACGAATTGGGCGTTGTCACTGCCGACTTCGCAGTGATGGAGATAATCGTACTTGCCGCGGTCCTTTACAAAGGAAGTCAGCGCGGGTGGCAGTTCTTCCGGCTTGTATTTGGAGATGAGGTCCATCACGTGATTGGAAACGAGGGCGGGAAACCAGCGGACGTGCTCGCGCGCGGTTTTCAGGTCGTCGGAGGCCCAGACGGGCGCGGCAGCCATCACTTCGATCTTGCTGAAGTCGCGGCCGGCTTCTTTTGCGCCTTCGCGCACGAAGCCGAGGCACCAGGCGATCAAGTCCGGGTCCGCAAACTGGAGAATCACGCCATCGCCGATGCGTCCCGCGGTGCGCAGGGCCTTGGGGCCGTAGCCGGCGACCCAGACGCGGGGAACTTCGCCATTGGTCCAGGGAAACTTTGTGGGGACGCCATCGAGGTCGACCGTTTTGCCGGCGTTCAAGTTGCGGAAGATGCGGACGAACTCCTCGAGGTTTTCGAGCGTGGTGGGTTTTTTCCCCAGCACGCGGCGGGAGCTGTCGCCGCGCCCGATGCCCAGTTCCATGCGCCCCTGCGAGGCCAGATTGAGGGTGGCGAAGAGGCTGGCCGAAACGGTGACATCGCGCACCGCAGGATTTGTGACGCAGGTACCTAGCCGCATTTTTTTGGTGTTGGCAGCCATGAGCGTCAGGAGCGGAAACGGCTCCTTCCAGATGACGTGGGAATCGAAGATCCAGCCGTAGGAGAATCCGGAGATTTCGGCCTGGCGGGTAAGATTCAGAATCCGGCCGATGGCGATGTCCGGTTTGATGGTGATGCCGAAGTCCATGGAAAATGATCCTCCTCAGTCCGCCGGCTGGGCGACAACCGCAACGCGATTCATCAAGAAGAAATATGCGAGAAAGCTGACTAGAAAGCCCACGAACCACGCGTAGTCGTACAGGACGCGGAGCGGCGGAACCACCAGGCCAACGAAAGCGACACCGGCACCGGCCGCCAGCGCCCCTATGGCCATCCAATGGAAACCGCGCGAGTATTCGTATTGGCCCTGGCGCTGATAAAGATCTTCAACGAGGAGGAGTTTCTTGCGCACGACGAAATAATCGCAGATGAGGACGCCGGCGATGGGGCCGAGAAAACCGGAATAGCCGACGAGCCAGCCGAAGATGTAGCTGCCGTAGTCCGCCATCAGTTTCCAAGGCTGCATGACGATGCCCATGGCGCAGGTGATGAGGCCGCCGGTGCGGAAACTGATGCGGCGCGGAGAAAGATTCGAGAAATCGTTGGCGGGAGAGACGACGTTGGCGGCCACGTTGACGTTAAGGGTGGCCATGAGCAAAGCAATCATGGCGAGGACCACCGCCCAGGGATTTCCGAGGCGCGCGAGAACGGCGACTGGATTCCACAGGGCTTGGCCAAAAATAATCAGAGTGGCCGAGGTAACGGCGATGCCGATAAAGGAGTAGAAGGTCATGGTGGCGGGGAGGCCGAGCGCCTGGCCGACGATTTGATCGCGCTGGCTGCGAGCGTAGCGCGTGAAATCCGGAATGTTTAGCGAGACGGTGGCCCAGAAGCCAACCACGCCGGTGAGCGAAGGGATAAAGAAACGGAAGAATTCGCCGAAAGTTTGAAATTTCGAAGGCGTGGCGAGCATAGGGCCGAATCCTCCGGCTTTGCTGCGCGCCCAAAGAAGAAGAGCAAGTCCGATGAGGAGCAAGAACGGAGCGGAGATACCCTGCAGGAAGCGAATGGTTTCAATGCCGCGCAGAATCACCAGCACATTCAGAAGCCAGAAAAAGAAAAAGCAGACCGCCGGGCCGGAGTGAAAATTCGCCCAACCGGGAGCGAGGGCCACGATCATGGCGTTGATGGCTTCGCCGCCGATCCAGGTTTGAATGCCGAACCAGCCGCAGGCGACGAGGGCGCGGAGAATGGCGGGAACGTTTGCGCCGAGAACGCCGAAGGACGCGCGCGCAAAAACCGGGAACGGGATGCCGTATCGCGCGCCAGCATGGGCGTTCAGAAGCATGGGAATCAGCACCAGCACGTTGCCGAGAAAAACGGTGAAGAGCGCCTGCTTCCAGTTCATGCCGCCGGCGATCATTCCGCTGGCGAGCATGTAAGTGGGGATGTTCACGCTCATGGAAATCCAGAGAGCGGCGTAGTTATAGGTGCGCCAGGTGCGGCGGTCGCTCGAGACCGGAGCAAGGTCTTTGTTGTAGAGCGAACTGTTCTGGATGGTTTCCGCGCGAAGCGTACTAGATTCACTCATCGTGAAGGTTTACCCCGCGTCCTCCATGGACCGGAATGCGCTGATGGGCGCCGCACCATGCAATTCAATTTGCCGCCTCGGAGCTTTCCGCACGGGTGCGGGTGATTTCTCCGTACGATTCCGGCCGGCGGTCGCGGTAAAACTGCCAGGTATCGCGGACTTTCTGAATTTCGTCGAGATTCAATTCCGCGACGAGCAGTTCATCTTTATCGCGGCTGGCCTGCTTAACGATTTTCCCGCGCGGGTCGCAGAAATAGCTCTTGCCGTAGAATTCGCCAATTTTCCAGGGAGCCTCCGTGCCGACGCGGTTGATGGCGGCGATGAAATAGGCGTTGGCGACGGCATGGGCGGGCTGCTCGAGCTCCCATAGATATTCGGAGAGGCCGGCGACGGTGGCCGAAGGGTTGTAGACGATTTCCGCGCCGTTGAGGCCGAGGATGCGCGCGCCCTCGGGGAAATGGCGGTCGTAACAGATGTACACGCCGACGCGGGCATAACGAGTCTGGAAGACGGGGTAGCCGGCGTTTCCCGGCGTGAAGTAAAACTTTTCCCAAAAACCCGGGTGACAGTGGGGAATGTGGTGCTTGCGGTATTTGCCCAGATAGCGGCCGTCGGCGTCGATGACCGCGGCGGTGTTGAAGTAGACGCCGGTCATCTCGACTTCGTAGACCGGGACGACAAGCACCATTTGGTGCTTCTTTGCGAGCTTCTGCATCATGGTGACGGTGGGGCCGTTGGGGACGCGTTCGGTCAGCTCATACCAGCGAGTTTGTTGTTCGGCGCAGAAGTAAGGGCCGTAGAAAAGCTCTTGCAGTCCGAGGATCTGAACTTTCTTCTTGGCCGCATCGGCAATCAGGTGCTCGTGCTTGGCGATCATTTTCTTTTTGATTTCGGCAAGCGAGAACTTTTCCGGAGACCACTCACATTGGGCCTGAATCAGGCCGCAGCGGACGATACGGGCCATGCCACACCTCCCGAGCAAACGCAGGCGAAAAGTCTACTCCGTGCGCGTTTGGCCCACAAGGTTTCAGCTCCCGAATGCGGCATTTCGTTGATGCTGGCGAACCGCTAGAATGAATGCAACGAACCGCTGGTGGATTGACCCTCTGGATCGAGGGCACTACTATCGACGGCAAACAAAATCCGTCAGGAGCCCAAACGTGGGAAAAACAGGCAAAGGAGCAATCACACTGTTGTGGGCCTTCGGCTTGCT
>Ga0209527_1000038_pt1 | contig 23338 bp, 25 predicted proteins | sample JacPinW_OM2H0_M2_FD_187968 | JGI IMG/M metagenome (GOLD analysis project Ga0209527, IMG submission 187968) | Forest soil microbial communities from Algoma, Ontario, Canada - Jack Pine, Ontario site 1_JW_OM2H0_M2 (SPAdes) (version 2) | ecosystem: Environmental > Terrestrial > Soil > Boreal... | reverse complement strand
TCTCAGCGTCAATCACACAGAGGGAACTGGCGAACGTTCCGTATGTGTTGCCGGTGCCATCTGCTCGAAGAAAAGTGGAAAACCCGCCGGGATACAGAGCGGTTTGGGCCGAGTTGTCTCCGCTCGTGTGGACTATTTCCCATCGGCCCACGCCGGAGGCTGCAGCCGTGATCGCGTTCGTGTCCAGCGTCACAGCACCTGTGAGCGCAAAGATCCGTCCGTCAACACTCGCACCGGTGTTGACGGTGTCGCTGACTTTCGCAAGAATGCTTCCTACAAAAACAGTGTTGGTACCAATAGTGGCAGAGCTGCCAACCTGCCAGAACACATTCCCGGCCATCGCGCCATTGGCCAGGACGACGGAGGAATTGCTCGCTGTCGTAAGCGTGCTGCCAATCTGGAAAATGTACACCCCGTTGCCGCTGAGTGTGAGGATTCCCGTCAACTGCGCCGCATCATTAAAACAATACGCACCAGGCGAGAGCGTGACCGCGCCGGGAGTCGTGCCCAGAATCAGCCCGCTCAAGTTGGTTGCGCAGGGTTGCGCTAGCAGAGCCGCGTATGCAGTGCTCGCATCGGCCTGAGCCGCCGCAGCGGCCGCAGGGCCCACGATTGTCCCTCGGGTCACTGTAGGAGAGCCTGTTACAGCTGTACCTGGGCTCACACCCACATCTCCGGTGACGACAGTTCCGCCGGTACTGGTCACCGTTGTGGCCCCCAGGACTGCGAAGCTCTGCGCGGAGCCAAGTGGTGGCGCCGACTGCGCCCACGCCAAGTTGCCCATACTCAGCATGCAAATAACCAACAAAAGTCTTTTCATATCAAAGCTCCTTGGCTGGACTTCATTCCCCCCAGCCCTACCGCAGGCGGACCTCAAACCACTGCTTGCCTCAGTACTTCGTTATTTCCCTCGTTTGAATGCAATAGACGGATGGTGGGGGAGCTCGAGTTAACTAGCCGCTTACTATTAAGCAATTGTTAAGCCAATGTTGCCATAACGTCGAACGTACACAGAATCATGGCCTTAGGATAGAGATGCTCAGACTGTCGTCGCTGACAACGAAGGGCAATTGGGTCGAATTGTGCCAAATTGCTCCTTCGAGAGCGCTGTTCTCTGGTGCACAAGCTGGAACCTTTGGAGAACAGCACCATCATCCAGTTCAGCCTCAGTCTTCGCGGGCGGATGGGCTTGACGATAACCGTCAGGCGAATTTGGGTGCCGCCTGATTAGATGACGGCGTCGGCTCCTTCGACCGAGTAGACTTGGTTGCGATTCTTTCAGGTAAGAAGAAAAAGCGAGCCCTGCGGCTCGCACACTCTAAGTGTCTCTTGACAGAGCCGACGCCACCATAGAGGGTGCCCCAGGTGCCAGGTTTCAGCACCTGGGGCTTTCGATTTTCTTCTACGAGTTGCGCACGCCTAGCGGCAGGAGAACGGCAGGTGCGCCAGGTGCCACTCTTGCACGGGTGCCCCAATTGTCGCCTCAACGCGCGGGAGTTCTGGTAATGGACCCGGAGTCACTCGGCCCATTTAGGTGCCTGGATGAACTGCCACGAGCAGATATTGCAGCGCGGTGCTTTGGAAACAGGCAGGTATTCAAAAAAACCGCATTCGCACGCGATCGGGCAGCGCTTGTAAGTCCACCAACGTCAGGAAATCGATAGTCTTGAATTCCCGGTCTATTGCGGGAGGTCCGCAGATGCGCGCGGAGATATCCAGATAGGCGCGGAATAGACGCGGCGGCCCCGGAAGCGCCGCGGGGGCGCTGCTGGACCTGCACTTGTGCGACTCGACCGGATTGGTTCTAAGTAAGGGCGCCACAAGATATTTTTCCTTCAACATCGCGTAGAGGGCCATCCCCTCGTCCTCATTCTGCGACGAAAGGGAGCTGCATCCGATCAAATAGCGCGCCCTGCAACTCAACGCATATCTTGCAATTCCCTTCCATAGCATGTGCAGGACATTCGTGTTGCGGTACTCCAGATGCACACAGGCTCTTCCCAGCTCCAGAACCTCGCCGCGCATTTCTTCGAACGGGCCGAAATCAAAAAGTTCCTCGCCGTAGTAACCGAGGTTTCCTCTGGCGCGGTACCCGCTCTGCATACGGTATGTCCCAGCCAGCTTCCCGGTGGCAGCATCACGCACCATCAAGTGGTCGCAGATAAAATCGAAGCGGTCGCGGTCGAGCCCTGTGCGGTCGGAAATGTCGAGCCCCTCTCCAAGCTCGCAATTAAAAACCAGATAGCGCAGCCGCTGGCATTCGACGACATCATCCAGCGTCGTTGCCATCCCCACCCGGAAGAGGTTGGTGGCGGCAAGTGGATCTCTACAGTCGTGCACCAGGACAGCCGTGTCTCGCATGCATCAAGTTTCAAGCGAAGCAGATTACGGGAATGTTTCAGGGATGTGATTTAGATGCTTCTGACGGTTACTGATCGGATACAACGGGCGGGGCGTTGGGTGCCCCAGGTGCCACTCCACATCAACGTCTATTCGCACTGCATCGTTGGGGTCGCGTTGGCCATTATGCGCACGTTAGCCATGTAAGCCGTCGAATTGGTAAACGGGAATGGGCTTCGCGTGCAGGTGATAGGTTGCAGGCGAACAAAATTGAAACTCAACGTTGGCGCTATCTTAGAGCCCTTCGGTTCATTCATGGCGGTATTTACGGTAACAACGAGATCGTTCACTGCTTTATTGTATGAGTTCACGTTTTCGACCAGCTTGTTGTAGCGCTCTACGACTGCGCTGCGCGCTGATTCACCTTCCAACAAAGCTTTTATCATCACATTCTGCCCTTCCAAAGCAACATCCGCCAACAGCCCCTCCGCCTGCGAAACAGTCATGGCGTCTTGTAACCGGCGAAGTGTATAAATTCCCGAATATCTTTCCTCTTTCTCCCCTAATTCGATGCTGCACTGGGAATCGGCCGTGCTCATCTGCCCTCGTCCCCCCTCCACAGCGTACCAACGGATGAATTCAGCGCGCTTGTCCCACTGTAGAAAAATCCTTTGGTATTTGTCCTTCCCGCTCATGAAATAATCCACGCCCTCGACCTCTTTGCCATCCTTGTACTTTTTCATGCCCTCGTCATAGTCGCTCTTGCTGATTTCTTGCGTTTTGTAAACCGCATCCAGTCGTTCCGCCATCCGGTTAAATGCGATGCACGGCAGCGGCTCGTCAGGAACAAAGGTCCTTTGCACAATCGTAGGCTGTCTCCTTTGTTGGGCCAACATTGGGCCCGACATAAGTAAGATTGCTACGGAGATTAGAATCGCTCTCATGCTCCGCCTCCTTCAGCCTTATTATGGAATTGCTGCTTCGGTCCGCCCGTTGATCAACGGTTCCACAAGCGGCCGTGGTTAGCGGGGGCGGGTACCCGGAAACAAGACGTTAACACGAATTCGGACGCCCAATCACAGGTTGGCGTTTACCCCAAGGGGTCGGGGAGGGTGGGCTTTCCATGGGACTGTGGGCGTATGCTCACGGTTTTTCAGTGTCCAGTTTTTGCCGCTCAGATCTACAAACCGCTTTCTTTCAACACCTTCCGGAATCATTCGAATTATCCACTAATTGACCATATGGAGAAACCACCGCCGCGATGGAAAGGAAGAATCAGGGGCGGTTCTTGCGGACCAATTGGAAAGTCATGTGCATGATTAATTTCCTGTCGTCCGCGGAGAGGCGGCTGAGAAGCTGGTGCAGCCTTTTGAAGAATTTCGCCGATTCACCAGAGCTGCCCCATTCGGCGTCGCCGGCGGGGATACCTTTGGGAAGGGACGGGACCTCGGGCGGCTCTTCTCCTTCGTAGAACAACTGGTACATCGGGACTTCCAGAGCCCGCGCCAACTTTTCGAGCGTCTCGATGCTCGGGACGGTGTGGCCGTTCTCGACGCGGGAAACGTAACAACGCTTCAGGCCGGTGCGCTGCTCGATATCACCTTGCGAAAGATCTTTCTGCTCCCGGATGGCGCGCAAGCGGTCGGAGATAACCATAATGCAGTTACTTATATCACGGTATCAATCAGTTGATAAATCATTTTAATATTGCGGGCAAATCTAGATTCAGAATTAAGAACGGGGGAATCACTCGAATTCGCGGCGTGGAGCGGATTGCTCGAGGCCCACGTGGCCGGCCGCAATGTCGGCCTTGTAGTAGTTTTCGCCTTTGATGGGGGAGCCGGCAAGGCGGCGGAGCATGGCAATCTGGCCGATGTGAGTGAGGGCGTCAGCGACCGGGGCCTGAAGGAAGCCTTCCGCCGATCCGTGAAGCGGTTCGTCTGAGGCCAGAAGGTCGTCAAACTTTTTCGCGGCGGCAAAGAAACGGTCGACTTCGGCGTTCCATGGCAAAGGGGTGGAGTCGTGCCAAGTCTGCTGGCCTTGCGCGATGGAGAACGCCCAGTCAAACAAATCTCCCATGTGCGCGAGGATTTGCGCGGGCGTGCGCGTCTTGTCTCCGATGTGGAAGCTGGCGAAGTGATCCGGGGCGCCGCGCAGGGTTTTGCCGCCGCGGTACGCGACCGTGGCGACCGCGTGGCGAAGAAGCTGGCGGGCGGAATCGGATGTTGGGGGCATGGGTGCCTCCTTTCTCTCTCGAAAGTTGCCACTAAGAGTTTAAACGCAGTGACGCGGAGGGCGCAGAAAAAAACAGAGAGAAAGTCCTCATCTCCGAGGAGGCGAGTCACAGGACTATTGCTTGCTGTAGACGCGGACATAATCGACGAGCATTTGCTGGGGAAAAGCGGTGGTGCCGTCGGGCGGGCCGGGCCAATCGCCGCCCACGGCGACGTTGAGGATGATGAAGAAGGGGTGATCGAAAACCCAGGAACCGCCGGCGGGCCACTGCGACGACTTGAATGTAGCGTAAAGAGCGGTGTCGACGTAGAAGCGGATTGTGCCGGGCTCCCATTCGACCGCGTAGAGATGAAAGTCATCGGCGAAATTCTGGCCGGCGGGCAAGCTGAAGGGCGCGGTGGCGTCGCTCGTTGGGCCGGCGGTACTCGGGCCATGCAGGGATCCGTGAACGGTGCCCGGCTCCTTCCCGATATTTTCCATGATGTCGATTTCGCCGCACTTCGGCCAGCCATTGGAAGTGATATCGTTGCCGAGCATCCAGAAAGCGGGCCACATTCCCTGCCCCGCGGGAATCTTGATTCGCGCTTCGAAGCGGCCATTGGCTTGGCTGAAAAGCCCCTGGGTTTTCAAACGCGCGGACGTGTAATTCCGCGTTACTCCGTCGGAGCCGGTGTAGGTTTCTTTCTGTGCGGTGATGACGAGATTGCCGCCCTTGATTTGGGCGTTCTGGGTGCGATTGGTGTAGTACTCGAGTTCGTTGTTGCCCCAGGCGTTGCCGCCGACGTCGTAGGTCCATTTCGATGAATCCGGCGACGCGCCGTCGGACCCGTTGAATTCATCGCTCCATACAAGTCTGTAGCTGGCCGGAGGCGGAGGCTGAAGCATTGCACCTCCGCCGCGACTGAACAAAAGCAACGTCCCCGCAAGAAAAATGGGAACCATGGCGCCAGGATGCACGGGGAATCGCGTTTTCATCGAGAGTGATTTCGCTTGCATGCCAGGATTGCTGAGGTCTCTGCGCGGCGATCAGGAGAGATTCATGACGCGCCGGAAGGAACCCTTCTCATTGTCGATCTTTTTCTGAAGCTGGAGGATGGCGTAGAGGAGGGCTTCGGGACGCGGCGGGCAGCCGGGAACATAGACATCAATGGGAATCACCTGATTGCAGCCCTGTACGATAGCGTAGTTGTTGAAGACGCCGCCGGAAGTGGCGCAAGCACCCATGGAGATGACCCACTTGGGCTCGGGCATTTGATCGTAAAGCTGGCGGATGACCGGAGCCATTTTTTGTGAGAGCCGGCCGGCGACAATCATCAAATCGGCCTGGCGAGGCGATGGGCGGAAAACTTCCGAGCCCAACCGCGCAACGTCGAAGCGTGAGGCCGACATGGACATCATCTCGATGGCGCAGCAGGCAAGGCCGAAACTAAGCGGCCAGATGGAACTCTTGCGCGCCCAGTTCACGGCCTTATCGAGCGTCGTGAAGATGATGCCCTCGTCTTGCAAGAGATCCCCGAAATCGTCTGGCTTGGTCAGTGTGGCGTGTTTGCCGAGAGATACGCTCATTAGCTCCTCGTCACAGGTATGTTCTCACACGGAGAGGTTGGAGACAAATTGTCTGCCGGCCTCAACATGTGACATTTCTTGCCCTAGAGTTTCCAATCAGGTTGGGGACGGTTGCCTTGACGCGGCCGTTGCGCAACTGTTTGTGCGGCGGAGAAGCTCCGTGCTTTGCGCGCGCGCCAAACCAAGAGTACGCATGCAGCAAAAAGGATAGAAGTCACTCCGCCCAAGACGAGCGATTGCGAAGGCGGCTGTGTCTGCCTCAAGCGCGTATCCATGTCGGCCAGAGGAGGCAAAGCGCCGCGGCCCGGAACCGATTCGACTCGATTAGGGACCGCCGGAGACTGTGACCACGCCTGGGCTTTGGATTGATCTCCTAACGAAGGAAGCGCTCCGGTTCCGGAGACTTCAAACCCTGGCCCTTCCCCTGCCTGTAATCGATTTGCTGCCTGGACTTGATAGCGGCTGTTGCCGACTAGGAGGATCTTAAAGGCCGGTGAGCGCGACGAGAATTTCATGGTCGCGGGAATCATGACCGCCATCTGCTGCAGCGGATACGCATGCCTTGTTTGAATCGCGGCATGGCCACGGTAAGGCAAGTCGTAGTTGAAGGCAAACTTGGTTACTCCTGGCCGCAAGGGGAAATTCACCACGTAGTGTCCAGGATCGCCGGGCACGGGCGCGGCGGAAATTATCACGCTCATCTTCCCTGGGCCTGCGGCCAGGACAGAATCAATCTTGGCATTTGCCGGCAAATAGACTTCGAATGTGCGCTCACCCGCCTGCGTCAGTGGCGGGCTGGACTCGTTCTTGATCTCGACCATGTCGGAAACGTGAAGCAAGTCTCCAACGGTTCCGGTGCGGAGGATTTCGATAGTCCCGGTTATGCGCTGCACATGTGTCGCCGCGTCGAACACTTGGATAATGAGAGCCTGGCCGGCGGAAGCCGGCTGATCATAGCTGACGCCCTGGTGAAACACGCGTACCAAGTACGGTTTGTCAGGATATTGAGCATTGAGGTTAAACGCGCCCTGTGAATTGGTCTTCGCGCGCGCCTCCTCCTGCAGTCCTATATCCAGCCGAGCAAGGATCACGTCATCACCAGCAGAGGGTTCGCCGCGGCTCTGATTGCGGACCGATCCGGTGATGTAGTTCGCACCCATTGCTGCGGTGGAAAAACACGCGAGCAGGGCGACGACCGAGAGCGTCCGTCGCGGGCAAAATTCCTTGACGAAAAGGAGAAGCTCGATCATTCGTTCACGGCTTGAGATGCCGGGAGTACGGCAGGGCGTGGGACTCTTCCGAACATGATGCCGGTTTCTACTTCCACAGGCTTTCCGTCGAGCAAGTATGGTCTGAACCGCCACTGAAACAAGGCGTCTGTAATGGCTTTCACCTGATCGGGAAAGGCGCTCAGAAAATGAATGTGCTTTACCTTGCCTTGTCTATCGATGATGACGCGGACCGGAGCAGGATTGAATCTGCGCTCGCCAAACACCGGATCAACTCTCTCCAACACGTTTTCGTCGCGCGCGTAGTCCTTGATGCACACAGGGACCTCACCACCGCCTCTTCCCGAAATGGGACCGGCCTCTGCAGGCAAGGTCATTTTGCTCATTTCCTGGATGAGACTCTCAACTAGCTTGGTGTCCCGGCTGGTAAGGACGAACTGGACCATGTGACAGCGGATTTGCGTTGCCAGGACGTGCCAATGCAACTCGGCGACCGGCGAACCGTAGTCAAAGCGGACGAAGGAATGGTTGGCGATCCTGACGAGCGTCGGCGGTTGTTCCACTTTGTAGTCCGCGTTCAGACTCTCCTTGTCGTAATCGATCAGCTCGAGCGCGTTCCCGGCGGGCGTAAGAGTGAAAAACAGGTCCTGGGCGGCGATCAGAATACTGCCTCGACGTGTCCCATTGGATGTTCCTGCAGGCCTAATTTGTGCAAGTACGTAGTAGCCGCTGTCCGAAGGAGGCGGGCCGCTGTACTTCTCCGTCCAATCCGGCGAGATTGCATAAGTGAGACCAAAATACTGGTTGCTAAAGACATTGTTAGCCACTCTCCCGAGTTCCGGGACGGGCGTCACCGAATCGCTGGCACTCGACCAGGCGCCTTTAACCAGGATCACATCCGACGGGAGCGCGTTCGGTTGAGGACTGTTGGAAAAATCTCCTCCGCTCTGAAGGGAACTCTGCGCGTGGGCCGTGAGCGAAATGGCAAAACAAACAAGCGCGAGGGAACGCGAGAATTTAGGATGCATGTTCAGACCCCGGAGTCTCCAATAGGAAAAAGACCGGGCGAGACATTTCCGTGTCTCGCCCGGAAGAGCTGTCGTAAAGAATTAGAGTGAGCGCAGGAAGTTCAGCAGGTCCTGCTGCTGGCTGGGTGAAAGCAAATCAAAGTTCTCCTCGACCTGCGTGGCTTCGGAACCGTTACTCTGGTGAGCTTCGATTGCTCCTAATAAATTGGCGGTACGACCATCATGCAAGAAAAAGATGCGCTGCCCGAGGCCCCACAGCGGAGCCGTGCGGAACTGGTCGCCGCCGGCGCCTCCCTGGGAAACGTTATCCGCCAAACCTGCACCCATGTGATGGATTTCTATGTCAGAGAACAAGTTGGCGGTAGCGTTGCCCAAACCAAGCGTCAATTTAGAAGCCTGCGTGGTGAGGGACGGCGTATGGCAAAGGGCGCAGCCGATGGCGCTAAAGAGCCTGCGGCCGTTAGTGATCGAGGTTGCGCCTCCCGGCGAGGTGGTGGAGGGCGTGGGCTGGTCCAGGAACTGCATGAACGTATTGAACAGCCCGACGTCACTGGTGACGGTGGAGGCTGTGGTGCCATCGGAGTGAGTAATGTCCTCGGGGTAGCCGATCCCAGCGAGGTTCAGGCAGCTGGGCGGAAGCCCGCTTCCCAATTGGTCCTCACCCGGCAGCGGCCGATCTTGCGTAAAGAGTTCGTTGGAGATACCCATTTCCACGTTGTAAGCCTCACCGGCGAAGATCATCAGCGACTTGTTCTGGGCCTTCCAGCCAAAACGGCTGATGGTGCCATCGTTGCCGTTGTGATTGAATGCACCACCGACGCCCAGACGATTGTTTGCCTGGGCCGCGTGATTGGCCAGCAGGGTTGAGTCGTCAATGTTTGCCATCAGTCCCGTGCCAAATGTCGGCGTGGGAATGCGGAAGATGATGTTGTTTGTCGCCCTCGCAGTATTGAAGCTGGGCTGCGGCAGGCTGCAGCTGCCAGCATCAGTCCGACCGGAGACGGTGAAAAGGTCTTCTACTCCCCCGTTGGGCGCGTTCGGGTTGGGATTGCCAAACTGGTCAAAGAAGAATGGGAACCGGGCTTCGCGCACCGGGCCGTTGGCGAAGACGAAATAAGGGATGGTGTTGGTGTTGCTATTTACGACCCCGCTGGCGATCACCTGGCTTTGGGGGTTCGGCCCGACATTGGGGAAAATACCCGAGGCCGGGCTAGTCCCGCCTGGGGCCGGTTGCGAATGACACGCCCCGCATGAGTCCAAGTTGAAGCGTGGTCCCAGACCTGGGTTGTCTCCGGTAACGGTTTGGTGCTCGTTGAACTGCGCGAGTCCGGTTTGGAAGAAGGCCAAGTCGTTTGGACTGGCGGTGACGGAAGCAAACGGCTGGCCAGCGTTCACTCCCGTATTGCTGCGTACCCCTGGATCAGTTTGCGCAAACGCCATTCCGGCGAAGAATAACGCCGCCAAAATTGCGACAACCGATGCGAGCTTTGTTGTTTTCATTCCTGATCTCCTTCGACTAGGAAGTGCACATTCCCCGCCTGTTTGGCGCATTCCCAGACAGCCATCGCTCCAGCAATTAGGGGATCTCCCGCAGAATGCGAGTAATTGCTAGACGTTCCCTGTACGGTAAAGTGAATTCTTTTTTACTACTCGCCGCGTAAAGACTACAAGCAGAAGTGATTAGCATAATTTGTCTTTCGTTAGCATTTTGCGTAGTCGGTTTGCTTCCGGTAGCGCGCCGGAGCCTGCGCGAAGCGCCGTTCAAACGCCCGGATAAAGCTGGAAGCATGCTCGTATCCTACGTTGTGGGCAATTTCCTTTACGCTTAAGTAGCTGTTCGTTAAAAGGTGCGCTGCTCTCTGAAGTCTTTGTTCGCTTATCCATTCCCCCATGCAAACACCGGTCTGGTGCTTGAACAAGCGCTGGAGATACGAAGGGCTCAGGTTGAATTCGAGTGCCAGATCACGAATGGTGAAGGTGGTCCCAGACTCAACCATGCGCAGGATCTTTCCCACGCGCCCTTCCAGCATGGTGGACGTCAATGAGCGAAGCGGAGCAGCCGCGGCATGTGGCATGCCTCCATCGGTAGTAATGGTGTTTGCATCATCACTGCTTGTAAAGCTCCTGCCTGCAGAGTTGACACGAGAATTCAGAGTGCGCACAGGGAGCTCCTGCGGTGGCCGTTTTGTGCGTTATTCGCGGTTGAATTGGTTTGAACCCGCTTCAGTGAGAGCCTTTTGCAAAATTCCCAAGCCTTGGACGGTTGGGGTTGATCGTCCTGGTCCGAAGGGGTTTCCGTGGTAAAGGTGGAGCTTTGACCGGCCACGGCAAGCACTGTGCTTGAGAGTGGACACACGCAGAGTATCGGTAGCTTGGACCACATCGTAAGGACCTCTCTCTTTACGACATTTCCGACGTGATTCTAACCGCCGGGAGGAACCAGGGTTGGGAGAGTCGGACCCGTGGAAAATCGCGGGAAATTTATTCGACTGCCGAAGCGCTGTCAATGGTACTTCGGCTAGCTACCTGGTCATGGCCGTCAGTACAGGTATACGCGAATGCGTGAGAGTGCACAGGAGCATCTTGCATTTAGATCAGACAGCAAGGACGACTTTGCCGAACTGCGAGCTGGATTCGAGGTAGACGTGGGCGGCAGCCGCTTCGGCGAGCGGGAAAACGCGGTCAACCGTGGGCTTGAAACGCCCAGAGGCCACCAGGCGCATGACGCTGTGGAGTTCGGACTTAGTGCCCATGTAGGAACCGAGTAGGGAGAGCTGGCGGCTGAAGAGAAACCTCAGGTCCACCTTCGCGTCGTAGCCGGTGGTGGCGCCGCAGGTTACCAGGCGGCCGCCGGCGGCGAGACTGGCGAAGCTGTCGTCCCAGGTGGCCGTCCCGACGTGTTCGAAGACGACGTCGACCCCGCGCTTATTGGTGATGCGGCGGACTTCGTCGCGGATTTTCTGAGTTTTGTGATTGATGAGATGGTCGGCGCCGAGTTGTTTTGCTTTCTGCAGCTTTTCATCGTTGCCGGCTGTGGCAATGACGCGCGCGCCGAAAAACTTGGCAACCTGAATGGCGGCGGTGCCGACACCGCTACTTGCCCCAAGGATAAGAACATCCTCTCCGGGTTGTAGCTCGGCCCTGGCAAGAAGCATGTGCCAGGCGGTTTGGAAGACAAGCGGAATCGAGGCGGCCTCTTCAAAGGTCAAGTTTTCCGGATAGGGCATGCAATTGACTTCTGGAGCGTGGACCAGTTCGGCGCAGCCTCCGTCGATCAGGTAGCCGAGATTGGTGAATTGGCTGCAGCGGTTATCCTGGCCGGAGACGCAGGCGGAGCATTTGCCACAGGTCACGCCGGGGGCAAGAACCACCTTCTGGCCGACGCGCACTGTGGTGACGTCCGCGCCGATCTGGGCAATTTCGCCGGAGACGTCGCTGCCTGGGATGTGCGGAAGCGGAATCGGGATATTGGGGTTGCCGCGGCGGACCCAGAGGTCAAGGTGGTTCAGCGCGCAAGCTCTCACGCGGACGAGGACTTCGTTCGGGCGGATGGTGGGGTCGGGAGCGTCCGTGTATTTCAGGACCTCAGGTCCGCCGTGCTGATGGAAGAGCACTGCCTTCATCGGAACGCCCCTCTCGAAACCTTCGAAGACTTACGTAGTATTATGGCATGGAAGCAGCGACGCTTCGTTGACACGGGCGATGCTGCGCCGTAGGCTGAGGTCAAGACAAAGATACCGGGGAGATGTAAAGGGCACCGAGATTAGCAGAGGAGAGTAGAAGGCGCACAGCCAAGATTGGCTGCACCCACAAGACGATGGACTTGTTTGAAGAGATCGTGAAGATGAGGCGGGCGGGCCAGCGCGCAGCGCTGGCAACGATCGTACACACGAACGGCTCGATTCCGAGCTATGAGAGTTCGCGGATGCTGGTGCGCGAGGATGGCTCGATCGCCGGAACGATTGGCGGAGGGTGCGTGGAGGCGGAGGTCTGGGCAGCGGCCAAGGAAGTGATGCAGAAGGAAGCCCCGCGCAAAATGGTCTTCAATCTAAATAATGAGGCGAGTTACGACAACGGTTTGATTTGCGGTGGAACACTGGAAGTCTTCGTCGAGCCGATTCTGCCACAGCCCATGCTGTATTTGTTCGGCGGGGGGCATGTTTCGACGGCGGTGGCGAAGGCCGCCAGCGCGGCAGGATTCGGCATCGGCGTAGTGGATGACCGCGAGGCCTTCGCGAACAAAGAACGCTTTCCGATAGCGCAGGAGATTTACACCAGCTACGAAGAAGCTTTCGAAAAGATTCATCCCAATGCGGCGACTTACCTGGTGATCGTCACGCGCGGCCACAAGGAAGACATGCGCGTGCTGGCTTGGGCGGTGCGTACGGAAGCGCGCTACGTCGGCATGATTGGCAGCAAACGCAAAGTATTGTCGGTGTACAAAGCGCTGGAGAACGAGGGCTATAAGGCAGACGAGTTCGAACGCGTTTACGCACCGATGGGGCTGGAAATCGGGGCGCTCTCGCCCGAAGAGATCGCCGTCAGCATCGCGGCGGAACTCGTGGCCGTCCGCCGGAATGCGGCGGCCGCCGCGCATAAGAAGTTAAAATTCGAAGCGCACGTTTCACCCGTTCTCCAAACGGGCGAGCGCTGAAAGGGAGCACATGCTGGCCGCCGTCATCCTCTCCGGCGGGGCCTCAAGCCGAATGGGTTCGCCGAAGGCGCTGCTTCCCTACCAGGGGCGGCCGTTCCTCGAACACCTGCTGGAAGTGACTTCTCACCGAAACATTGGCGTCCGCAGAGTGGTTCTCGGCGCGCACGCCGAACCGATCGCAAAAGCCATCCAACTCGAAGCCGATGAAATCGTAATCAATCACGAATGGGAGAAGGGACAGTTGAGCTCGATTCAGGCGGCGCTGCGAAGCCTGCCTCCGGGGACCGACGGAATCCTGCTCTGCCTGATCGATCACCCCCTCATCAGCAGCTTGCTGGTTCAGGATTTGATCGAACAGTTCTACAAAACGATGAAACCCATCGTCCTGCCCGTCTATGAGGGGCGCCGCGGCCATCCGGTTATTTTTTCCGCTTCGCTGTATGACGAACTCCATCGCGCGTCACTCGAAACCGGCGCGCGGGCGGTGGTATGGGCGCACACGGGAGAAGTCGAAGAGGTACAGACGAACGAAGAAGGCTGCGTGCTGAATCTGAACGACCCCGAAACAATGAACAAGGCGACCCAGCGAAAGGACTAGCGGTTCTTCGAAGCGAGATTTTGGAGGAGCGCGGAGGCCGCGTCGGCGGCCAGCTGTGCGCCGTGGAATGTCGCGGGTGGGAGCCCACCCAAGGCTTCGGAGAGAGTTTCCGCCGTGATGGACCGGGCCTCGGCGAGCGTGCTGCCGCTAAGACGCTCGGTGAGCACAGAAGCGCAAGCTATCGAGGTGGTGCACCCGCGGCAGAGGAAGCGCGCTTCCGCGATACGGCCGTCCGCGATGCGGGCGGAGAGCTTGAGGATGTCGCCGCAGACGGGATTGCTTACCTCGATGGTCGCGGTTGCGCCAGGAAGCTCGCCGGCGTTTCGAGGGTTGCGGAAGTGATCGAGAACGGCTTCGCTGAACATGAATGGAAGTATCCCAAAGGCAGCGCTGGAACTGCAACGCAGCATAAATCAAGAAAACATAATGCAGAGACGCAGAGTTCGCAGAGAGCTGAAATAAGGAACAGGCAAGAATGCCTGTTCCACAAAAAGATTTACTTCTTTGTGGGCAAAAACTTCTTCTCTACGGAGGCGACCACGACGTAGTTCGGATCGACCATCTCTGTGAGATGGATTTTGCCAACTTTGGAAAGCAGCTCATAGGCATCGAGTTCGGAGAGGCCATAGTCGGCGTGTATCCAAGCCACCAGCTCGGTGAAGGCGATTCGCACCGCGTCATCGACGGGACGATAGATGCCCGCAGCCATGATTTCCTTTTCGTTTTCGAAGCGTGGCCACCCAGTGCGCTTCCCTTTCACGAGGTCGAATTGCAGCCGCGCCTTCATGGGAACTTCGATGGCGCTGCCCGCAATTTCGCCGTCGCCCATAGCGGCGTGGCCATCACCAAAATAAAACAGCGCCCCGGCTACGTTTACAGGCAGATAAAGAGTATTTCCGGCGGACGCTTCTGGTGCGTCCATGTTACCGCCGAATTCCGCGGGCACGATGGAGCTGCGCGCTTCTCCGTTGGCGGGCGCGACACCGATGCAGCCAAGAAATGGATGGAGCGGAATCTTTACCGTGTAGTTGGAATCGAGGGCTTGAAACGTAGCGGTGTGGTCCGCGTGATCGATCGGGTAAAACCAGATTTTTTCCGGCAACGCCTCTTTTTCGAGCATCGGCGTGTAATGCGTGGCGTTGATGGCTCCGAAACCCGGTGAAAACGTGCCCACACCTTGCTTGCCATCGACCTGCAGATCGAGGATATGAACGACCAGCGTGTCGCCGGGTTCCGCACCTTCGATGTAGAAAGGACCGGTGAGCGGATTATCCCCTTTCACGAGCGCAAAGGAATCGCCAGGCTTTTGCAGCGCATTGCCGAAGCAGTCCAGGGAGTTCGCGTCGAGGATGTTGCCGGTTTTGAGTCGCGCAACGGGCGGAGCGGCACCGAAGAGGTATTTTACTGTGTCGATGGTGGCATGGTACTGAACAACTTCGGATTTGGGTGGCGCTGAGGGAGCCTGAGCTAGACCTGAAAACGGAAAAACCAAGCTAACAGCAAGGAAATGCAAACGCACAATAGTCCTCCAAAAATTAAGAAGGGCAGTGCAACACACTCGTGACGCGGAGTCAATCCACGCTCTTGCGAATCACGAGACGCTCGGCTGTCTGCTATCCTCTTCCCGTAGCCATGAAAGTGAATCCACGATTACCCTTGCGGATAGTTTCGCTGGCCCCCAGCGTGACCTCGATTTTATGCGCCATTGGGGCAAAGCGCGCTCTGGTAGGCGTGACCAAGTGGTGCGGCGATGTGGCGTCGGTCGGCAGATTGCCGAAGCTTGGCGATTGCTGGCACATGGATTCCGTGAGCGAGACTGTGCGCCTGAAGCCGACCTTGGTGATCGGTTCGGTGCCCTACAAGCAGGAGACGGTCGCGAAACTCCTCGAGCAGCCGTTCCCTTTTCTGGCCATGAACCCGCGGACACTCGCTGATATCGAAGCGGACATCCGCTTGCTGGGCGGGACTACGCAAAGGGCGGCGGCGGCCGAACACTTGGTGTGGAGGATGCGCCAGGAGTTCTCGAGAATCGAGAAAAAGTCGCGGCGATGGAAGCAGCGAGTACGCGTTTATTGCGAGGCGTGGCCAAATCCGCGGATCAGTTCCCCGCCCTGGGTAGCAGAATTGGTGAACATCTGCGGAGGCGAGATGGTGGTTCCCGCTGGCGAGAAGATCACCGAAGCGCAAGTAGCGGCAGCACGGCCTGAAGTGATGGTGCTCGCCTGGGCGGCGACGGGAACGAAAGCGGACCCGAGACAGGCCTATAAAGTCACAGCATGGAAAGATGTGCCGGCGATTCGAAACAGAAGCGTCTTTGTGATCAGCGATGAATTGTTGAACACGCCGGGCCCTCCGCTGGTCGAGGGTATCCGCGAACTCTACAAACTTTTTTCTTCCGCGAATAGAAAACGAGAACTGGCATGAGGACTGTCGTGGCGGCAGTCATTGAACGCAGCGACCGGCGATTGCTGATCGGCCAGCGCCGGAAAAACGATAGTTCCCCGCTCAAGTGGGAATTCCCGGGCGGCAAGGTCAAGGACGGCGAATCGCCAGAGGTTGCTCTCGCGCGGGAATTGCAGGAAGAACTGGGCGTTACGCTGGTCAAAAGCGTTGAGATTGGCCGCGTGCGTCATCAGTACGCGGGAACGCCCGATGAGCTTGAAATCCGCTTCTTTGCCGCAGCAATCGCGGAATCGGACCTAGTGCCGCACTCATTTGAAAAGATCACCTGGGCCTTGCCAAAAGAACTTGGAGAGTACGATTTCCTGGCCGCGAACCGCGAGCTTATCGCACAACTTGCCACTGGCCGCATCAAACCCTCGGAAATTCTGGAAGCGAGCCGCGGCGAACAGAGGGCTATAACGCCGGACCAAAGTAGCGGTAGTGGCCGGTGACCTTCCAATTGAAGATAATGTCCTCCATACGCGGCCCTTGGCCGATATTGTGGACAATCATGTACCGGCCGCTCTTCGCGGACTTTTGGTCCACGACCACACCAATATGGGGAACGCCCCCACCCAGATCCCAAGTAACAAGATCGCCCGGCGCGTAGTCAGCGGCGCGACCGGACAACGGCAACGACTCTCCCTTGCGCGCAAAAAAAACCATCAGGTTCGGCACTCGCCGATGATCGATGTTCGGATCGGGGCGACTCAGAACCCATCGCCATCTCCGCGGATAGAGATCAAAGTTCCGAACCATATCTTCATGAACTTCCTTTTGCAGATCGACGCCCACGCTGCGATAGGATCGGATGATTTCATCCGTGCACACCCCGGTGTCCGCAGGCACATCCCCGCCAGGATAGGAAATACGGACGTATGCAGGGTCGTAGCGAACAACGTGGTGTGTGCGTTCGATGGCCGCGGCAATCAGATGCTGCAGAAACTCACGGCGATGTGATTCCGATATGGAATTGGATTGAGCGACATCTAGCCGCGCAGACGCCAAGAGCCCCAGAATCGGTGCGAGAATGAGGAGAGCGAGCCGCACCAAGTTGAGTCCGAAGCGAGGCGTATGCGCAACCTTCCTTACGAAACGACCGGATTCGGCTTGTCGGCATTGATGCCCAGGTCTTTGATGGCTTTGTCGAGGACAGAGCGCTCGACCTTGCCGTCCACAAAAAGCTCATGCAGCGTGGCCAGCGTAATGAAACGGGAGTCGACCTCGAAGAAGTCACGCAACGAGGCCCGGCCTTCGCTGCGTCCGAAGCCATCGGTGCCGAGTGACGCCAAGCGCCGCGGCATCCATTTGCTGATCATATTGGGCAAGGTCTTCAAGTAGTCGGAAGCCGCGACCAGCACGCCGGGAGCGTCCGCGAGGCACTTGGTGACGTAGGGCACGCGCGCCTTTTCGCCCGGGTGCAAACGGTTCCAGCGCTCGGATTCAATGCCGTCATTGTAGAGCTCTTTGTAACTGGTCACGCTCCACACATCGGCGGCCACGCCGTACTTGGTTTCGAGAATCTCCTGCGCGTGCAGCACTTCGTTGAGAATCGCGCCACTTCCAAACAATTGTGCGCGCAGCTTCGCCTTCCCGTTTGTCGCGGGCCGGAAGCGGTACATCCCCCGCAGGATGCCGTCCTTTACATCACCCGGCATCGCCGGCATGGCGTACGGCTCGTTCATCACCGTGATGTAATAGAGCACGCTTTCGCCATCCTTATACATGCGGCGAATCCCGTCCTGAATAATGACCGCGATTTCATACGCGAACGCAGGATCGTAAGCTTTCACGTTTGGCACGGGGAGCGCGAGGACGTGGCTGTTGCCATCCTGGTGCTGCAGTCCTTCTCCCCCCAGAGTAGTGCGTCCCGAGGTTCCACCAAGCAGGAAGCCCCGCATGCGCATGTCCGCGGCAGCCCAGATAAAATCCGCAATGCGCTGGAAGCCGAACATCGAGTAGTAAATGAAAAACGGAATGGTGTTGATCCCGTGCGTAGCATAAGCCGTGCCCGCGGCGATGCACGAGGCCATCGAGCCCGCCTCGGTGATGCCCTCCTCCAGAATCTGACCGTCCTTCGCTTCCTTGTAGTAGAGCAGCGTATTTACATCGACGGGCTCGTAACGCTGGCCGACGCTGGAATAAATGCCGACGGTGCGGAAAAGCGATTCCATGCCGAAGGTGCGGGCTTCGTCCGGAACGATCGGCACGATGAGTTTGCCGATCTCCGTATCCTTAAGCATCTTTCGAAGCATGCCCACGAACGCCATCGTCGTGGAAACTTCCCTGCCATCGCTTCCTTCCAGGAATTCCTTGAAGAGATTGTCGTGGTCCGCGACCAGAGGTTTCGCACGGATGCTCCGCTTGGGAACGTAGCCGCCCAGCGCTTCGCGCCGCGCGCGGAGATACTGAATTTCGACGCTATCCTCGGGCGGCCGGTAAAACGGAACTTCGATGCAATCCTCGTCGTTCAGTGGAATGCCGAAGCGCGAGCGGAATTCGCGCAGCTCGTCTTCGTTGAGTTTCTTCTGCTGGTGCGTGACGTTCTTGCCTTCGCCCGCTTCACCGAGCCCGTAGCCCTTGATAGTGCGCGCGAGAATCACGGTCGGAGAGCCTTTGTGATCGACGGCCGCCTTGTACGCGGCGTAAACCTTGCGCGGATCGTGCCCGCCGAGACGCAGGCGCCGCAGCGCCTCGTCCGGAAGCGGCTCGACAAGCTGGAGCAAACGCGGATCGCTGCCGAAGAAATGCTCGCGAACATAAGCACCGGAGGAAACCACCAGCTTCTGGTATTCGCCGTCCACCAATTCGCCCATGCGCTTCACCAGCAGTCCTTCGGTGTCGCGTTCGAAAATGGGATCCCACTCGCTGCCCCACAAAACCTTGATGACGTTCCAGCGCGCGCCGCGGAACGCAGATTCCAGCTCTTGAATGATCTGTCCGTTGCCGCGCACCGGGCCGTCGAGGCGCTGCAAATTACAGTTGATGACAAAGATCAGATTGTCGAGCTTCTCGCGCGAAGCCAGTGTGATCGCTCCGAGCGATTCCGGCTCGTCGGTCTCGCCGTCACCCAGGAACGCCCATACCTTCGCGTCCGTGGCAGGCTTCATGCCACGATCCTCGAGGTAACGGTTGAAGCGCGCCTGATAAATGGCCATCAGCGGGCTGAGGCCCATGGAAACCGTCGGGAACTCCCAGAAATCAGGCATCAGCCACGGATGCGGATAGGAAGACAGCCCGCCGCCCGGCTTTAGCTCACGGCGGAAATTTTCCAGCTTTTGCGCGCTGAGGCGGCCTTCCAAAAACGCTCGGGCGTACATCCCGGGCGAAGCGTGCCCTTGAAAATAAACGGTATCGCCCTCGAACTCCTCGGTGCGCGCCCGGAAAAAATGGTTGAAACCCACTTCGTAGAGCGTTGCCGCCGAAGCATAAGTGGAAATGTGGCCGCCGATGTTATGCTCGACGCGGTTGGCGCGCACGACCATGGCCAATGCGTTCCAGCGAATGAGGCTCTTGATGCGGCGCTCCAATTCCTGGTCGCCAGGAAAAAGCGGCTGCAAGCGCACGGGAATCGTATTCGCGTAAGGAGTATTTGCGCTGAACGGCAGGTCGATGCCGTTGACCGTGGCGTGCGCGCGGAGCCGCTCGAGAATTTCCGCAGCGACTTCCGGCCCGCTCGATTCCAGAACGGAATCAAGCGATTCAAGCCATTCCTGAATCTCAACATCTTCCATGCCGTGCGGCTGGGTTGATATTTCGTTGTCCATAACTTCGGCTGGTCCCTCGTCTTTTGATTTTCCGGATATCCCGCGGCTAGCGCGGTGGACTTATGCCTTCGATAAGGAGAATAGAATACACCGCGGAGAGATTCTCTGCACGATCAGGCGGAAGATTTCTTGAGAGATGTTGAGAGGCTGCGGTTTACAGCCCGCGTTCTCCGGCCATCACAATGTGCGGCCGCCATCGACGACAAGGACCTGGCCGGTAATGAATTTCGAATGCACAAGAAACAAGACCGCGTCGGCAATTTCGGATGGCTTTCCGGAACGGCGCAGCGCTGCGAGTTTAATGAAGTCCGTCTCCCACTCGGGCGGATCACCAGGCATGGTAATCGTTCCCGGAGCGATAGCATTGACGCGCACTTCCGGCGCCAACGCTTTCGCCAACACCTTCGTCAGCAGTACGACTCCGGCTTTCGAAACAGAGTGCGCCACGTATCCCGGCCACCCCAGCAAACCGCCCGTATCCGTGAAATTAATGATCGTCCCATTGGACCTCCCTAAGAGCGGCGCCGCGGCTTGCGCGCAGAAAAAAGGCGCTTTCAGATTCGCGTCGAGCGAAGCGTCCCAGACCTCTTCTGTGGTGGAGATAATGCTGGAAGGAAGGAAATTTGCCGCGCAGTTCACCAGAATATCCAGCCGCCCATACTGCTTCGCCGCCTCATCAAACAAACGCTTGATGTCGGCAACTCTGGTCAGATCCGCCGCAATCGCCTTCCCTCGCCGCCCAAGTTTCTCGATTTCCGCGACAGCGGCCTGCGCATCCGCCACCGACGAACGGTAGTGAATGACAACGTCAGCGCCCTCTTCCGCCAAGCGCTGGGCCACCGCCCGCCCCAGCCGTTTCGCGGCTCCGGTCACAAGAGCCACCTGCCCTTGCAACGACTCCCCGGACTTTCTGCCGTATTCCATCATCGTCGAACCTGAAACCGTAGCACATTCCCGTTGGACAGGCATTCTTGCCTCGCTTCTTTCCTCTTCCACTAACTTTACGGAGGACAGACAAGAATGTCTGTCCTACCCTACAATCACTGGATGCTGGAGGGCGAATGAACCTTGATCTATTGGCAATCGCCGCGCATCCCGACGACGTCGAGCTGACCTGTGGCGGCACGCTGCTAAAGATGGCGCAGCGTGGATACAAGACGGGAATCCTTGATTTGACCGCCGGAGAAATGGGAACCCGCGGTACCCCGGAGATCCGTGCGAAAGAAGCGGCGCGCGCAGCGAAATTGCTGGCCGTAAAGTGGCGCGGCACGCTCGGGGCGCCCGACTCGGACGTTCAGCCGAGCCGTCAGCACAAATTGCGGCTCGCGGCTATGATCCGGCAACTCCGGCCGAAGACGGTTATCCTTCCTTACTGGGAAGCGCGGCACCCCGACCATTACCATGCCTCAACTCTCGGTTACGAGGCGTGTTTCCTCGCGGGACTCAAGCAATTGCCCATCCAAGGCGAAGCGTACCGCCCCTTCAAAGTCCTTTATTCGAGTTCCTACGCCGATGTGCGCCCCACGTTTGTCGTGGACATCACCGCGCAATACGCGCTGCGCCGCAAGGCCATCCTCGCCTTCGCGTCGCAATTCCGGCCCAGCAAGAGCGAAAAGAAAAACCATGTGCACCTCGCCATCGACCGGCTGGAGGCAGAGATGAATCAGTTGGCGCGGCACTATGGCCAGATGATCGGCGTGGATTACGGTGAGCCGTTCCTGCAAAAGGAACTCATGAAGGTGGATGACGTTGTAAAGATGGAAGTTCGGTCGATCTGAGGCTAGAACTTTTCGTCTTCCTGGGCTGGAGAAAACCCGGGAATATTCTGAGTGCTCCCGGCGCGATCTACACGGACTCGGATTTGCGCCTCCCCCTCGGAGCCGGACTTGCGCAGGATCACCATGGTATTCAGCGCCTCGGAATACAGCCGGGTGACTAGGTAAATGTCGCTGGTGCCGTCTTTCTTCCAAAGCTGGCCGATCTGGATCTTGGAGACGCTCATAGAGGACTGGCTCTGACTGTAGAGTGACCCGGGAAGTGTGTCAACTGCCTCCCAGGTCGGGAGGTACTCACTCGGTACGGCAGAGAGAGAGTTTCGACTCGGGGCGCTCCCCGCACGCAATCAGCACTAGGGCCCCGCTCCTGCCCCGAACCTCTTGGGAATAGGAAACCTTCCCGGACTGTCTAACATCCTAGTAGTCATCAAAGCATGTTAGGGGCCTCCCCGGCGATTGCAGGTGTATAATCGTGGGTAGGCGGAGGTACACGATATGCAAGACATTCTGCGGCAAGCCCTGAAGCTGGCGCTAGTTAGCGCTCTCGTAGCGGGTTCGGCCTTCGCCTTGCCCCAAAGTCAAGATCCCCCCAGCCAGGAACCCACAAAGACACCGCCGCCCGCCCAGCAGACCCAGCAGCAAACCGGGTCCCAGCCGGTCCAGCAGAAAGACACCGTTACGCCCAAGAATTCCAAGGAAGACGTCGAGGCCATCGGCAACCGCAACGTCGGAAAAGGCGTGAACCTGTACTCGCTGGAGCGGGAAATCTCCCTCGGCAAGCAATTGGCCCAGGAAGTCGAGCGCTCCTCGAAACTGATTGACGATCCCGTCGTCACCGAATACGTCAACCGCGTTGGGCAAAATCTGGTTCGCAATTCCGATGCGCGAGTTCCCTTCACCATCAAAGTGATCGATTCCGACGAAATCAACGCCTTCGCGCTGCCCGGCGGTTTCTTTTACGTCAACAGCGGCTTGATCCTGCACGCCATGGAAGAATCGGAGCTTGCCGGCGTTATGGCCCACGAAATTTCTCACGTCACCGCGCGGCACGGGACCAAGAACGCCACCAAGGGCGAATTGATGCAGCTCGCCACCATCCCGCTGATCTTGCTCGGTCCAGGTGGCTGGGCAGGCTACGGCATTTATCAGGGCTTGAACCTGGCCATCCCCGTGACCTACCTGAAGTTCAGCCGCGACGCCGAACGTGAAGCCGATTTCCTCGGCCTCCAGTACATGTACAAGGCCGGCTACGACCCGAACTCCTACGTCACCTTCTTCGAGCGCATCCAGGCCGATGAAAAGCGCCGCCCGGGCAGCATCCCCAAAGTTTTCTCCACGCATCCGCCCACGCCCGAGCGCATCGAAAACACCCAGAAGGAAATCGCCCGCATTCTGCCTGCCAGGCAGGAGTACATCGTCACTACCTCCGAGTTCGATTCCGTGAAGTCCCGCCTCCGCAACATCATGTTCACCCGCAAGGTCGGCGATAACGCCCCCGGCAAGCCCACCCTGCGCACCAAAACCGAGCAATCCAAAAAGCAGCCCACCGGCAACGACCCCAACAGCGCCGACGACGACCGCCCCACGCTCAAGCGCCGCCCCGACTCTCAACCCTAATCCCGTAGTGGCGGGTCTTCAGACCCGTTCTTTTGTTTCACCGGGCGGCCCCATTCCGCCCGACGTAATAACTGCATGGAAATTCGG
>Ga0209527_1000037_pt1 | contig 23832 bp, 12 predicted proteins | sample JacPinW_OM2H0_M2_FD_187968 | JGI IMG/M metagenome (GOLD analysis project Ga0209527, IMG submission 187968) | Forest soil microbial communities from Algoma, Ontario, Canada - Jack Pine, Ontario site 1_JW_OM2H0_M2 (SPAdes) (version 2) | ecosystem: Environmental > Terrestrial > Soil > Boreal... | reverse complement strand
CTGTGATCGCGTTCTGTACCTCAGCAGCCACCTGCGATTCCAGTTGAGTCACTCGAAGCTGCTGCTGCCGCAAGAGCGCCCTGTCAGCTCCGAGATTCGCCTTCGCCACCCGGTTTTGCACGGGCAGCGAGAACTGTATCCCGGCCTCATACAAGGTTGAGGAACGGCTACCACCAGTTGGAATTGGGTCGGTGGACGCATTTCCCGTCAAGGTGTTTCCACCGATCGCCGTCAGCCCCGGGATCACGACACCACGGCTCTGATAAGTTCCATAGAGATCGATCTCGGGCTTCGCGGCATTGGCGGCACTCGCGACCTCCCGCTCGCCGTTGGTGACTTGCAAGCGCGCCGCCTGCACGTCAGGGCGGTTCTCCCACGCACTCTTGACCAGATCGGAAAGCGGCGCTTGGGGCTCGGCTTGCGGCGGCAGGAGCCGGTCCGTCGCGACAATTTCAGGCGCGGCGCCGCGTGTCGCGGTGAGCGACTGCGGATCGAGCAGCGTTCGCAGGATCACCTGCTGCTGATCTCGCAAAGCGATCGCCTGGGTGAGCACCAGTCGCGTGCTCGTCACGAGTGACTGCGCCCGCGCTACCTCAATTGGTGGAAGACGTCCTACGTTCAACTGTTCCTGGTCATTATGCAACAGCAACTCGGCCGCCTTGAGCGCCTGCTCCTGAACTTTGACCGAATCCTGCAAGCTAATCAGGTCGATATAGAGGTTCCTTGTCCCCGTGATCGTGGCGATGATCTGCTGCTCCAGCACCGCCGCAGAGATTTTTTTGTTCGTCTTCGCAATGGCGATATAGCGGGTGTTGTTCCCGCGCCCGGCCCCGCGCCAGAGCGGTTGAGCGATAAGGGCATAGGCATTAGGGTGAGAGAACGGAACCGCGCTGGAGCGCCCCGAGTAGAAGCTCTGCACGAAATCGTTGATACCGAACTGGATCGTCGTTCCCGGGCTGAAGCCCTTGGTCAGAAGGGTATCCCCAAGGGTATTGTCGGTTATCGCGGTGTCGGCCTGCGACCCCGACGCCCCGGTGGCGGACAGGAGCGAGACTGCCGGGTTACGCCGCAACCAGCCGTAGCGGCCCAGCAGCTGAGCGTCGAAGCCAGGTACCGGCGATCCACTGGAATACTGAGTCGGAGTGATGGATAAGGAGTGTGATCCCTCCAGCGCGCGACTCGTGTTGTAGGACGAGGATATTGTCGAAGCAGTCGGATCCACGCTCAGCGGGGACAGGCCGGGAGAGGAGAAACTAAGCAGGGGCACTCCGGCGGGCGCTTCGCCGGACGGCGTATCCGCCACCGCGTAATTGATCGAGCGCGGGAGTCCACCGCCTTGTGCCAACGGGATGCTCAGGTCCGCGATCCTCTGATCGACTTGTTCCAGCTCGATGTCGAGGTTGTTCTTTAGCGCCATCTGCAAGGATTGCTGCAGGCTCAGGTAGAGCGGACCGTCCGGTGAGTTCGCCGGCGCTGGGGCGGGGACGGGCGCCTGCGCCAACAATCGCGACGGCTGAGATGCGTGCGAAAGTTCAGTTGCAGCCTGGAATGTCACCGCGGGCGATTGCGCAGCCGCCACACACGCTGACGCACCGCCCAATACGAAGCACATGAAGGCCTGTCGCACACCAGAGCGTCTATTGAAGTACGGAAAGAAACAGCTCATCTCGCGCAGCCCCCTCCCGGGGCAGATTCCGCCTTTAGTCCTTACTGCCGCTGCCTTTTGTTGCCGCAGTTGGTCACCGCAACTTATCCTTCCCGCTACTCTGGGTCTGTCCGCCCGGGCCGCTACTCTTCCCTTCCGCAGTCGGATCTGAATTGCCACCCTGCTGCCCAGCGGGCGCGGGCCGCGTGGTCACCCGCGCTCCCTGCTTCACGAGATCGTTGGGGTTCACCACGACGACGTCGCCGTCTTGCAGTCCAGCGGTGATATACACCTGCGTACCCAGGTCCCGCCCCACGTGGACTGGGCGCATCTGGATGACGTTGTTCTGCACCAGCGGCACAAACTGACCGCGGGCCGTCGTGAGCAGGCTGTCGCCCGAGATCAAGATGCCCGGGCCAGGAGCCTTGTAATGCATCTGTGCGGAGGCAAACATGCCGGGCCGCAAGCGGTGCAGGGTATCCGTTATCTGAATCTCAGCGAGCAGAGTCCGGGTTTGTTGGCTGAGAGAGTTACTGCTCCGAACCACCTTGCCCTTGAACGTCTGCCCCGGCAACTCAGAAAAGGTCAGGTCCACAGGCTGGCCGGTTTGGACGAAAAGCGCATCCTGCTCCGGCACGGAGACAAATACTTCCAGGCTGCCGAGGTCCACAACGTCGAATAATTCGCCGCCCTGCGCGCCGCCCGTCGGCGGCCCCCCTGTGGAGGCGGGAGAGGCAGCCGCCAGACCCTGTGCGGCTCCCGAAGCCGATACCAGATTGCCCACCTCGACGTTGCGGGCCGTGATCGTGCCGTTGATTGGCGAGCGAATCTGCTCGAAGTCAGCTAGAGATTGTTCACGAGCCAACGCTGCCTCCGCTGCCTTCGCCGCATTTTCCGTCGCCTCCAGGTTTGATTGTGCCGATTCGACGGCTGCCAGCGTGGCATCGTCCTCCTGCTTGGACAAAATGCCGTGGAGCACCAACGTATGCACCCGGGTATAAGTCGCCTGCTGCAGCCGCAGTGTGGATTGCGCAGTTAACACGCTGTCTCTGCTTTGCTGTACAAGCGCAGCCTGCTGCGCCACCGACGAGTCCAGTTCCGGCGCCGAGATTATTCCCAGCAACTGCCCTTTGCGCACCCTATCGCCCAGGTCGGCATAGCGGGCCTTCAAATATCCTGGCACGCGCGCATAGATGTGCGCGGCACGAAGCGGAGTCACAGTGCCCGGCAACGTGACCTCCTGCTCCAAGCTTGCGTTATGGACTGCCTGCACTTCAACGGTCGGGAGCGCGTTCTGTTGCTGCCTGGCCTTGGCGTTCACTGCCTTATTGCGCTTGTGGTGAGGCAGCCAGCCGATCAGCAGAGCCAAGCTCAGTAACGCGATCGCCACCACAGTCCATAACATCCATCGGCTGCTTTTCCGCTGCGATTGCGCCCCATGCTGCTGATCTTCAGCAATGGGCGTTCCTGTCGCGCCGTTTGGGCTCATTGGTGCCCTCCCTGGGTCTCGTCCGCGATGCGTTTCTCCCAGTTCACCGGAGCTTTCTTACTCATTAGTGAATACATCACCGGCACGATAAAGAGTGTGCCTACCGTAGCGAACAAGAGCCCTCCGATCACTGCCCGTCCGATCGGAGCGTTCTGCTCTCCGCCCTGGCCCAGCGACAGCGCCATCGGGAGCATACCGATGATCATCGCCAGCGCCGTCATGCACACCGGCCGCAGCCGGGTCGAGCCTGCGATCAGCGCCGCCTCCTCTGAGTCCTTACCGTTCTCGCCTTCGCCACGCGATTCGTTGGCAAAAGTGACAACCAGGATGCTGTTGGCGGTTGCAACGCCAATGGTCATCAGCGCGCCCATCAAGGAGGGCACGTTGAAAGTGGTCTGCGTGAGAAACAGCATCCATACGATGCCCGCGAAGGCTCCCGGAAGCGCCATGAGAATGATGAACGGTATGCTCCATGACTGGAAGTTCGTCGCCATCAAGAGATACACAAACACGACCGCCGCGGCGATCCCGATCTCCAGGTTGGAGAAAGATGTGTTCATCGTCAGCACCTGACCGCTGAGGACTATCTGCACCCCAGGGGGCAGGTGTTGTGAATTTTTCTTCACGATCTTTTGCACATCGCCGGCCACCCCGCCAAGATCGCGCTGCTCTACATTCGCGAAGACGTCCATCACGGGCAGCGCGTTGTAGTGGGAAACGGTCAGCGGCGAAACCTGCCGCTCAGTCTCCGAAACATTGCGTAACAACTGGTCACCGCCGCCGGGCATCGAGGCCGAGAGGGCCGTCCGGTCCAGCGTATCGAGGTTGCCCAAACGGTATTGCGGCACCTGCACGATCACAGGGTATTCGACCCCCGTCTTCGGATCGAGCCAGAAGTTCGGTGCAACCTGCCCGCTGCCCGAAAGCGACAACAGCACGTCATCCGCTACATCCTTTGCCGTGAGCCCGATCTCCTGCGCCTTGAGCCGGTCCACTTTGATGTTGAGCTTCGGGGCATTGACTTCCTGCTGCACGAATACGTCTACTGCTCCCGGAACATCCTTGATCTGCTCCTGCAGCGTTTCTGCAATTTGCGCTGTAGACACAGCGTCTTTTCCGCGCACCTGCACATCGATCGGCGCGGGCAGCCCAAAGTTCAGAGTTTGATTCGTGATGTCCGCGGGCTCAAAGAAAAATGTTTCCTGGGGAAACTTCTGCGCGAAGTCCTGCCGCAGAATCTGCATCCATTCCTGCGTTGGCCGGTGCTTGGCGGCGAGCAGCACCAGCACATCCCCATCCCCGTTGCTGGTCGTATCACTCGCCGAGTAGGCCAGGTTTATGCCTCCTGGCGGCAGCCCGATGTTGTTCAACACCATCTGAACCTCGTCCGCCGGGATCACGCGCCGAATTTCCTCGTTTACCTGCTTGAACACCTCGGTTGCGGTTTCGATGCGCGTGCCTGCCGGTGGCCGTACATGAAACTCCATCTGCCCGGAATCCACATAAGGGAAAAAGTCACGGCCAATCACCGGAATCAGTGCCAGCGAACCCAGGGAGACCACCGCGAACACAACCAGCGTTATCTTTGGATGCCCCAGCGCCCACTCCAGTCGGCCCTTGTACTTCTCCGCAAACCAGTCGAATCCACGTTCGAACCTCTGGTGAAAGCGCCAGATGAAGCTTTTGCTCAGCGGCGATTCCTTTTCCTGTCCCTGATAGAGCGGCACTTCTTTAGGCAGAAGGAAGTGCATCATGGTGGGCACCAATGTGCGCGACAGTCCGTACGAGGCGATTAGAGCCAGTACAACATTCAGTGCTAGCGGTGTGAAGATGTACTTCGCAGAACCGGACAACAAGGTCACAGGCACGAACACGATGCAGATTGACATAGTGGAGATCAGCGCCGGCATCGCTACTTGCTCTGCGCTGTCCAGGATCGCCGTGGCCAGCGGCTTCTTCTCCCCGGTCCCGAGGTTGCGGTGCGTGTTCTCGATCTCCACCGTCGCGTCATCGACCAGCATGCCTACGGCCAGGGCAAGGCCTCCTAGCGACATAACGTTAATCGTCTCGCCCAGCGCCGAGGAGACCGCGATCGCGAACAAGACGGCCAGCGGAATGGACACGCTCACAATCAGCGTGCTTCGCCAACTGCCCAGAAATACGAGGATCATCATGGCGGTCAGAAACGCTGCGGTGACCGCCTCCTGCACCACGTCCTGGATGGAGGCTCGCACGAGCACCGATTGATCGAAGATCGGTGTCAGTGTGAGCGCGCTGGGCAGCCCGGCCTTGATGCTCGGGATCGCCTTCTTCACCTCATCCACGATCGTCAGCGTTGAGGCGGCGCCGCTCTTGATGACGGTCAGCAGCGCTGAGGCCTGACCGTTCTCGCTCACATAGCTGGTCTGCGGTTGGTAACCGTTATGGATCCAGGCGACATCCTTCATCTGAACCGCCGCGCCATTTACCGTCCGAATCGGCAGAGAGTTGAGTTCCGCGATCGTGCCTGGGCTGCTGTTGGTTCCCACCATGTACTCGCGGTCGCCTATCTTTTCAGTGCCCGACGGCGTGACCAGGTTCTGGTTGGCGAGCGCGGCGGAAATGTCCGACGCGCTCAGGTGGTTGGCCGCGAGCTGCCCCGGCTCCAGGTCTACCATGATGGAGCGTTGCTCCCCGCCATACGGCAAAGGCACGGCTGCCCCCTTGATGGTCGCAAGCTGCCCTCGGATGAAGTTTTGACCAAGATCGTAGAGTTCGGTCTGTGAAAGCCCCCGTCCGCCGAGACTCACCTGCACGATTGGAACGCTGGAAGCGTCGTACTTCAGCACATAGGGCGGCAGGATCCCTGTCGGCATCAGTCGCAGGAGCGACTGCGCCAGCGCTGTTACTTGCGCAATCGCAAGGTCAATCTGAACATTGGGCTGAAAGTGAATCTTAATAACTCCGACACCGCTGTAGGACTGCGATTCGGTGTACTGGATGTTGTTGACGCTGGTTGGGAGCGCGCGCTCGCATACCCCGACGATCCGCTTGGACATGTCATCGGCATCGAGGCCGCTGTAAGTCCAGATCACGCTGACGATCGGGATGTTGATGTCCGGCAGAATGTCGGTGGGCGTCGTCGCGATGGAAGCCACGCCGAAGATCGCAATCAGCAGCGCGACGATAACGAATGTGTATGGCCTCTCTAGAGCAAAGCGAACAATCCACATCAGCGCTCCCTCCCCGCTTTCCACTCTAGGGCGACTATCTCTGCTTGCGGGATCCAGAACCGGTAGTCTGTACCCGTGCTCACCTCACGTCGTGAGAGCCTCGCGCGACCGACTACGCCCTAAGTACTGGTTTCTTCTAGTCCGGTGTCGCACCCTATCCTTGGTGATGCACTCGCACTTCCAAACATTCTTCGCTCGGAAGAAATGGTTAGATCGCTCTGTCTCACCCGCTTTGCGTATGTGTCGATCACCCATCTCACCGGCATGCAAGCCTGAATCGTCCAACATGCCGAGGACCTGTCCGCCCGCTGACACTCATGTACGAACCCTTGAACACAGTTAGCTTTGTGTGTTTCGTCAAGAGGCAAACTGTGGAGGTATGGAATGCCCGATCGCCCAGTTCAGGTTCAGATGAGCAGAACGACCAACGCAGCGAAAGTCCGACCTATAAGCTGCAGCATCACATGTGGATAGGCAGCCTCAAAAAAAGAAACACTCTAGCGATGGCCACCCTCGGCGTGCCCGCGTCCATCACGCATTTCGTTTCCGTGGAAATGGTTGAAAGGCTTGTCCCCGCGTTCCGGATGTGGACCAGAGTAGCCGTGCTGAGGATCGAAACGGTTATCAACGTGACCATGGAAGTCGTGCGCACCGTGGAACCACGGGCCGGCTCCGATGAATACGCCACCGCTGAACCACTCGGGCCCGTAGTACCCGTACGGAGCGCAGTTGTATGGCGCGGAGTCGTAGTAGCCATAAGGGCACGCGGGTTCGGGGCCAATGTTGATCGAGACCTGCGCGGGTGACGAACTCGGAATGCTGGTCAGAGCCGCGAGCATAATGGCGAAGGCAAGAACTTTTGGATAACGCATGTGTTTCTCCTCATTCCGACAAAAGCAAATCAGCTGCCAAAGTTGTAAATACATGGGAAAGACTTCCATCCAAGGCGAGGGAAAGGCCGACCGCAGAGGAACACCTAGCGTGGACCTTGTCTTGGCGTGACCGCTGGCGGACTGGTGTCGGACTGGTGTCGGACGGGGACGTAGGGTTCAGAGGAGTGCAAGACTCTCACAACCTGATTGCGGTTGCAGCCTTCCTATCCTTTTCCTACATTCAATCACTTGCCTCGTTCTTTTTTTCCCCCCTTCAAGTTTGGCATTCCTAATGCACATGCGTGGTGGTCGGGGCGGCATTCCTGTCGGAATGGCAAGCCCAGGCACACACAAAACTTTAGGAGAAAACAAAATGAACGCTTTAAAGAAACTGATTGTGGGCATGGGCCTGATGTCGGTCCTATGTGCTATCCCTGCCATGGCGCAGATCACCAATGCTGTGACATTTGAAGCACCCTCTGCGTTCTATGCGGGAAACGCGAAAATGCCTGCGGGCAGTTATCGAGTGACTCAGCCGAACGCCGACGACAACCTCTTATTGCTCGAAACCGCCGACGGCTCACACTCCGTTTTTGTGGAGTTTGAAAAAGGCTCGTCCGACACTCGGCATACGCAGAGCGATGTCACTTTCAACAAGTACGGCAACGTAGATTTTCTGAGCGCCATCTGGGTCGAAGGACGAAAGTCTGAGATGCAGATCCTGCCGTCGAAATTCGAACAAAATACGGCCAAAGCTGCGGCCGCTGAAAAACATACGCTGTCAGCCAAGAGTGCGGGTCAGCCGTAATAACTGACTGTTCCTTGGGGACATTTCAAAAAACAAAAGGAGAAACCATGAAACCACAGAACAAAATGCTTGTTTCGATCGCAACGTTCTTTGTATTCATAGCTGCGTCATTCGCCGAGCAGGTGAAGACCGACTACGATCACAGCGCAAATTTCGGACAATACAAGACCTACTCTTGGGAGAAGGTTCAGACCAAAGATCCGCTGATGGTTGACCGCATTAAGGACGCGGTGAATGCTGCTCTAACAGCCAAAGGCTGGACCCAGGTCGACTCGGGTGGTGACGTCTCTGTCGTGGCGATCGAGATCACGAAGAATCAGCAGACTCTCAATACTTTCTACGATGGCTTTGGCGGAGGCTGGCGGTGGCGCGGAATGGGAGGTTTCGGAGACGCAACGACAACCACTGAAACCTACCAGGTTGGCACCCTGGTCGTCGATCTGTTCGACGCCAAGGCCAAGAACTTAATCTGGCGAGGCTCGTCCAGCGACACACTCTCCAACAATCCAGATAAGAACACCAAGAACCTCGACAAGGAAGTGAAGAAGATGTTCGACCATTTTCCTCCGGAGGCGAAAAAGTAAAGCCGAGGGGAGTTCTTACGATGATCGATACAAAATAGCACCGCCGGAAGAGCCGCTCTTTGTCCCGGCCGGCGGTTCAGTTTCGAAGAACGCGACATGAGTCGCTTGAAGGCCGCTCACAAGGAGAAAACGGTATGAAGAAAGTGATTACGTATCTGATGAGCATTTTATTTGTGGCTCTGCCAGTTCTTTCCGCGCCAGCTTTGGCAGCTGATCAAGAAAAGGATGAGGATCGCCTAAAGAACAGCGGCATTGTGCTGAAGGAGATTCTCGATGTTCCCGACGACATCCCTCAGGACTTGCTTGACAAGGCTGATTGTGTGGTCGTATTCCCGTCCGTCCTGAAAGCAGCGTTCATTGTTGGCGGAAGTTATGGGCGGGGAGCGATGTCCTGTCGCCAAGGCCAAGATTTCAAGGGCCGCTGGGGTGCACCCACTATGATGGCGCTCGAGGGCGGCAGCTTTGGCTTCCAAATCGGCGGGGAGGCAACGGATTTTGTTCTTCTGATCATGAATGATCGCGGTGCGAGTGGAATTCTCGCCAGCAAAGTGAAGCTTGGCGCGGACGCTTCGGTTGCTGCTGGCCCGGTCGGCCGCGACCTCTCCGCGGAGACCGACGCTACTTTGCGGGCGGACATCTTGAGCTACTCCCGTGCCCGAGGAGCTTTTGCAGGTGTCGCCCTTGAAGGATCAACCATCCGCCCTGATGGTGGCGCCAACGAGAAGATTTATGGGCGGAAGATTCCCCCAAGGCAGATCGTGCGGTCTGGCACGGTCGCCGTCCCGGCAGCCGCCGAGAAACTGGTCTCGACACTGGACGCCAGGACTCCAACCCATAAGCCATAACGCACGCGAAATCGCCGCCTTGGGGAAACAATGCTTGCATCGCGAAACCCGACGAGGCAACCGGACTGTCACCTCACCGGGCGACATTCAATCGCGTGCAGGTTTTTAGAACAGATCGGGTAATGGCAAGAACCCACGCAAACTCGGGAGTATTGACTTGAGTCGCACAACTCCGATCAGTGTCCCGAGTCAGCAAAGGCCGTTCGCTATCGCCGGCCTGCGCCAAGTCCTTCGCGACGCCTGGGCCATGACTTACCCATACTGGCTTTCCGAGGAACGCTGGGCCGCGCGAGGGCTTTTGCTCGCCGTCATCGCTCTCAACCTCGGGACTGTCTATATCAATGTCCTTCTCAATAAATGGAATAACACGTTCTATGACGCACTGCAGGATAAGAACTACGCGGTCTTTCTCCACCAGTTGATTCGTTTCTCCTGGCTCGCATGCCTTTTCATTATTTTCACCGTTTACCAGTTCTACCTCAACCAGATGCTCCAGATTCGCTGGCGACGCTGGCTCACCGAGCGCTATCTCCACGGATGGTTGACCGATGCTGCGTACTATCGCATGCAGTTCACCGCCGGTGAGGCCGACAATCCCGACCAACGCATTGCAGACGATGTGCCACAGTTTATCGCCAGTACTTTGACTCTCGGCATTGGCGGAATGAGCGCCGTAGTTACCTTGATCTCATTCGTCACAATTCTCTGGGGACTCTCCGGGACACTTACAATTCCTAGCTCGTCCATGAAGCTGCCGGGCTATCTTGTATGGGCAGCGCTTTTGTACGCCCTCGTTGGTACCTGGCTCACCGACTGGATCGGGCGTCCTCTCGTCCGGCTGAACTTTGACCAGCAGCGCTACGAAGCCGACTTCCGTTTCAACCTCGTCCGCTTCCGGGAGAACGCCGAGGGCGTGGCGCTCTACCACGGTGAGGCCGACGAGCTCCGCACCTTCCGCAAACGTTTCAGCCACATCATCGGCAACTGGTGGAGCATCATGCGCCAGCAGAAGCGGCTCACATGGCTGACCGCCGGATACGGGCAGGCGGCGATCATTTTCCCAATCGTCGTCGTGGCCCCACGCTACTTTCGGGGCCAGATTCTGCTCGGCGGCCTGATGCAGACCGCATCGGCCTTCAGCCAGGTGCAGGATTCGCTAAGCTTCATCGTCTCTTCTTACACGGATATTGCCGCATGGCGCGCCGTGGTGGAACGGCTAGCAGGTTTCAAGAGCGCCCTCAAAGTCGCCCACATCCAGGCGGCGACGAAAGGCGGGATTCACCTCGTCGATGGCAACGGTGGCGGTCTGATCGTGGACCGCGTGGAGCTCGACCTTCCAAACGGTCAGCCGCTTATCGCGGACGTGAACTTCTCGCTCGCGCGCGGCGAGAGCGCACTCGTGTCCGGACCGTCGGGTGTCGGCAAGAGCACACTCCTTCGTGCCATCGCCGGAATCTGGCCCTTTGGGCGCGGTGAGATCCGTATGCCGTCAAATCCCCGCGTTCTATTTCTGCCACAGAAGCCGTACCTGCCGATTGGAACGCTGCGCGAGGCCGTGAGCTATCCGATGCAGGCTTCCGGCGTGGACGATGCAAGTCTGCGCGAGGCGCTCGATGCGGTGGGGCTCAAGGACCTTGCCGGTAAACTCGACGAGATGTCCCACTGGACACTTCAGCTCTCTCCTGGTGAGCAGCAGCGTATTGCGTTTGCCCGCGCCCTCGTGCAAAAGCCCGATTGGCTTTTCCTCGACGAAGCAACCTCAGCGGTGGATGAGCCAACCGAGGCGCGCCTTTACCGTTTGCTGCGTGATCGGCTTCCGTGGACAACTTTATTCAGCATAGGCCACCGGGCGACGCTTCGCTCCTTTCATGACCGGCAACTATTTGTTCAGCCCGACAGCAATGGACCTGCTTCCATAGTGGAACTTAGTGCGTCGGCCGCAAGCAAAAGCGTGGAGCGTAGCGGATCTCTGAGCTGACGCCAAGCCAAGACTCCCCGGAAACTGAAAGGGAAGATCCCCAATCGCTGCCGCGGAAGAAGTGGGATCAATGGCATTCAGGTCCCACACGGCGGCTCTCAAGTGTTGATTGCGGAACATCGGTCTTTCTCGAAACTCCTCTCATGGCGACGGGTTGGCATCAGCAACGTTCGCCTAAGCGACTATTTAAGACGGTATCCCTATATTTGAATCACGCTGACGCTCTTCGAAGTGAAGTTTACTCACCGGCAGGCTACTCGCTGCGCAACTGCGCCGTGAAACAATAACGTCATGGAACACGTGGCACAGCACGATCTAGGTTGCGAGCAAGACTTACCTCTCGAAAGTGCAGGGTCTCGCCATGATCTGCTGGAGTCAGCGTAATGCGAATGCATTTGAATGCGGGGGTATTGCTCTTGGCGGCAACACTGCGGATCGGGACCAAAACGTTGGTCTCCGGATAGTATGCGGCAGCGCTCCGGCGGGCAATTGCATAGGGGACGATGGCGAAGCGGGGTGCCTTGCGCACCTCTCCTTCAAAGTGACTGTATATGTCTACGATCTGACCAGCTTGGAGATTTCTCGCCTCCATATCAACCGGGTTCAAGAAGAGTACCCGGCGACCATCAAAGACACCCCGATAGCGGTCATTTAGTCCATAGATCGTGGAATTGAACTGATCGTGGCTGCGAATGGTTGTCAAAAGAAACTCGTCAGGCTTCAAGTCATGTTTCGGGATTGGGCAAACGCTTAGCTTAGCCTTACCGGAACTGGTTTTGAAGATGCGCTGCTTCGCTGCATTCGGCAAATAGAAGAATTTCTCTTTAGCAATTCGCTCGTTGAATCTATCGAATCCCGGAATCACCCTGGAAATCGCATCCCGGATCAGGTTGTAGTCCGCCGCAAAGCCAAGCCAGTTTGTAGTTGTTCGAGACCCCAAAGTAGCATTCGCCAGATTCGCAATGATGGCTACATCGCTGAGCAGGTCCGGCGAAGCTGGTGGAAAGAAGCCTTGAGTAGGATTGATAATGCCCATGGAATCTTCGATCGTGAGGAACTGCTTACCAGTCGCCTGTATATCTTCCTCGCTCCGCCCCAGGCAAGGCAGGATTAAGGCTCGCTCCCCTGTGATCAGGTGAGAGCGATTGAGCTTCGTCGAGACATGAACGGTAAGCTTGCAGCGTTGCATCGCGTGCGCGCTATAGACCGTGTCAGATACGTTCGAAAGGAAATTGCCGCTGATCGCAAAAAACACCTTGACGTCCCCCTCAAACATCGCGTGCAGACTCTCAACGGTGTCATACCCTGACTTTCGTGGTGGTTCGAAGTTGAACTCTTTCCCGAGGACATCCAGAAAGGCTTTTGGCGGGCGTTCCCACACACCCATGGTGCGGTCACCCTGGACATTCGAGTGTCCACGCACGCAGACGGTGCCCGCGCCGGGCCGCCCGATATTCCCGCCAACCAGCAGAAGATTCACGATCATGGAAACATTGTCGACTCCGTTGCGCTGCTGTGTAACGCCTAAGCACCACGCGATTATGGTCTTCTTTGAAGTCGCGTACATATCGGCGGCGACATGCAACTGATTTCGAGTCAACCCGCTGTTTTCTTCAATTTCTTCCCAGCTCGTAGCTTCCACATCGGCCAGCAGTGCTTCGAAACCTTCGGTGAAGGTTTGAATAAATTCACGGTCAATCGCCGAGATGTGTCCCGTTCGTTCGCGCTCGAACAGATCCTTCAGAATGCCTTTGATTGCCGCCACGTCTCCATTCACGCGCACGGGGAGATACAGATCGGCAAGGGCCTGGCCCTTACCAAGCAGCGCAAGGGGCAACTCCAAAGGATTCGGGTAATCCTGGGGATTAGGATTAATCACCCTCATCAAACTCACCTCGGGTAGAGGGTTGACAGCGATGATTTTGGCACCATGGTCCTTGGCCATCTGCAGTGAGGTCAACATTCGCGGATGGTTTGTCCCAGGGTTGTTTCCAAAGATGAAAATGAGATCGGTGCTCTCCATATCTTCCAGCGTAGCCGTACCCTTGCCGATCCCGAGTGTTTCGACCATCGCAACTCCCGACGACTCGTGGCACATGTTCGAGCAATCCGGAAGATTGTTGGTTCCGAACTGCCGCGCGAACAACTGCAGAAGAAATGCAGGTTCATTGGTTGTCTTGCCTGAGGTGTAGAAGCACGCCTGGTTGGGTGATTCCAGACTACTCAACTCCCGGGCGATCATCGCAAAGGCCTCCGGCCAAGTGATCGGCTGATAGTGCGTCGCGTTCGCGTGCCTTACCATTGGCGAAGTCAGGCGCCCCTGCCCATTGAGCCAGTAGTCAGATTTTGAGGCCAGATCCGCTATTGAATACTGGGCGAAGAAGTCCGGCCCGATGCGCTTCTTTGTAGACTCGTCCGACACAGCTTTGGCGCCGTTCTCGCAGAACTCAAAAATCTTCCGCTTCTTGTCGGGACTGGGCCAAGCGCAGCTCTGGCAGTCGAATCCAGTTACTTGGTTGATCTTCAAAAAAGCCTGCGATGATCGCACCGGACCCATTTCACCAATGCCGTAGAGCATCGTATTCCAGATGGCAGGAATTCCGGCGGCCTCTTCAGAGGCACGCCCGATCCTGAGCTTGCCCAAATCAGTTGGGTTTTGCGCTTGCAGAGAAGTCGAGTCGTTCGGGTCCAGCTCCGCCGCCGGCTCTCCCCCTGTGCTGGTCACAGTCTTGGTTCGCAGGTCCTGCTTGGCGCGATAGTGCCCGTCTCGGCACTGCTCGTCCCCTTGGATTACGTCCGACTTGTCCGACGTTTTCATGGTCTCCTCCCCTTCTACCTGCGATCGTTGCCTTGGATCGCGAATGTCGTTGAGCCGACCCGGTCACGTTAGTTGAATCGCCTAGGCTCCCGTCGCGAAGGCTTTCTCAATCCAGACGATGCCCGATATCAAGACGCACGCATTATTTGTGCCATCAAGGGAGCGTTCTTGGGCAACGGTGGTTGACATTGGGCTACTGCACTTGCGCCAGCGGCTCTGGCGCACCTGGTCTCATCGTGCCTGGCAAAGGTTGATGCGAGGATCGGGAGATCCCGAGCTTCTGCATCTTATGGATCAGCGTGGTGCGCTTCAAACCAAGCTTCGTCGCTGCTCCTTTCGCACCACCGATCACCCAACCAACCGATTCAAGCGTACGCAGAATCAGAATGCGCTCGGAATCCTTTAGAGTAGCTGGCGCCGGGGAGGCGGTGCTAGTCAAAGCTTCTGTCGCCGGCAAAGGATTGGGAAGCACGCCATCATCGGAAAGGATCACGGCACGTTCGATCAAATTCTGCAGTTCGCGAATGTTGCCTGGCCACTGGTACGACGTGAGCGCAGACATCGTTGTCGAAGGAATGTGCTCGATCTGGCGACTCATCCGGCGGCTGTAAATCTCGATAAAGTGGGCCACGAGGGCCGGAATGTCTTCGCGACGTTCACGCAAAGGCGGCAACAGGACGGGAAAGACGTTGAGACGGTAGTAAAGATCGCTGCGAAACACACCACGGTTCACCATCTCCCCCAGATTACGATTTGTCGCAGCAACCAAGCGAACATCTACCTGATGTGTGCGAGTGCTGCCCAATCGCTCGAACTCCTGTTCCTGCAGAACGCGGAGCAACTTTGGCTGCAAGGCCGGCGGAATATCTCCCACTTCATCCAGGAAAAGAGTGCCTTTGTCGGCTAGTTCGAAACGGCCAATCTCTTGCGCAATAGCTCCAGTGAACGCACCCTTCTCGTGGCCGAAGAGTTCATTCTCCAGCAGATCCAGCGGGATGGCAGCGCAATTCAGCTTTACGAACGGTCGTCCGCACCGCGAGCTGAGGTCATGGATCGCGTGCGCGATCAGTTCCTTGCCGGTGCCGGTTTCCCCCTGGATAAGAACAGTGGAATCCGTAGGCGCAACCCGTTCCACTTGGTCGAGCATCGATTCCAGAGCAGGACTATTGCCTATGACTTGCTCGAATCTGTGCTCGTAAGACGGCTGATCACAACTCCCAAATCCTTGGATAGCTCCCACAGAGAACCTCCTAGTGCAAACCAGCTCTTTATCGGGCTCAATTCTCGAGAACCGCTCGAACGTTCTCAAGCAGGAGCCCGTTGAGACCGGCGACGCCAAAACCGCCATAGAATCCGATTCCAAAGCCAAACACGTTCCAGGACTGTCAAAGAAAAGCTCCGGATCCAATACCGTGGCCGGCCTTCACTGCGCACGTCCCGAATAAGAAGTTGAACGGGGCACACTCCTACCCGCAGTTCTTGCGTGACGGCCTTTCGATGCCAAGCTTTTGCAGGCGGTAATAAAGTGTAGACCTGTGGATTCTCAATCGTGCAGCGGCCCCGTTGGGACCGGCGACAACCCACCGGGTGTGTTCAAGAGTTTTGCGTATGTGGTCTCGCTCCGCTTCTTCCAGCGTAACTGCCTTCTGGGACTCGGGCTCGGCCGCGGCTGCGGCTGCGGCCTTCAGGCTCGGGGGACGGAGGACACTCTCCGAGCTAAGAATTACGCTCCGCTCGATAAAATTCTGGAGCTGGCGAATGTTTCCGGGCCACGAGTACGAGATAAGCTCAGACATCGCTTCTGAGGAAATGTGGTCGATTTGCTTGCCCATCCGATGGGCATAAATCTCGACAAAGTGTTCCACCAACGCGGGAATGTCTTCGCAACGCGCCCGCAACGGTGGCAGCGAGATCGGAAACACATTCAGACGGTAGTAGAGGTCGTTCCGAAATTCGTTCCGCTTCACCATGTCCTCCAAGTTCCGGTTGGTCGCAGCCACGAGCCGAACGTCGACTTGGTGAGTCCGTGTGCTGCCCAAGCGCTCGAACTCCTGCTCTTGCAGAACACGCAGCAGTTTGGGCTGGAGGGCCAATGGAATATCTCCGACCTCATCCAGGAAGAGGGTCCCTTTGTCGGCCAATTCGAAGCGACCGACTTTTTGCGCGATGGCGCCTGTGAAAGCGCCCTTCTCATGGCCGAAAAGCTCGCTTTCCAGCAGATCGTTGGGAATAGCAGCGCAATTCAACTTCACGAATGGGCGTCCGCGGCGCGAACTGAGGTTGTGTATGGCGTGTGCTACCAGATCCTTGCCGGTGCCAGTTTCTCCCTGGATAAGGGTGGTGGAACTTGTTGGAGCGACAATTTGGACGAGCTTTAACACTTCCCGGAGAGTCTCGCTTGCTCCGACGATGCCCGCAAATCCGTCGTTCACCCCTTTGCCCTTCAGTGCCTGATGGCTTCTGGATTCGATAATTGAGAGTAGTGCCGAGGAAGTGGATTCGGCTGTGTCGTGCGGGGCAATGCCGTGCTCATATTCTCGCTCGGTGAGAAAGGTCTCGAGATGACTTTGATTTTCAGAAGGAACCCTATTTCCCCAAGTCATATGAGTAGCCCATTGTGTCGCTGTTGCCATGACGCCTCCTTCACTGTCGTGATTTTTCTCTTCTCATCGCCGTTCTCCAGTAATCCACTTGCGGATGTACGCTGGGCAATTCTTGAGCTGTATGTTGTCCGTTTCGCAGCGCTTAAGAAAACTGACAACGTCTTGATCCACGAGCCTTAGGTCTTTCAAGTCCAAGACGATGCGCCGACCGCTCGCTTCTGCGCTCATCAACGCTTCCAACTCGCTTACGTTTTCTGCGCCCATTCGACCACTCAGCTTGAAGACCACCTCTCCGTTCGCTTCCCTCGTGATCTTTAGCATCCATCCTCTCCTGGAACGGGAATTAAGACTCCGAGTTCAGGCAACTTCGCCCTGTAACACCTCGAACTCCTGCCTGAGATCCAGAGCAGAGACGGAATATACTGCGCCAAACTGATGTCTTCGAATGCGCTGCACCGTTCGTTTGGTCCTTATTAAAGGGAGTGGATTTCGCCATACGATTTTCAGGTCCATAACTCAACTCCTCGACTCCTCAACATCTTCTTCTCTGCGAAATTGTTGCCGTGCGTAACCTGAAGGGCATCACGCTCCAATTGATGGCAATCACAACGCCAATCGTAATGCACTGAAAATAAAAGTATTGACAGGGAATTAAATTACGAGATCTCGTGAATTTGCTAAATTTCGTAACCACGGTCTTGGGCTCGTCAGGGAAGGGTATCTAAACCGCGATCGTGGAAGGGATCTTAGTTCTTGAAGCGATTCTTGTTGATCTTTAGCGACTTGATCTTCGAATCCAGGGTAGTTCCCGGCATCCCCAGTTTGGCAGCCGCTCCTGACGGTCCGAACACCCGTCCTTTGGTTTCGCGCAGTGCGGCCTCAATCATCTCCTTCTCCTGGGCAGCAAGCTTTTCAGAGAAGTCAAACTGCATTTTTGGCTCAGTCGCCGAAGGTCGTCGAGAGAGCCAACTCTCATCGACTGAGAAAGTCTCTGTTTCACATACAATGACAGAGCGCTCAATCACGTTCTGCAATTCGCGAATATTACCCGGCCAGGAATACGACTGAAGCAGATCGAGGCTCTTTTTGTTCACCGTCTGAAAGCTCTTTCCTGCTTTCCTTGCGTAACGATCAATGAAATACTCGACCAGCACGGGAATGTCTTGTCTTCGTTCCCGCAGAGGAGGCACTTCAATCGGAAAAACATTGAGCCGGTAAAACAGGTCGCTCCTAAACACGCCCGCAGCGATGCCGGCTTCCAAATCGCGGTTGGTAGCGGCAATCACGCGAACATTAGTCCGCATTGATCCCGCTCCACCAACACGCTCAAATTCGTGCTCCTGTAGAACACGCAACAAAGCGATCTGGGTTTCAGCGGGAAGTTCTCCGATTTCGTCGAGGAAGATCGTACCTCCCTCGGCCAGCTCAAAGCGCCCTAAGCGCCGCTGAGTTGCCCCTGTAAAGGCGCCCTTCTCATGGCCAAATAATTCTGAAGCGATCAAGTCACGCGGGATTGCTGCGCAGTTCACGCTAACGAAGGCTCGTGAGGAGCGCTGGGAACGCCTGTGAATGGCGCGGGCAACGAGTTCCTTGCCCGTGCCGGTCTCGCCGGTGATTAAAACGCTGGAGTCGGTCGGAGCGACCTTAGATATTCGGGCAAGCACCATTTGCAGCGGCGCCGAAGTTCCCACAATCTGCTCGAACATCGATGCCTTGTCGATTTCCTCGCGTAACGCAACGTTCTCATTCCGGAGTCGCTGCTCAGTCTGCTTGCGTTCCTCGATATCGGTCCCCGCGACATACCAACGAGTGAGGCGTCCCTGGCCATCTCGTATCGGGTTCCAGCGGAAGAGAAACCAGCGATACTGTCCGTCATTTCTCGGGAGACGTAGTTCGGTTTCGTGCGGGAGGCCGCTCGAGAAGTTACGTTGAGCTTCGCTCATCACGCGTGCCCAATCATCTGGATGAGACAGTCTGCGACGAACGGTCCGCCACTCCTCAAAGGTAAGACCGAGATAATCGAGCGCGGCCTGATTGGCATAAACTCGCCGCCGAATAAGAGCGGGCAGAGATTGATTGGTGCGGTCGGGATCAGGCCCTAACACATAGACGTGCTGCGGCGCCAACTCCAGGATCTGTCGAAGCTCGCTTTCGCTTTGCCGGATCTTCTCCTCCGCTTGCTTTGCCGCGGTGACGTCCATCACCGTTCCGACAAACTCTACGAGGTCGCCTTTCTCATTGACGATAGGATGTCCGATCGCATGGAGGTGCTTGACAGCTCCGTCGGGAAGAACGATGCGGTGGTCCGCTTCATAGTCTGTTTTTTGGATTTCGCACTCTTCGAAGAGTTCCTGAATGCGTTTTGCGTCCTCAGGATGATTTCTATTGAGCCAAAAGTCAGTGTTCGACTGAACCTCATCGGGTCTCACGCCGAATATTCGATACACTTCCGGCGAGACTATGACTCTCCCCGAAGCAATGTCATGTTTCCAGCTGCCTGTATGGCTCAATCGCTGCGCTTCGAGCAATTCTGCTTCGCGGTGGCGCAGTTCCTCTTCCGCTTGCTTTGCAGCGGTCACGTCGGTTACGGCGCCCACAAATTCGAGATTCTCAGCCGAAGTCTTCAACGCGCGACCTAAGACGTGGACGTACTTCACCGAACCATCCGCCATCAGCAAACGATTCTCAAGATCAAAATCCGCTCCCGCCCCAGACGCACGGTCGAGGGTCTGTTGTACGCGATCCCGGTCGTCGGGATGAATTCGCTGCATGGCCCATTCCAGCGTGGGCTTGGCTACTCGATCGTGTTCGAAAATTTTGTAGGTCTCCTCTGACCAGTAGATTTCTCCGCTGAGAACGCTCCAGCCGAAGCTGCCCGTGTGGCTGAGGGTCTGTCCCTGGGCCAGGAAAGCTTCGCTGCGTTGCAGATCAGAATAGAGGCTGGCATTCTCAAGTGAAATGGCGGCTTGCGAAGCCAGCAACTCCAGCACCGCGATCCGGGTCGGATTGAAGACGTGGGGGGTCAGGTTATTTTCGAGGTAGAGCACACCGATGAGTCTGGCCTGGTTAATCAAAGGCAAGCAGAGAACTGAACGGGCGCGATGCTGACGGATGTACGTATCCGCGGAAAAAGAGTTCTGTGCTGAGGCATCGTCGAGAATCACGCTCTCCCGGGTGCGCACGACATAATGGACGATTGACTCTGGCAGCGCGGCCCCGGCCGCGGACACATCTCGCACGCGTACGATGACAGTGTCGCCGCTGGTAGTGGCTTCCGCCTCTATCCGCTGCTCAACACCTCGCGGAAGAATCAACAGACCTCGCTCAGCACCCGCGTGTTCAATCGCTGTGCGCATCAGTGTGTCGATCAGTTTCTCCAGGACGATCTCGCCCGAAACTGCTTGCGAGACTTTGATAACGGTAGCGAGATCCAGGTGTTCGACCGGCGCCCCGATCGTGCTCGTCGGACTGGGCACCCTCAGGTGCGGATATAACTGATCGAGTTGCCGCACCTTACCATCGGCTCCCCAACGGAGGTAGCCGTACCGGGCATCCTGCAAATATGCATGCGCGATCTTCTCGAGACCACGTGCCGCATAGAAGTGCGCGGCGAGTTCGTTGGCGATCGCCTCATTGTGGACAAAGCCGTTTTCGTGCGCCGACCGGACGGCTTGTTCGTAAAGGTGCTCGGCCTCGAGCTCGCGCCCTTGGATGCGTGCTATCTCCGCGCTTACCAGCGTGGCGCGGTTTTCGAAATTCTCAGGGCAGTTCCGCGCCCAAATGTCGAGCTGGTCCTGGTGAGCTTTTAGAGCCTCGGAATGCCGCTGTTTTTCATCGGGAGGCGCGGAATCCCAAGATGCCGCGTGCGAAAGCGCGCCATAGAACCAAAACTCTGCTGCTTCGAAATGCTGGGAAAAGGGGTCGCCGCCCAGCGGTTGAGCTTTCGATAAGGCATCCGCAGCTGCCGCATAGTCGCCCGCAAGATAACGCGCCTGCATCTTTCGAATCCAGTGCCAGCTGGCAGCTATCACCAGCATAGGGTTGCCGGATAAGTGGTGCTCCATCCGAAGCTCATCAACATGCACATCGTCGAGGTAGCCGAATTGGGGCGTCAAGCCGCGGAGTGTGCGAATCAGTGCTAGCTTCGTCGTCATGGTGTCAATGACGAGGCTGAAGCGCAGCTGGCGGGTGGCCTGGAGATAGCGTTCAGCTTCCACCTCCAGTTCGTCCAGCCGAGCTCCCGATGCGAGGCCTAGCGAGATCAAGTGAGTCTGGCAATGGGCCACAAACAGCAGATCGCCTGTTTCTTGAGCCAGATCGAGCGCGCGCTGTATCATCGAGGACGCGGCCTGGATGGGCTGAGTCCATGGCAAGACATGGTAGCCGACGACACAGTAGACCTTGCCGCGAAAACGCGCGAGATCCTCTCGCTCCACGAGCGCGACACCCAGATGGCCGAAGCGGAAGCCGTCTCGGTATTGGCCGAAGCGAGGACCGATCGTCATGCTCAACTGGCCGAACGCTAGGGGTGATGCATCGCAGTAACCATGCTCCAGGCTGAGGTTCGCCATGCGGAGGACGGCGAGGTCATGGATCTTCCTCTCGGTAAACAACGCGGCCGGGAGGATGGCCAACAAGACCTCCATGAGCGCGAGGAAATCCGCGTCCCTCATCGACGCCAGATCGACGAGAGTCTCGATCGGACGCTCGCCGACGCGCTGCCGGAGTTCATCGTATTCCGCGCGAACCTCCTCTTCACTGGGATGAGCCGACCATTCGATTCCAAATGTTCGGAGCTGCTCCACTCCGACTTCGACCGCGCGATCGATGCGGTCCGTGGTGTAGAGCGCTATCCGCAGGCAGGCTACGGCGGCGAGATCTGCCGAGCCGATGGCCCTCAGTCGCAATCTTGAGAGACGCTCGTCGGCGGCGAGAAACTCACCGGTCAGGAACTCGCACTCCGCCCGGTGCAGAGCCAAAGGAAACCTGAGGTCATGGTGCGTCTCCCAGTGCTCCTCGGAGAGCAAGGCTTCTCCCGCGGCCAGATGGACCAGTGCCGATTTGTAAGCGGTGCTCGCCCGTGCGCGGCGAGCCGCGATCAGATTCAACTCGGCGATTTGCAACCGCTCTGCGTCGGACGTGACGAGCGGCAGGCCGCGATTGAGCTGGTTCACGATCTCAAAGATTCTTTCCTCCAGCTTGTCGGGAGGCGTCGCGGCGGCTATCAACCTCCCTGTCCGGAGGTGGGCATTTGCTCGCGAATCTTGTGGGATCAAAGAATAAGCTGCTTCCTGCACCCGATCATGGAGAAACCAGTAGGCGTCACCCGAGCGGAAAACTAATCCAGTCCTGGTAGCTTCCCAAAACCGGGCGTGCATTTCGTCGCTCGACTGCTGGGAAACCATTTCGAGAAGGGCGAACTCCGCGCGGTTACCCAGGCATGCAAGTAGCTGCAATGCTTGCTGCGTTTCGATCGGCAGCCGTTTCAGCTTACCGACCATGAGGTCGGCCACATTGTCCGTATAACCCTTGGCGCGAATGGTATTCAGGTCCCAGGACCATTGCCCTTCGCCGTAATCGAATGTGAGTAAACCCTCCTCGACAAGTGCAGAAATGAACTGAATAACGAAAAACGGATTGCCAGCCGTCTTTTCGTGGATCAACTCTGCCAGCGCGGCGGCACGCTCGGGTTCGGTGTGAAAAGAATCCGTGATTAAAACGGCCACGTCTGCACGTGTTAGTGGAGCAAGAACGATCTCTTGCACAGGCGCGCCGGCCTTGCGCATCGCATCCAGCTTGCGCGTCAGCGGATGGGAAGAATCGACTTCGTTGTCGCGATAGGCGCCGATCAACATCAAATGCGGCACATCGGATTGCGTTAGAAGATCCTCGATCAAGTCGAGAGTTGCCGAATCGAGCCATTGCAGATCGTCGAGGAACAAAGCAAGCGGATGCTCGGGTCTTGCGAACACTCCGATGAATCGCCGAAAGACGAACTGGAATCGGCGTTGTGCGTCTTGCGGTGGAAGGTCGGGGACCGGCGGGGGTTCTCCGATGATCAGTTGCAATTCAGGAACAAGGTTGACAATGAGCTTTGCGTTCGGACCTAGCGCATCTTGAAGCGCATCGCGCCATTTGCCCAGCTCAGTCTCATTTTTCGTCAAAAGCGGACGCAAAAGCGTCTGAAACGCTTGTGCCAAAGTGGCATACGGGATGTCGCGCTTGTACTGGTCGAACTTGCCTGATGCAAAAAGGCCGCGGGGCGGAACAAGCACTTTGTGGAGCTCATTGACGACGGAGGACTTGCCGATGCCGGAATATCCGGAAACAAGCACCAGCTCCGGCGTGCCGCTGGCTACGACGCGGTCGAAGGAGGCGAGCAAGGTATCGATCTCGCGTGCTCGGCCGTACAATCTCTCGGGAACCAATAGCCGGTCTAGCGTGTCGTGTTCGCCAAGCGCGAATTCGTCGACGCGGCGCTGAGTTTCCCATTCAGCAAGGCAGCGCCGAAGATCGCTCTCAGCGCCAACCGCTGTCTGGTAGCGTTCCTCAGCAGTTTTGGCGAGTAGCTTCATGATGATCGCAGAGACTGAGCCCGGGACATTCTTCAACCGCTCGCTGGGCGGCGCTGGCTGTCTTGCGATGTGGCAGTGCACCCATTCCATCGGATCGGAAGCCGTGAAGGGAAGCCTACCGGTCAGCATTTCGTAAAGCGTGACGCCGAAGGCGTAAAGGTCGCTCCGCGAATCGATCGAGCGATTCATTCGTCCGGTCTGTTCTGGCGCCATGTAGGGGAGTGTTCCGGCGATGAACTCGGGAGGTTCGGGCCACTGGTGCTCACGCGGAAGGCGCGAAGCGATACCAAAGCCCATGAGCCAGACCTCGCCGGTCGCGGAGTTAACGAGAACATTGGGCGGCTTGATGTCTTTGTGGATCAGACCCCGCTTGTGTAACCGGCTGAGTGCGGTTGCGAGACCA
>Ga0209527_1000036_pt1 | contig 24030 bp, 14 predicted proteins | sample JacPinW_OM2H0_M2_FD_187968 | JGI IMG/M metagenome (GOLD analysis project Ga0209527, IMG submission 187968) | Forest soil microbial communities from Algoma, Ontario, Canada - Jack Pine, Ontario site 1_JW_OM2H0_M2 (SPAdes) (version 2) | ecosystem: Environmental > Terrestrial > Soil > Boreal... | reverse complement strand
GCCGCGAAGCCCCCTGTACACATCCACTAGTTGGATTTCTTTTTGGGTGCAGCCGCTGCCGCCGCGCGATAGCCGGCTTTTCGAGCGTCGGCTTCTGTCTGCCGCACATCCGAATCGAAGGCCTTAGGCGGACGGCAGATGACTTCATGTGCGCGGTGCGGGTCTTCCCCGGTGGAATGGGCGCATGATGTCGGAGAGCGCGTGGGAAATCAAGAAAGAAGAAAATTGTGCCGGATTGAGCCGTGCGCAAGTGCATGTGTTTGCGGTGGCCTCGAGCGGGAACTTTACAGTCACTTTCGAGGAAATTGTAAAGCAGGAGAATTTCTGCTGGCCAGAAAAGCATGGCGGCGTTACTTTGGAGTTTGGGCTTACGTCTTTACGGATGAGAGGGTTTGCCATGGGGATCGTCATGATGATGCACGGGAAACAATTCTGTCGATTGAGTCTGTTGTTTTTGCTCGCTGCAACAACTGGCCAAGCGCAGGAGCCTGCGTCGGGCGCACCGGGTCAGGAACAGGGAGCACCACCGGCAGCAGGCCAGAAACCTGGACCGAACGACGGCCGGGGCCAGCCGTTGCTTGGAAAGATTACGGCGATCACGAAAGGATCCTTGGAGTTGGCCAAACCGGACGGCACAGCGGTGGCAGTGAAGTTTACGGATAAGACGGAATACCGCAAGGACCGGCAAAGCGCAAAACTGGAAGATTTCAAGGTCGGCGACATGGTGTTCGTGCGCGGGGAGGAGCACGCGGATCATACCGTGACGGCACAGATGATTGGGGGACGCTCAGGGGGCGGACCGGAAGGTGGCCGAGGGTTCGGCGGTGGCGGCGGATTCGGCGAGATGGGAAAGGACTTTGTTGTGGGCGAAGTGAAGTCGGTGGACGCCCCGAAACTCACGGTGCTGCGGCCGGACAACGTGACCCAGACGCTGGAGCTGAACGAGGAAACCTCACTCCGCAGAGGGCGCGAAAGTATCACGATGGCGGACATCCAGCCCGGCGATCACGTGGTGGTGCGTGGAGCTGTGCAGAATAATGAGTTTATGCCGAAGAATGTGATGGTTCTTTCTCCCGAGCAATGGAAGCAGCTGGAGGAAATGCGGAAGATGAGCGGAATGGGTCCCGCTGGGAATGCGCAATCTGGAAGTAAGCCCGCAACCGCACCAAAAAGCAATCCGCCACAGCCGTAGTTCACTCACGGAGCCCACAATTTGAAGTCGATAGTCCGCGTGATTTTCGTACTGCATTCCTTCGCAATACTCTTTGCGCCAGGATCGCTGGCCCAGGATGCGGTGCCGCCTGCGCCGCAGGCCGCGACGACTCCCGTCGCACCTCCAGCCTATGAAATCAATGGTTCGGCACGCAGCGGCAAAACTCCATTGCCGGGGGTGACCGTTACTGCAACCAACACGCTGACGGGAAAAAAGTACGCGGCGGTGACAAACTCCGAAGGAAAATTTGCATTGTTAGGCATCTCGCGTGGGAGATATGTGGTACGCGTCGAGTTCATGGGATTCGCGGCTTTCACGCAAGAAGTCGTGCTGAATCCGGAGAATCCATCCGCGAAAGTGGACGCCGAACTGATTCTGGCTTCTCGCCAGCAGGAACAGTCGAACAACATCAATTCGGCGATGGCCGCCGCGGGCCGGGGATTTCAAAGCCTGGCGATGGACAGCGCACTCTCTTCGCTGGCCGGCGGAAACCCCGGCTTCGGCGGGGCTGGCGGGCTTGGCGGAGGCCAAGGCAACGGCGAGCTTTCAAGCCTTCCTATGAACGGAGCGGGAGCGGAGGGCCCAACGGAGTCGGTGAGCATCACTGGCGCACAGGGACGGACGCAGGACTTTGGCGGAGGGAGCGAAGAAGATCTGCAACAACGGATACAGGAGTTTCGCGACCGCGCGCAACGCGAAGGCGGCGGTGGTTTTGGAGGTGGCGGCTTCGGCGGGCCCGGCGGCGGGATTATCGCCCTTGGCCGGATGCCGAAAGGTTTCAACATCAACCAGCCGCACGGCGTGCTGTATTTCTCTGACGATAACGCGGGATTGGATGCTCGATCGTATTCCCTGACCGGAATTGCATCGCCAAAAGCCGATTACAACCAGGCCCGTTTCGGCGTCAACATCGGCGGGCCGCTGAATATCCCCAAGATATTTAACGGTGGCAACAAATGGTTTTTTTTCGCCGGATGGAATGGATCGCGCGGCAGCTCGCCATACGATGCGTTTTCGACGGTGCCGACGCAGGGTGAGCGCGGCGGGAATTTTTCGGCCGCGACGTATAATGACGGCAAGCCCGTTCAACTATTCAATCCTCAGACCGGGCAGCAATATCAATTCAACGGAGTTTCGAACGCGATTGATCCTTCGTCGATCAGTCCCGCGGCAACCGCGCTGCTCCAGTTCATCCCCATGCCGAACATCGCGACGACAGTTTCCGGACAGAACTTTCACTACGTGACGTCCGCGGAGAGCAATTCCGATACCGTGATGCTGAGGCTGATCCACAACTTTGGCGCAAGCAGTGGTCCGGGACTTGGTCCGTTCGCCGTAGGGGGTGGCGGCGGTGGAGGCGCTGGAGGCAGACGGCGAGCGCAGAACAACATCAATTTTGGGCTGAACTGGTCGCGCAGTTCGAACAACCTGGTGAATCCATTCCCTTCGCTCGCTGGAAGCACGGGAACGCAAGGGCTGAACGCCAGCGCGGGTTGGGTGTACAGCAAAGGGCGCGTGAGCAGCATGTTTCGCGTAAATTACAATCACAATCACGTTCTTACAGCGAACCTGTATACGAACGCGACGGACGTGGCGGGAACCGGAGGCGCGGGAATTATGGGGATCTCGAACGACCCGTTCGACTGGGGCTTGCCGGGAATCAGCTTCACTTCGTTTGGAGGGCTGAACGATCCGACAGCACGGCGCGAGCTGGACCAGACTTACTCCATCTCGGAGACGGTTTCGTGGAGTCGCGGAAAACACAACTGGCGATTCGGCGGAGACTACCGCCGCATTTTGCAGAGTTTCCGCTCGGCAAGAAATGCGGAGGGCAGTTTTGTGTTTACCGGGTTTGCGACGTCACAATACCCGGCCGGGAGCACGCAACCAATAACCGACACGGGTTACGATTTTGCGGACTTCCTGCTGGGTTTCCCTCAGCAAACTTCGCTACAGTCCGGCGCAACTTCCTATAACTTCCGTGCCAATGCGTTTGATTTCTTCGCGCAGGACGATTGGAGGTTCCGTTCGAATCTGTCCTTCAATTTGGGGCTGCGTTACGAATACAACGGACCTTACACGGAGGCCGCCAATCAAATCGCGAACCTGGACGTGGCGCCTGGTTTTACAGCGGCCGTGCCGGTGCTTCCTGGCCACGCCGGGACCTTCAATGGAACATTTCCGGCGTCGCTGGTCCGGCCGGACCGCAACAATTTCGCGCCGCGGATCGGGGTTGCCTGGAAGCCGCAGAAGCAGACAGTGGTGCGGACAGGATACGGCATCAACTATAACCTGGCGCAATACGGCATGATGATCCAGAATTTCGCGTTTCAGCCGCCGTTTGCGACGACGGAAACGAATGCTACCGACGTCAACGGCTACCTAAGCGCGAGCAGGTTGGCGATCACAACTGGTTTCCCCGCTTCCGGGAACACGGTAACCAACAACTTCGCGGTCAACCCAAACTATCGCCTCGGCTACGTGCAGATCTGGAATCTTGATATACAGCACGAGTTTCCTGGTGGCGTGGTGATGAACGCGGGTTATAACGGCGCGAAGGGAACGCGGCTGGATACGGAGCGCGCGCTGGTGGTCTCCGGCGGCCAGCCATTTGTTTACGAGTCCTCGGAGGGAAACTCGATCCTGCATGCGGCCTCGGTCCGCGTGCGCAAGCGCATGGCGAAGGGGCTGGGGCTCAGCGCGCAGTATGTGTTTTCGAAGTCCATCGATGACGCGTCGTCCATAGGCGGCGGGGGAAGCGTTGTGGCGCAAGATGCGTTTAACATCTCAGCGGACCGCGGGCTTTCCAGCTTCGATCAGCGGCACAAATTCACGGGGAACTGGATTTACGATCTGCCATTCGGCGAGAATCGGCGGTTTGTTCCCAAGGGTGCACCGAGCCACATTCTGGGGGGATGGCAGTGGAGTGGTGATTTCACGGTCGGGTCCGGGCTCTATTTTACCCCGCGCGTGCTGGGGGGAGGGCTGGACATCAGCCGTGGTGTGAGCGGATCGCTTCGGGCAAACATCGTCGCCGGACAACCGATTTCGCTAAGCGACCCGACCACTCTCAAATGGTTCAATACGGCGGCGTTTTGCGCACCGAGCGCCAGCTGCGTCAACCCGAATGGTCCTATTTTTGGCGACGCCGGAAGAAATATTATCGAGGGGCCAGGACAAGTTTCCTTGAACATGTCGGTCAACAAGACGATCACGATCAAAGAATCCCGCGCGCTCGAGCTGCGCATCTCCGCGAACAACGTTTTCAATACCGTGCGTTTTACTTCCATCAATTCGGTGGTGAATTCATTTACATTCGGGGAGGTCACGGGAACCGGCGGCATGCGGCGCGTGACGATGACCGCGCGCTTCCGGTTCTGAAGGAAGATAAATATGGGGATTCCGAGAAAGACATTTTCGGCCTTCACAGCGGCGGGGCTGCTTTTGCAGGCGACGCCAGTGCTTGCCCAGCAGACGGGACAAGCCGGAGCGAGCGAATCGCGCATCCAGGTTACGAGCGAACTCGTGCTGGTGAATGTGGTTGCACACGACAAAAAGGGGAACCTCGTTCGCGATCTGAAAAAGGGAGACTTCACGGTGTTTGAGGACGGGAAAAAGCAGGAGATTTCCACTTTCGATTTCGAGAATGTAGACGAGCTGGACACCGCTGGCGCCGCGGAAGCAACCGTCTCGGGTGCAGCCGGACCGGGCACGCTGCTCCGCTCCGCAAAGAAAGCGGCGCCCTCGCTCGACGCGCGCGACCGGCGATTGATTTTGCTCTTTTTTGATTTTTCGGCGATGGATCCGGAACAGATCGAGCGATCCGTCGATGCCGCCAAGAAATTCGTCGATACAAAGATGCAGACCGCCGATTTGATAGCGGTGGTCTCGCTGGCCACGAACATGCGTGTGGACCTGGATTTCACGGACGATAAGACCAAATTGCTGGCGGCGCTGACCGCGTACAATTCCGGACAAGGCCAGGGTTTCGAAAACGGCAGCACGGGAAGCGCGGAGGGCGCCGCGGAAACAAGCGGGGCCTTCTCGGCTGACGATACGGATTTCAACACGTTCAGCGCCGACCGCAAGCTCCTGGCGCTGCAGTCGCTCATGCAGGCGCTTGGCAGACTCCCGCAGAAAAAGAGCCTGATCTATTTCAGCAATGGAATCAGCCAGTCGGGCGTGGACAACCAATCGGCCCTGCGCGCCACGACCGCGGCGGCGGTGAAAGCAAACGTATCGATCTATTCGCTGGATATCCGCGGCCTGCAGGCGTTCCCCCCCGGAGGAGAAGCGCAATCGGCCAGCTTGCACGGGCAATCGGCTTACTCGGGCGCCTCCGTGCTGAACGATCTCAGCGGGAACGCCGCTTCGCAGGAAACACTCGCGACACTTTCGTCGGACACGGGCGGCAAGGCGTTTTTCGATTCGAATGATTTTAGCGGGGTTTTCTCGCAGGTTCAGAAGGACAGTTCGGCGTACTACGTTCTCGGCTTCACGAGCAACAATCCTCTGAAGGACGGAAAATTCCGGCGATTGAAAGTGCAGGCCAACCGCTCGGACCTGAAGCTCGATTTTCGCGCGGGTTATTACGCGGGACGCGATTTCGAACACTTGAACCGCGCCGACCGCGAGCAGCAGCTCGAGGACGAGCTGGACGCCCAACTACCGCGGGTCGACGTGCCACTGTACGCCGGAGCGGCGTACTTCCGGCAGGACGACGCCCACTATTATCTTGCGGTTTCGCTGGTGATTCCGGGCTCGCAGATACCGTTCGTGACGGAGAAAGACAAGGATAACGCGACCATCGACATCATCGGGGAAGCTCTCGGGGGCGGGAAGTTGCGTGTTGGCCAATTGCGCGACACCGTGAAGCTGGCCGTGGAGAGCACGCAGCAGGTGCGCCGCAAGAATGTGCAGTACAACACGGGCTTCGTACTCGCTCCGGGCAGCTACCACCTGAAGTTTGTCATCCGCGAGAACCAGTCGGGCCGGATGGGTTCTTTCGAGACGGACGTGCAAATCCCCGACCTTCGCAAGATGCCGCTGAAAATGAGCTCGGTGGTGCTGAGCAGCCTGCGCGCTCCGGTCACGAGCAAGAAAAATGGAGCGAATCCACTCGTCCGGGACCAGATGGAACTGGTTCCCAACATTACGCATGTTTTCACTCCCGACCAGCATCTCTACTTGCAGTACGAAGTATACGATGCGGCAAAAGGAAAGAATCCGGCGCCTGCGGCGGTCGCTAGCCAGAATGGGACGGCCAAGGATGTGCAGGCGGCCAGGCCACCGAAAGACAGCATCCGAGTTTTCACGAGCATCGAGTTTCTTCAGGGCGCTACAAAGATTTACGAATCAAAACCAGTGGTGGCGAACGAAGTGACGTCTCAGGAACGCAAGGCGGTCATTTTCCAGATGGATTTGCCGCTGCAGGCTTTGAAGCCGGGGCTATACCTGTGCCAAGTAAACGTGATTGACGACGTGGCGGGAAGCTTTTCCTTTCCGCGGCTACCACTGCTGATCCGCGAAGCCGTGCCGCCAGCGCCAAGCAAAGCTGGAGATTGAAACCTATCGGGCAAAAGGGTTGCGTCAGAAAAGCGGTTCAAAATAGGAGACTTAGGACCCGCCGCCAGCGGCTGCGCTTCGAGACATTTCGACGGATTCGGCCAAGCCCCGGCGCATCGGTCCCAGGACGAACGCAGGCACTTCGCGCTCCGGAGTCAACGATACGTTGGTAGCTTTTCCGGGGAATTCCGTGCGGCGGTCCAGCCGCAAACCCGCTTCTTTCAGAAACTCAGCCGAAAAACCCATGTCTTCGGCGCGATCCACACCCCAAAACCACAGCTTCTCTTCCTGGCGCTGGAGGAAATCCAGAGCTTCTTCGAGTTTTTTCATGGCGCGGTCGAATGAGGAAGCCAGGAAATAGATGCTCAACGTCCACGCATGCCGGGGGTAGTGGACCTGGATGCGGACGCAGTATTTCCCCGACTGGTTTCGGTCGATGCTGCAGCGGTAGTCGTTACGAACGGCGGAAGTGCGGGCTGGCATGTTGGTATCACCGATCTGTGGAGTCCTGGTGCTGGGTGACCATGATTGCTTCTGCTCCGAATTCTGGACGCTGGCCCCGGAATCCAATATCAGCCAAACAACGGCGTTTCGGGCCCAATTCGGTTTCAAGGAAGACACCAATAGGATATCGGGACGCGCGAAGAAAGACAAGCGTACCGCATCGAATCTATAAGCCTTTTATTTTGTGCTATTTAGGCTAGCCAAAAGTGCCGAAGGCCTTCAATTTATCGGGCATGAGCTTTAGCTTGCCTTCCTGTTTCAAGCGGGTGTCCAAGGCCGTCCGGAAGGCGTCAAAGGCCAGGCTCCGCTTGGATTGGAGGAGCTCTTCGGTCAGCTGCTTCTTTTGTTTGTCAAAATCGGCAGGGTTGGCTTCTGTTTTCTCGGCCACGCGATAAACCAGCCAGTTCTGTCCCAGGCTCAAGGGAGCGGCCACATCGCCGGCTTTCAGGTTGAAGGCTGAGCCGACCTGCTTGCCACTCGCCGCGCCGGGGATGGACCCATCGCGCGCGATGGGATCACTCGTTTTCGGCTCCAGGCCGAGAGATCGGGCGGTGGCATCGAACTTCTCACCCGCCTTGACGCGCTTAATCAGTTCTTCCGCTTTGCTCTTTGCGATTTCCGTGGACTTTTCGCGCTTGAGATCGGCGATGACACGGTCGTGGACCTCCTCGAGCGAACCCTGGTGTGCCGGCTGGATCGACTTCACGGACAGAACGACATAGCCGCGATCGGTTCGAACCGGCGGGTTCAGCTCACCTATGCGCAAGAGGAAGATCGCATTCTTGGCTTCCTGCGAATTCGCAAGCTCCAAAAGGGGGTCGGTCGCACTGATGGGCCGCGTTTCGCCCACCGTCAGGTGATATTGTTTGGCCAGATCGTCCAGGGATATCTTGTTGGACTGGCGGATTGCGGCGGACAACTGGTCCGCCGTGCCGCTGGCTTGCTTCTCAGCCTGATCGAGCAAGAGGGTTGGGCGCAGCGAATCCTTCACTTCCTCGAACGGCTTGGTGTGAGCCGTCTCTTTTTCCACTACCTTGATGATGTGGAAGCCGTACTGCGTCTTGACCAGCTCCGAGACTTGGCCCGGGTTGAGACTGAAGGCTGTCTTTTCGAACTCCGGGACGGTCTGACCTTGAGTGATCCAGCTTAAGTCACCGCCCTTATCCTTCGATCCCGGGTCCTCGGAGTACTTCTTCGCCAGGTCTTCGAACTTGCCGCCCTTTTTGACCTGTTTTAGAACGTCCTCGGCCTTTTTCTTGATCTCCTCGACTTCGGCGTCCGGCTTTCCGACGGTCATAAAAAGAATGTGCTCGACGTGAACGCGGTTCGGCACTTGATACTGGCGAATGTTGGACTGATATTGCTGCTTGAGTACGTCGTCGGAAATTTGCACGTTTTGGCGGATCTGGTTTACGTCCACAAGCGCGTAGCGCGCCACACGGCGTTCGGGCACCTGGTACTTCGACTTGTTCTTTTCGTAGGCGGCGCGGATTTCCGCCTCATCAGGCGAAATCTTGCCTTCCAGGTCTTCCGGCTTGATCAGTGCGTAGTCCAGCTTGACCTTTTCATTCTTGAAGCGGAACTCATCCTGAAGCTCGGCGGGGCCGACACTGATCCCGTCGGTCACCAGCTTGCGGAATTTTTCTTCAAGCAAGCCCTGACGGATCAGCTCTTCGAACACAGGCACGGTCAGTTGGAAGCGCGCCTGGACTTCGGCCGAATAGCGGTCCATGCCGACAAACGTGCCGCCATTGAATGCCGTCGGAACGAACTGGCGAATGCGGTCGGCGCGCTCCTGATCGGACACGACAATTCCGAGGCGCTTGGCTTCATATTCAATCTCTTTTTCGAAAATGAGCTGCTTCAGGATCTGCTGGGCGTACAGGGCTTCGAGGGGCTTCATATTCGGATTCCGCTGCTCGAGCTGACTGAGCTGCTGGCGCACGTCTTGGACGCTAACCGACTCATCTCCGATCTTGGCGACGGTATCCGTGGAGACCTCACCGCTGACCGGCGACTGAGGAACGAGATACAGCAGCATGCTGCCCCCCAGGACCAGGACGACGGCCCCGAGAAGGATGCGATACCCAAGTTTGCTTGTATCTTTTGTTCCAGCCATCCGATGACTCTCCCGCGTCGGTAGACAAACTTAAGATTATAGGAGATATAGGCCGCGCCTCAAATACAATTCCAATGGTCTTTTCCCCTTCAGGTCACGAGGATTCCTGAGAATCGGTCTTTAGGCATCCCTCGCACCACTCCAGCGATGCAAGCCATAAAATAGTAGACTGGCAAGAGCGGGCCACCAGAGCCGGGGGAGCGGTTCGTGCGGGTGTGCTATTTGCAATTTGAATACGCGCCGCTCCGCAATTTAGTCACGCGCAGACCACTGTGTTAGATTGAAAAATTGGAGCTTTCACAGCAGTTGCACCCATGACCACACAAGCACCCATCGACCCAAGGCACGAGCAAGGCCAGCAAAAGGTCCGGCGTGTCGAGGTATATTGGAGGGCGGTCACCTACAAGACGGTGGTGGGGTACAGCTGTTTGGGCGTGGCGATTCTATTCGGCGGATTGTATTTGGCCAAGCCCGATTGGTACTCCTTCGTCTACAAGAAATTCACTAACGCCGTGAACAACGCGGTGAGCAATGGTGACGCGGAACCTGCAGGGACCGACCAGAAAAAAGCAAAATTCGTCAATCTTGACGGCAAAGTCGAAGTCAAAAAAGTTGATTCAGTCAAATGGGTCGACGCGGACTTCCGCACCTCGCTCGACAAAGGCGATCAAATAAAGACGGGTCCGGATGGAGACGCACGTATCACTTTCGCCGATGGCACGACCTACACGATGAAGCCTGATTCGCTGGTCGTCGTGGAAGAAAACTCCACTGAGAGCAACAGACCAAGCAGTTCGGGCATCGGCATCACGATCGGTACCGTGGATTGGGCAACGCCCACCTGGACATTGGCAGAATCTAAAGCGCAAGTCCGGGTCGAAGACACAAAGGCCCAGCTAGGCTCGAACAGCCGCGGTGCGGTGAAGGCGGACCCCGAGAATAAGTCGAGCGAGATCGTGGTCTCGAGCGGCAGTGCGCAGGTGCAGCGAGGCGCAGAAAAGATCGACCTCGCGGCGTTCGAGAAGGTAACAATTCCGAGCGGAGGGGCGATTCAGAAATCAAGCGTTCTGGCGCCTCCTGATCTCATCGAACCATTGAACCTCGCGCCGATCATCGTGGAAAACCCAAAGACCTCGCCGGTTCGATTCGAATGGAAGCCCGTTCAGGATGCCGTATCCTATACCCTGCGGGTCAGCACCACCGCGATGTTTACGAAGACCGTGAAGGAAGTACCAAAGGTCAGCGGAACGGCCGTGGAGATCACCGGGCTCGATCCCGGCGACTACTTCTGGAACGTCACGGCGACAGATGGAAAGAAACAGACCAGCGAAGTCAGCGCCATTTTCAAATTTACGCTCGTCGCGCAGGGCAAGTCGCAGGAAATGGTTCTTGAGATAACCAGCACGCAAGTAGTTGGACATTCGGCGGAGATTGTGGGCCGGACGGAACCCGGCGCGGCTTTAATTGTGAACGGCCAATCCGTGCCGAACATCGCGCCAGATGGCAATTTCCGGCACTTCACCGAGCAGCTTGCTCCGGGCCAGCATACAATCTCGATTATCGGATCGAATCGCCGGGGAGGGACGGCGATGAAACAAGTTTCCATCGTGGTTCCGAAGTAAGAGCTCCGAAGAAAGACCCAAGCGCCTTTGCGCTGGTCGTGGTGTCCGGAGACAATAGCTGGTGGAGCTGGCCGCGGTGAGGCCAGCGCTATTGCCGGCCGGACCGCGGAGAGTCTTTCTCCGCAGGGGGATGTAGGGATGAATAAGAACGGTTACAACATGAGGTCGGTGTTCAGTCTGTTTTCTTCCGACCTCGCCATCGATCTGGGCACCGCGAACACACTGGTGTTTGCGCACGGCAAAGGCATTGTGGTGAATGAGCCCTCGATTGTGGCCATCAACAAGGCCACAGGAGAAGTCGTGGCCGTGGGCCGCGAAGCAAAAGAGATGCTCGGGCGCACGCCGGGTAACGTCGTGGCCATCAAGCCGATGAAAGACGGGGTCATCGCCGATTTCAAGGTCACCGAAAAGATGCTGACCTATTTCATTCAGAAGGCGCACAACCGGCGCGTGCTGGTGCATCCGCGAATCGTCATCGGCGTGCCGAGCGAAATCACCCCGGTGGAAAAACGCGCCGTGCAGGACTCTGCCTATCGCGCGCGCGCCAGCGAAGTGTTTCTCGTCGAGCAGGCCATGGCCGCGGCGATTGGCGCCGGGCTGCCGATTGAAGAGCCCTCCGGCAACATGGTGGTGGACATCGGCGGCGGCACCACGGACATCGCGGTCATCTCCATGAGTGGCATTGTCTATTCGCGGTCCGTGCGCGTGGCCGGCAACGAGATGGACGAAGCGGTCATGCAGTATCTGAAGCGCAAGTACAACCTCCTCGTCGGCGAACGCACGGCCGAGCAGATCAAGATGGAGATTGGCTCCGCGTATCCACTGGAAAAACCGCTTACGATGGAAGTGAAGGGCCGCAACCTAATCGAAGGCGTGCCGCGGACGGTCACCATCGACGACAGCGAGATTCGTGAATCGCTGAGCGAATGCGTTGCGACCATTGTGAACGCGGTGCGCGTCGCGCTGGAGCGCACGCCTCCGGAGCTTTCCGCCGACATCAGCGACCGCGGCATCGTCCTGACGGGCGGCGGCGCGCTGCTGAAGAATCTGGACAAGCGGATACGCGAGGAGACCGGCTTGCCGGTATCGATTGCGGATGATCCGCTGGCGTCGGTGGTGCTCGGCACTGGAAAAATGCTGAGCGACTTCAAGCTGCTGCGCCAGGTTTGTATCGATTAGGAGAACAGTTTTCGAGGTTTTGCGCTGGGGCTGCAGTTTTGCGACGCCCGGGCGAGACAACGTTGTCCGACGTCGCGTTGCAACTGAACACTGGCAACTGAGAACTTGCAAGACGAGCTACCAGTCACTAGTCACCGGCCGCTAGTCACCGGGCGCTCCAGCAAATACCAAGAGAAGATCGCCCAATGGTCGCCATTCCTTCTCGCCACAAATCGCTGGTCCTGCTTGCCGGAGTCATCGTGTTGCAGGTGCTCATGCTCGCGGTGCAGATCAAGCGCGACTCAGAGGGACGGCTGATTCGCGTCTGGACGGTCGGCGCGGTTTCCCCCTTTGAACGTGCCGGCTCCTCGGGTTTCGGTTGGTTTCGCACCACGTGGCGCCACTACTTCGCGCTGCAAAACACGACGAAGGAAAATGAGCAGATTCGCCGTGAGAACGATGCGCTGAAACTTCAAATCTCGCAGCTTCAGGGCAAAGCCGCGGAGGCCGACCGCCTGGCGGCATTGCTGAATTTCCGCCAATCGCACGCGGGGGTCCCCATGATCGCCGCGCGGGTGATTGGCACGGGAACCGCGAGCCTGACGATTCAGCTGGACCGCGGAGAGCGCGACGGCATCCGGAAAGACATGGGAGTTATCACTCCGGATGGCGTGGTCGGCAAAGTCGTCGAATCCTATCCGAATGCCTCGCAGGTACTTCTGCTGACGGACAAGGAGAGCGGCGTTGGCGCGATGTTGGCCGATTCCCGCACTCAGAGCCCCGTTGGAGGCCAGGGTGAGCCGCTGTTGGTCATGAAATACGTACCGAACGACGACACGGTCAATCTCGGGGAACGCGTCATCACCAGCGGCATGGACCGCATCTTCCCGCGCGATCTCCCAGTGGGTACGGTCGCGGAGATCAAGTCCGGCAATCCCTTCAAGCAGATTCGCATCAAACCGGCTGCAAATCTGGAGCGCCTGGAGGAAGTGCTGGTTCTTCTGTCGCTCCGTCCTCTCGAGATGAAAAATGAAGAAAATACTGGAGATGCGCAGCCGCACGCGCCCGGCGCAGCCAATCCGCCTCAGGCGGCAAGACGATGAACGACGCGTTTGATATCCGCGGCGAATCGCACATCGAAGTTCACAAGTTTCGCGGGGGCGCCATCATCGTCGCCACGCTGCTGGCTCTGGTGATCCAGGCAGCGCTTCCGGTTCATTTTTCGAAGGCGGCAATCCTGGATTTGCCATTGCTCGTGACGATTTATTTCGGTCTCAGCCGCCGCAATCCCTCCACCGGACTCTTGCTGGGCATGGTCATCGGCCTCCTGCAGGACAGCCTCAGCGGCCCCAGGGTTCCGCTGGGGCTCTACGGAATCGCGAAAACCATCATCGGGTATCTGGCTTCCTCCATCGGCGCGCGGCTGGATACGGAGCATCCCGCGGCGCGGTTCGCGCTCACCGCCGCTTTCTTCGTGGCGCATCAAGGCCTGATGGTTCTAACGCGGCGCATTCTGCTGGCGCAGCAGGAGTCGTGGTTTAACGTGCACCTCTTCGTCGCCGCCCTCGTCAACGCGTTCGTCGCCGTGTTCCTCTTCCTTCTGCTCGACCGCCTCCGCAGGAACTAGCGATTCATCGCACTCTGGTCGCAACCGGATCGCTAATTGAGTTCTTCGTTGTTTATTGGGCGAGAATAAACTGCTTGAATTCGTCATAGGAACTCGAAACGGGCAGCGAAAGCTTGTCACGTTTCAAGTAAGCGGCGAGGCGATCAGGCAGCGGGGGCGCCGTGCCGATAGCCTTCTTCACGACATCAGCAAATTTTGCGGGATGAGCAGTGGCCAGCACCAGGCCCTGCGCCGGCTCCGGATGCTCGCGCCGGTACGCTTCCCAGCCGAGCACGCCAACGGCGGTGTGCGGGTCGGCGATGTAGCCAAAGCGATCGTGGAGCATCTTCATCGCGGCGAGCGTTTCTTCGTCCGTTGCGCCGTGGCCCCAGATTTCCTTCTGCACGTATTCCAGGCGGTTGCGGCACAAATCGAGCAACCGCGGAAAATTATTTGGATTGCCTACGTCCATGGCATTCGAATAGGTCGCCTGCGCCGCGCGCGGATGAAACTCTCCCGAGCGCAAATATTCCGGCACCACGTCGTTGGCGTTTGTGGAAGCGACATACCTGGCCACTGGCAAACCGATGCGTTTGGCGAAGATTCCCGCCGTAAGGTTGCCAAAGTTCCCGCTAGGCACGGAAACGATCAGCGGCACCGAGGCTACCGGCAACTGCCGGTAAGCCGCCACGTGATAAAACATCTGCGGCAGCAGCCGCCCGATATTGATGGAATTCGCTGACGTCAGCCACGCATGCTTGTTCAGGTCCGCATCGGAAAAGGCCTGTTTCACCAGGCGCTGGCAATCGTCGAACGTGCCCGCCACCTCCAGCGCGGTGATGTTTTCGCCGAGCGTTGTGAACTGCTTCTCCTGGGCCTCGCTGATGCGCTTCGAAGGGTAGAGAATCACGACACGAATTCCCGGCACGCGCAGGAAACCATGCGCCACGGCGCTGCCGGTGTCTCCGGATGTCGCCACCAGCACGGTCAGTGGCCGCGTTTCGCCGCGCACAAAATAACCCATCAGCCGCGCCATGAAGCGCGCGCCGAAATCCTTGAACGCCAGCGTCGGCCCGTGAAACAGCTCCAGAATGTGCAGCCCGGGCGAAAGCGAAACCAGATTCACGGGAAAGTTGATCGCCTCGCTCACCACTTGCCACAACACTTCTTCTGGAACATCCGGAGTAGCAAATGGCCGCGCTACGCGGAAACAAACCTCCGTAAACGGCAGCCGGCGAAACTCTTCCAGTTCCTCCGGCGAATGCCGCGCAATCTCCACCGGCATGTACAGCCCGCCGTCGGGCGCAAGACCGCGCAGGACCGCACCGCGCAGCGAGGTGAGCGGGGCCTTGCGCGAGGTGCTCCGGTATCTCAATGAATCTCGCTCATCGCGCGCTTCCCGTTTTGCTCTGAATCATTTTCAGGAACGCGAGGGCGTCCAGCGATCCGTCGCGCAACGCGGCGACTTGCAGCGTGCAATGCGCGAGCGCTTCATAGCTCTGCCGCCGCGCGACAATCAGAGCTGGATAACAACGCCCCACTGTTTCCCGGGGCGATTCCCCCTGCTTTGGTTGAAACGCGCCGCGCCACAGCACCGGCTTTGGATCGCTCAAATATCTTTCGATCAGGAGCTGCTGCTCTGCCGCGGAAGCCGCCAGGTGCACGATCGTCATTTGGCGCCGCAAACGCATCAGCAAATTATTTCCGGCATAAATGACGCTTCCGGTGGTGTCGAGCACCAGGGATTTCTCTGGCTGCTTCTCGAGCTCCGTCAAGATTTCATCCAACGTATGAATCTCCTCGGCCAAGTACTCGGACTCGCGTTCGGTGTACGTTGCGGAATCCGGCCATCCCATCCACGCCGCGACGCCGTTGATGCCCGTGTATCCGCCGCCGGCAAGGCGCGGTGCGAGCTTTCGTTCGATGCGGTCGTCGCAGGAAACCGCGGGAAACCCGCTTGCTGCTAACTTGTTTGTCCAAAACGTCTTCCCGGCACCGGACATGCCGATCAGCGCCAGCCGCAACGGCTTTTCCCTGTTCGTTTCAGGGGTCATAAGTGAATTGCCTACGATAGCGTGATACCCGCAGCCACGGCAACAAACGCAACACCGCGACCATGCAAGAAAACCGATGCGCTCCTGGAACCTGTACTCCGGGACGGCTTGCGGCCCGCTCAAGCAGATGATACTTTTAAAAAGACTGTTGTTGCTTCATGCAGCCCAGTCCGGCGGTGATTCGGGAGCTCCGGGGAATTTTTTCGTTTCCCAGGTCGAGGAAATTTTCGACGGACATTTTCGGCGTGACTCCGATTGAGTCGGGGTCAACTCGAAACCCACGCTGTGGATTTTTTCGTGACGCGAGTTCAGTCCGGCCGGTTCAATAGTAAAGAGGGCCGGAGCGGGCATGCAGCCCTGAGATGGAAATACTCGCGCGCGGGGTTTTCGTGTCCTACTGGTTTCGCAACGACAATCGATTGCCGCAAGGGCGGCTGGCCGTGGCCTCCTACATCATCGTAGGAATGATCGGCGTGTTGCTGCTCGGCTTTTGGAAGCTCCAGGTCATCGACGCCGATAAGTACGGCTCGATGGCCGAGCGCAACCGCGTGCGCTACATCCCCGTGATTGCGCCGCGCGGCCGGATGCTGGACCGCGATGGCCGCGTGCTGGTGGACAACCGGCCGGCGTTCAGCGTCCTGCTCCTCCGCGATGATCCGGCTCTTGTGGAAAAGTATCTCCCGCGTATTTCGGACGGCCTGGGAATCCCTCTAGATGATTTGCAGGACCAGCTCGCGAATACCAAGAATCTGCCGAAATTCCAGCCGATTATCATCAAACCCGACGCCTCGCGGGCGGATGTTGACTTCATCGAGTCGCACCGCTCGGACATTTCGGTCCTGGAAATGATTCCCGTCTCCCGCAGGCGATACTTGCCTGGCGGCTTCCTTGCTCATGCTGCCGGCTACGTCGGTGAAGTCAGCGAACAGCAGATCGAAGCGAGTAACGGCAAGCTCCGCCCCGGCGACTTCGCCGGAAAGACCGGCCTGGAGCACCAGTACAACGACCTGCTTCAAGGCACTGACGGCATGCGGCGCGTGGTCGTAAACAGCGTAGGCAAAGAAGTGGAGCGCCTGGCCACTCAGGAAGCTATTCCCGGCAAACAGATTCAGCTAACCATCGATTACGACCTGCAGCAGATCGCGGAGCAATCCTTGGGTCCGCGTCCCGGTGCGGCAGTCGCGCTGGACCCGCGCACCGGAGAAGTATTGGCGATGGTGAGTCATCCCGCGCTGGACCCCAATGACTTCGCGGTACGCATCTCGGGGGAGGACTGGAAGAATCTCAACGAAGATCCCCAGAAGCCTTTGCTCAACCGCGCGATTCAGGCGCAGCTTGCGCCGGGGTCTGTTTTTAAGATCGTCACTGCTACGGCTATGTTGGAAGACAAGAATCCTCCGGAAAATTTCACGACCTTTTGCCCGGGCTACGCCACCTTTTACGGCCGCCAGTTCAAGTGTTACATCTACGGGAAGGGCTCCCACGGTGTGGCGGGGCTGCACAAAGCGATCCTCGAGTCTTGTGACATCTTCTTCTACAACGTGGGAATGCGTCTGGGCATTGACCGACTCTCCTACTACGGCAGCAAGCTGGGCCTGGGACACAAGACCGGAATTGATCTCCCCTCGGAGGAACCCGGGTTGATGCCTTCCGCTGAATGGGCCGAACGCGTCTATCATCGCAAATGGTATGCCGGTGAAACGATTTCAGTGGCCATCGGTCAGGGCGCCGTCATCGCCACCCCGCTGCAACTCGCTCGGATGATCAGTGGAATCGCCATGGGCGGCGTTTTCAAGCAACCACACCTGTTGAAGGATGCCCCAAACGTTGGTGAAGAGCGCTTCGCACTCTCCGAGCCAACCGTGGAAAAAATAACCGACGCTATGTACGGCGTTGTGAACGAAGACGGAGGCACGGCCAGAAACGTCAGGTTGCCAGGAATCGAAGTGAGCGGAAAATCCGGAACTGCTCAGGTGATCGGTTACGCGACGCGCGAAAAATTTGGGAAACAGAAAAAATTCGAGGACAATGCGTGGTTTGTTGGCTACGCGCCGCGCCGTAACCCTGAAATCGTTGTCGCCGTCCTGGTGCAGGAAAGCGGAAAACATGGCGGCGAGGCAGCGGGGCCCGTAGTCAAAGACGTCATCAAAGCCTATTACGACAAGAAGAACAAAAAGACGCAGGGCCAGTACACCGCAGAAATCAAGAGCGATGCACCTGGGAAGGGCTCGGCTGCAGCGGCGGTGGTTGCTCCACGTGCGGCCCTGAAGCCAGAGGACAGCGCAGCTGTAATGCGGGCACGCGCCAGCGCGGAGCCGCAGCGCTGAAGGATTTCATGACTTTATTTCAAAAAAGGCGAAACTCCCTGGTCCGCGCCCGCGGCACTGCCGGACTTTCTCCCCTGTGGCCACATTCTACTTTGGGCTTTCGGCTTCTCTCATGAAAGACGCACCGGGAACCCGCGATTACGACTGGTGGCTCCTCGCCATTCTCGCCACGATTTGCGCGCTGGGCGTGGTCGAAGTCTACTCCACCACGCACGGCAGCTCGCTTCAGGGCATGCACGTGAAACAAGTGCGCTGGCTGGTTATCGGCTTCGTCTTGATGTTCGCGCTTTCTCGCCTGGACTATCATCTGATTCTCGACCAAGCTCCGATCCTCTATCTCATTGGCCTCGCAGCTCTCGTCGCGGTTCTGCTGTTCGGGCGCACCCATTTCGGCGCCAAGCGCTGGATACCTATCCCGGCCCTGGGAGAACTTGTTCAGGTGTCAGAATTGGTTAAATTGATTATAATCATTGTGCTGGCACGCTTCTTCGCGGAAGTGCGCTCCGAACAGCTTGATCTGCGTGATCTGATCAAGGCAGGATTGTTGGTGGGTGTTCCGCTGGTGTTGATACTCAAGCAGCCCGATTTGGGAACGGCGCTCGTGCTGATGCCCATGCTGGTGGTGGGCGCTTTTCTAGCGGGGCTGCAGTGGCAACACGCGGCGGCATTTTCGTTGGTGGGGATTTTGCTGGTGGGCGCTGTTTTCTATCCTCCCGTTAGCAGACGTATCCTCAAGCCGTATCAGCGGGAAAGAATCACTTCTTTTCTGCACCCTGAAGAAGACGCCAAGGGCGCCGGCTATCAACTCTTGCAATCGAAGATTGCCGTGGGCTCCGGCGGTTTCTGGGGCAAAGGGTTTCGTAATGGCAGTCAGAACCAACTGGGCTACATCCCCGTCCGCTATTCGGATTTCATCATGTCGGCGTGGGCTGAAGAACAGGGATTTAAGGGCGTGCTTCTGGCCCTCGGGCTGTATATGGCGCTTCTGTTGCGTTTAGTGCAGAATGCTCAACGCGCGAAAGATCGCGCGGGAATGTTTCTGGTCATGGGCGTCGCAGCGGCGCTTGGGTTCCATGTACTTGTAAACGTGGCAATGGTCATCGGCGCTATGCCGGTAACCGGCATCCCCTTGCCGTTGATGAGTTACGGGGGTTCCGCCACGTTGTTTGTTTTCCTGGCGATTGGCCTGGTGATGAATGTCCGGCTTCGCCGCTTCGTCAACTGACCAAGCCGCCAGTCCCGGGTGACATTTCCGCTTCGCCGGAGTGCACCGGAATAGAATTTGTATTGGGAATTGCTGATCCCGGCTCGGCCGGGGTAACAAGCAAGAAGGATTTTAGAGTGAGGACAGCATCGTCCGCCGATCGCCCGGCTCGTTTCCGGCGACGGACCAGCCTCGTAAGACTGAGGAACGTCTTTTCTGACGGTGGCCGCAATGCGGCCAACCCCTCTGGCTTCGAACGTCAAGCCACTTCCCTACCAGTGTGGCCAGCGTGCATCCCGGCATCCCCGGGAGCGGCGCCGATTTCCGGAAACTCCGCTGGGCACAAGCTCGCGGCGATGCGTCCTGTCGGTCCCGGCCAAGCCGGGCCCGCACAGAAGGGTGATTCCGGCCATGCCGGCGTCACGCATAAGGAGTTTTCATGTCAAAAGAATTGGTTATCTCCGCGGCCTCCCACGAACGGCGGGTCGCGATTCTCGAAGAAGGCCAGTTAGTCGAAATCTACATCGAGCGGGAAAAGGAATTCGCGCTCGTCGGCAGCATCTACAAAGGAAAAGTCACCCGCGTCCTCCCCGGCATGCAGTCCGCCTTCGTGGACATTGGTCTGGACGGCGACGCCTTCCTGTACGTCAGCGACGTTTTCGAAAACCTCGAGGACTACGATCCGGGGCATCCGCACGAGCAGGCGCCAACATCCGTGGCCTCGTTGCCCCCCGCGAATGGTTCCCCGGTCGAAGTGCTTCCTGGTGAATCCCTGGCCCGTGCCGGCGATCGTCACGAAGAAGCGCACCACGAAGAGTTCCATCAGGACGAAGCCCATCCTATGGACGAGCAGCATGCTTCTCACGATGAAGCGCACCTCGCTGAAGGCGAACATCTCGAGGAACATCACGACGCGGTTCAGTCCCCTCCCCTGGAAGACCAGCACTCCGAAGCGGCAGAGGAACGTCAGCCGGATTCCAATGCTTCCGCGCCTCAGAACTTCGCGCCGCATTACAATCCCACGCAGAATTATCCTGCCCGCGGCGCTAACGACCGCCCGGTCCAGAATTTTGGCCGCGGTAGTGACCGAGGTGGAGACCGCGGCGGTGACCGGGGCGGCGATCGCGGCCGGGGTGGCCGTTGGGGACGCCGTGGCGGACGCCCTCGCGGCGGACGCCCGCAGGGTGGCCCAGGCGGGCGCAATCTGCCTCCCGCGAAATATGCATCGCCACAAGGTGGCGAGTCCCGTGGATTTGAGAATCGCGGCGGACAGCCGCGAAGCTATGATAACCGGCGTCCCGAAGCGCCGCGCAGCTCAGCGCCTTCCGTGACGAATGTCCCCGAGGAAGAGATCATTCTTCCGGGTGAATCGCTGGCAAAATATCGCGGCAAACCTGCAGTTGCACCCCCGCCTGCTGCCAGCGTTGAGAATGCAAGACCCGTGGAGCCAACCGCCCCCGAAGAAATTGCTCCTCGCTCCACCGGTAATCTGTCGGCCACTGCTCCGAGTGGTGGCAGCGTCTCTCGCCGGTTCTCCGGCGGATTGCCCCGCTGGCTCCTGGCCGATGCCGGTGCTGAAGCCGAAGGAGCGCCCGCGGGAGAATCTGCGGCAGCGGAAGCATCTTCCTCCGCTGGCAGCGCAATCGCCGGATCGGTGCCGGAAGCGGCTGAAAATGAAGCGGAACCGGCCCGCAATGACGTTGAACTAAACGAAGATCAGGTCGCCGCGCTCGCTTCCGGTTTCGTCGAGGCCAAACACGAAGAGACGCAGGAAGAAGCGGAAGCCGATGCCATCGTCGGCGGCGCCGAATTCGACGAGGAAGAAACAGAAGAAGCTGAAGAAACACCGGCCGTTGAAGTTTCGGAACTTTCCGACGAAGAAGTCGAGGAAGTCGAAGCTGGACGCGCCGCTAACCGGGCGGAATTCGCTGCGGACGTGGCTCAGGAGCACGCCGAACACGACGCAACTCATGGCGAACACGAGCACGGCGAGCACGAACATGTCGAACATGAACACGCAGAGCACGAACATGTCGAACACGCAGAGCATGAGCACTCCGAGATCGGGCACGTCGAAGAGGAAGCGATCTCTGCGGCCTCCGGCGAACCCGTTGTGGAAGGCACGGCGGCCGTCGAAGACGACGTGATTCTCCTCCCCGGCGAAACTCGTGCCCCCCGCATTGGCGGGCCGAGCGCGCCTCGTGAAGATTTCCCGCGCGACTCAGCCCGCATCGGCGGCAATCCGCGCTCGCGCTTCCAGCGGCCGTTCCGCAGCGGTGGACGTGACCGTGGACGCGACAGCCGTGGCGGACGCCCGGATAGCCGTGGTGGCCGTCCCGACAGCCGTAGCAGCCGTCCCGATCGCGGCGGACGCCCCAGCAGCGGCGGACCGCGTTTCGAACGCCGTCCCAGCGGCCCCAGGCAAGACCGTGGTTATCAGGGAGGCCGTTCCGGACCGTCGCGCCGTCCGCAGCTCATTTCCGAAATGCTGAAGGCCGGCCAGGACGTCGTCATCCAGATCGCCAAGGAGCCTCTCGGCAAGAAGGGCGCGCGGATCACCAGCCACGTGGCTCTGCCGGGCCGCTTCCTGGTCTACATGCCTACGGTCCATCACACCGGGGTATCGCGCAAAATCATCTCCGCCGAAAATCGCTCGCGGCTTCGCCGTCTCGTCAGTGAAGCCGGCGGCGCCTATCCCGGGGGCTTTATCGTCCGCACCGCCGCAGGCGGCGCCACCGATGACGAGATTCGCACCGACATCGAGTTCCTCGGCAAGACCTGGAACGAAATAAAGGAGCGCAGCGAGCAGCGCAAGTCTCCCGCTCTGCTCCACCGCGACCTCAACCTCGTCGAGCGCATCCTCCGCGATTACGTCAGCGACGATTTCACCGGTATTTGGATTGACAATGAAGAGGAGTACGGCAAGATCGTCGAGTTCGTCAGCCGCTTCCAGCCCAAGCTCGTCAACAAGGTCAAGCTCTACACCAAGGAAACGCCGATTTTCGAGGAGTTCGGCATCCAACACGAGTTGGACAAGGCTCTGCGCGCTAAAGTCTGGCTCAAGTCCGGCGGGTACATCGTCATCAACCACACCGAAGCGCTTGTGGCCATCGACGTCAACACCGGCAAATTCGTCGGCAAAGGCTCCACGCGCCTCGAGGACACCATCGTCAAGACCAACCTCGAAGCCGTCAAGGAGATCGTCCGCCAGATTCGCCTGCGCGACCTGGGCGGCATCATCGTTGTCGACTTCATCGACATGGAAGAGCGCCGCAACCGCGAGAAAGTTTTGTCCGCATTGCAGCAGGCTCTCGAGGAAGACAAGGCACCGTCAAAAGCGCTTTCTTTCAACGAGTTCGGCCTCGTCTGCATCACCCGCAAACGCACCAAGCAGGCGCTCGAGCGCGTGCTCTGCCAGCCTTGCCCCTATTGCACCGGCTCCGGCATGGTCAAGTCCATCCCCACGCTCTGCTACGAAATCCAGTCCGAAGCGCGCAAAATGGCCACCGCCGATCACGAAGGCCCGAACCTCACGATCCGCGTGAATCCTGAAATCGCCAAAGCCCTGAAGACCCGCGAGTCCATGCTCATTGACGAACTCGAGCAAACCTCGCATAAGCACATCATCATCCAGTCCGACGCCACGTTGCACTGGGAGCAGTACGACATCTACTGACGATTCGACCGGAATCGTCATCAGCGAGGGCAGGCTCGAACTCAGCGCTCGCGAGTCATTCATCCTTTCGCGGCGTGAATCAAAGAGCGAAGGGCCTTATTGACGGATTGCTCGTCGGGGAAATGAGCAGCAACATCCGGTGATAGGAGCACCAGATTCGCGCCTGCCCGGTAGCGCGCAGCGTATTTGCCTCGAACCCCGCCCTTTAGTTTGGAGAGGTCGAACTCCTGGCGTAACTCGTCCTTGGCTTGTCGTCTTTCAGTTTTCTTCTTCATATTGCTTTCGCTCAAGCTGCGTCGTCTTGCGAGCGCTGATAATCCTGATGCTTTCGTCGCGGTCAGTATGAGCCACGATCAGGACCCTATTGGTGCTCGACATTCCAATTGTGATGAACCGCCGTTCTGAGATGGAATGATCTGGGTCTGGATAGGTCAGCGCCAAGGAATCGCCAAAGATCGTCGCTGCTTCCTCGAATGAAACCCGACGCTTGCGGCGGTTTTGCCGGGTCCCATTCAAAATTCACAATTCAATCTTACGCCGTCACTCTCGGCCGGGGCTCGCCACACCCTAAGGTGCAGTAGGGGCACCACTCAGAAAAAGATGTAACCAGCGCTGTCAAAAACCAGTAAGTAGGTATAGAGAGTGGCAGATGGAATTGCTGGAACGGTTCGCGGCGGGCGACCTCGAAGCCTTCGAAGCGCTGTTTCGCGCGCACCAGAAGGAAGTTTACGCCTGGGTTGTTCGCATCGTCCGCGACAGCGGAGTTGCTGAGGATCTGACCGTGGAGACTTTCTGGCGCATCTACAAATATCGAGCGCGCTTCGACCCGGCAGGTAATTTCCGTGCCTGGGCGCGACGGATCGCGACCAACGCGGCTCTCGACCATCTCCGGCATTCGCGCCGCGAAACCGAACTCCCCGAAGATCTGGCCAGCGCAGGGACTGCCGATCCCGCCGTCCGCCGCGAGGCCCGCGAGCGGATC
>Ga0209527_1000034_pt1 | contig 24840 bp, 18 predicted proteins | sample JacPinW_OM2H0_M2_FD_187968 | JGI IMG/M metagenome (GOLD analysis project Ga0209527, IMG submission 187968) | Forest soil microbial communities from Algoma, Ontario, Canada - Jack Pine, Ontario site 1_JW_OM2H0_M2 (SPAdes) (version 2) | ecosystem: Environmental > Terrestrial > Soil > Boreal... | reverse complement strand
CCGCGATCGGGCTGCCCGCCGCCAGCTGTGTTTCGATATACTCGCGTCGGTTCGCGATCGCCTCTACCCAACGATACGGCTCTTCGATCATGCCACCTTTTGTTTGAACACGCCGGCGATCTTTTCCTCCGGCAACGTCGTGATCCCGTCGCGCGAAACAATTTTGATTAGTGGAAAAATTTTGCCGCCCCGGTCGACTCCGCCGGTGGATGTGTCGGCTTCCGCCGCGGTGTCGAGAGCGCGCAACGCAATCGCAACCGCTTCCTCCTCGTTCAACTCCTGCAGCTTTTTGTCGCCCCAGTTGTTTTCGTAATAAAGGATGCCGCGCACCGCCGGCGAACCGGAGCCGGTCGCGGCGTAATCGGTCACTTCGAATTGCGCGCCCATCGCGTCGTAAAAATAGAGTCGCCCTTCCGGTTTTGAATTTCCATCGTAGGTCGCGAAGATCGGCACCACCACGCCGACGCCTTGCATGACGAAACCAAAGTTGTCCCGCAACAATTTGGAAAGGGCGCGCACTTTGCCGTCCACGCTCATCTCCTGCAATTGTGTCCGCCGAAAATATTGAAACGAATGCTCGAGCACGCGCGCCATCTCCCAGGCCGTGGCCGGCACGCCCGCGATCGCCATGATCGAATGGCGATCGATCTCGAGCACTTTGTCGGCGCGATCGTAAACGACGGTGGTGCCGGCAGTGGCGCGACGGTCGCCCGCTACCAGTACGCCGCCGGCAAACTTGAAAGCGAGGATAGTGGTCGACTCCGTCTGAATGAACGGGTGATTTCCTGCCGCAGCCGTTGGCTCGGGCACGATTTGGAGCAAACCTTTGCGCCGCAAGAGCGCCGGGAAATCTTCACTCGCGCCAGAGAAATTCTGGTCCAATGCCAGAGGCGGCTTGTCCATTATTGGCCGGTGCGCTGGCGATAGCGCTTCGACTGGTTCGGATCCACCTTCCGCATTTTCTTCAATAAATCTTTCGTGTCCGGCCGCGAGACGTCGGGTGAACGCGGACCACCCTCGTCCCCCTGCTTCGGTCCCCACGGAGCGGGATCAAACGGCTTTTGCACGCGCTCCGGCATACCAAAAAATTTAAGGAGAAATGATGCAAAGGCAAGCTGGCGCCCTCCAGTTGGCTCGGCTTGCCAGTGGGAGCAGCTGGTGCCAAAATCGGGGTTCAATGAAATCGCCGGTCGCGAACGTTCTTGCCGCATCCGTTTTGCTCGCTCTCGCCAGTTCGAGCAGCTTTGCGCAAACTTTCGCCCCGACGCCGAAGAGCGCTGCGACTCAAACCGCCGCGAGTCAAAATGCGCAACTTCAAGAGCTGCTGAAAAAGATCGACGAACAAAACGCGAAGATCGACATGCTGTCGCAGCAAATCCTCAAACTCCAGTCACAGCTGTCCAATCAACGTCCCGGCGTCATGATTGGCGAGGGTGCCGCCTCAACCTCGACATCAATTGCATCGACATCTACTCCAGCGTCGGCCGAACCATCTGCGAAAGCAGGTGATGGCAACAGCCACATCGTTGCCCGCGGCGAAACGCTTACCTCCATCGCGAAGATGCACAACGTCAGTATCGGCGAGCTGCAAAAATATAATCACATCGATAACCCGCTGAAATTACAGGCCGGCCAGACTCTTCTGATTCCCCCATCTCCGATACCATCGCCGTCTTCCTCCGGCGAATAACTGATGGAGGAAGTCTCCAGCGAGCGGTCCGGCGCTTAGATCGACATTTGCTCGTCCGGCGAAGGAACTGGCGCTTCCTCCAAATTGCCGGCCGCGCCGACGATCTCGCTCGGGGACTCGAGCAAACTTTGCTCGCACAACCGCGCGTATTTGCCGCCGTGCCCGATCAGCTCCTCGTGCGTGCCGCGCTCAATGATGCGGCCATGATCGAGCACCAGAATCTGATCGGCGCGCACGATTGTTGAAAGCCGGTGCGCAATGACGATCGATGTCCGGTTCGCCATCAAATGCTCGAGCGCCTCCTGAATCAAACGCTCGGTCGCGGTGTCCACGCTCGCGGTCGCTTCATCGAGAATCAAAATCGGAGGGTCTTTGAGCAACGCGCGCGCGATCGAGAGTCGCTGTTTTTCGCCTACGCTTAATTTAACGCCGCGCTCGCCGACCAAGCTTTCCAGTTTGTCCGGCAGGCGCTCGATAAACTCGCGCGCATTGGCTGCTTCCACGGCGCGCCATAACTCCGCGTCGGTCGCGCTCGGTTTTCCCATCAAAAGATTCTCGCGGATCGATCCGTTGAAGAGAAAACTTTCCTGCGTCACCAGACCGATGTTTTCACGCAACGCGCGAATGCCATATTCGCGAATCTCTTTGCCATCGACAAAAATCTGGCCATCGCCCTCTTTCAATTCGTAAAAACGCGGAAGCAAACTCGCCACCGTCGACTTGCCCGCGCCCGTTGCGCCGACCAGCGCAACCGTCTCCCCCGGCCGCGCATGAAGTGAAATATTCCTCAGCGCCGGCAAACCTTCGGCGTAACTGAAATTGACGTTTTCATAACGAATATCGCCAGCGACTCGCACCGGCGCGTAATCGTCGGTCCAACCGGGCTCAATCGGTTCGTCCAGAATTTCAAATACACGCTCGCCAGCGGCGCGGCCGGCTTGAACGAGCTGGTTCAGTTGATGAAGTTTACTGATCGGATCATAAAGAATCGCGGTCAGCATTAGGAACGCGACCAGATTGCCAAGCTGCATCGTGCCGTTGAGCACCGCGAAACTTCCGAATGCGAGCACGATCACGGCGCCGATTGCTTCGAACATCGACATCGACGGCGAGTAAATCGCCCAGACCCGCATCACCACCAGGGTCGCGTGCCGCAATTGGTCGCTCACCCGATTGAACCGAGCGTGCTCTTCTTTCTCGCGCGCAAAACTTTTGATCTGTCGGATCCCCGAAAGGTTGTCGTGCAGGAGCGCGTTCATCGCCGAGGCCGCGCGACGCTGCAAGCGATAACGTCGATGCGCCGTGAGCGTGTAAGTCAACGCACCCGCAATCAAAAACGGGAACGGAATCAACGCGAGCAGCGCGAGCTTGGCGTTGAAATAAAACATCACACTGAGAACGATCACGACTTGCAGAATCGCGGTCACGCCCTGTTCGATCCCGTCGATCAGCATGCGCTCGACTGAATTAACGTCTTCGATCACGCGCGTCATCAAATCGCCGGTGGCGCGATTATCGAACCAGCGCAGCGGCAGCAATTGGATGTGCGAATACAAATCGCTCCGCAGGTCGAAGATCACCCGCTGTTCGAAGGTGTTGTTTAAAATGATCCGGAGCGTGTTGAAACCGTGCTGAAGCAGAAACGCCACCAGCGCGAACAACACGAGCGGCATCAACTTTTCCGGATGATGCTGGCGCACCACGTCATCGATGATCAATTTGGTCACGCCCGGAAAAACGATCACCGTCAGCGTGCCGATGATCGCGCACCCCAGCGTACCGAGCGCAAGCGCGGGATAACGCTTTAAATAACCAAAGACGCGCCAGACCGTTTTCATTCCAGATTCACGATTAGGCAGGTTATCACCCCGCGCCGGTTGGTGACCGTGAAATCCTCGCATTCCCTAACTTACACCCGGTCGCCGGAATGTTTATGTCGATCTTTGAACGTCAGCTCGGCGATTCCGGATTTATCGAGCTCGCCCAAACCTTCTGTGATCATGCGCTCGTATTGCTCTTTGGTCGCGCGCGCAAGCGGCAGGTCGAGACCTAGCTGACGCGCAAGCTCGAGCGCGATGCCGCCGTCTTTGGCCGCGTGCGTGGCGGAAAAGAAGCAACTGTGTTCGCGGTTTTGCATATCTTCGCCGTCGGTTTCCAAAACCCGTGACGCCGCGCCGGTTTGCGAAAAAACTTCCCGGAGCATTTTCAGATCGAGTCCAAACGCGTTGCCGAGCGCGAGTCCTTCGGCCAGGCCGGCAGTGTTGATGTTCATCACCAGGTTGACCAGCGCTTTTACTTTTGCCGCTTCGCCGGCTTTGCCGATGAATCGCACGGTCGCGCCAAGTTCTTTAAGCACGGGCTCTGCTTTCCGGAAGGCCGCCTCGGCCCCGCCGCACATCAAATAAAGTTTCCCTTCGCGCGCCTGAGTGATGCTTGAGGCCATGCAGGCTTCGAGCGATTGCGCCCCCGCTTTCTCCGCCATCTTCTCAACCTCAACATGCACTTGCGGTGAAATCGTCGCGCAATTGATGAAAAGTTTTCCGCGCGCGTTGACGAGAAGATTGTCGCCACTCCCCGAGAAAATGTTACGCATCGCTTTGTCGTCAGTGACGACAGTGAAGATCACGTTCGATTCGGCTGTGACGTCCGCCAAATCCTGGCACGCGGCACAACCAAGTTCTCCCGCCAGATCCGTCGCCACCTTTCGGTTCGTGTCGTAAATCGCGGTCACGTGAAAGCTTCGATCTTTAAGTCGGCGCGCCATGTTCGCGCCCATGCGACCGACGCCGACAAATCCGATGTTCATGACGATGAAGGTTGATTTTTGATTTTTGATGGTTGAGGTCGAGTGGCCGATCGCCGCCCAGAAGTGAAGATGGCTGTGAGTTCGTCAGCTTCTGCTAGCAGAGAACCAATTCGTTTTGCTGGAATGAAATTCCCATCTCGAATTAGCTCGAGCCAGTGCAAACTTTCATCCGCTTCTTCGGCGACGGTTCCCAACTTCGAAGCAAACTCCGCCCGTGAGCGTGCCCGGCAGGCTGCGCGGTAATTTGCGCTGACGGATGTCGCGCTCCCCGCAAGTTGATTTGCGAGAACTCTGCCACCAATTGTGTTCGGCAGTCGCTCTATCAATTTCAAAACTCGAAGCGCAAAGGTCTTGGTCCGCTGCTGCAACTCCGCGCTTTTCATCGACACCTCAAACATCAACCATCAACCATCAAACTTTCCCAACAAAAAATGGGTTGTGCTTTTTCTCTTCACCGACGCTCGTCATCGACCCATGACCCGGACAAATGATCGTTTCATCCGGCAAGGTCAGGATCTTCTCAAGATTATTTCGCACCGCGTCTTTGTAGGAAACGGTCCCGCCGCCCATCGATCCAGCGAAGAGCGAGTCGCCGACGATCGCAATCGGTCGGGCGAGGCCGGTTGCGACGAAGGTCATTCCTCCCGGCGAATGTCCCCAGGTCAGCCGTGCTTCGATGTCGATCTTGCCGACGCGAAATTTCTTTCCTTCGTCGATTTTTCCAGCGCCCGGCACCGGTTCGCGTTCCGGCGCGAAAATCTCAGCGCCGGTTTCTTCACGCAGTCGAGGCAAATCGGCGACGTGATCGGGATGGGCGTGCGTCAGCAGAATCAATTTAATGCTCAGATTTTGTTTCGTCACCAATTTCAGCATGCCGGTGCAATCCGCGCCGGTATCAAACGCGACCCCGTGCTTTGCCGCCGGATCCCAAACGAGATACGCATTTACCAGTATCCCGCTGAAACTGGTGTTGAATTGAGCCAGCCCCTCGAAATTTTCGAGCTTGGCCGGTTTCCATTTGCCCTGCGCAAGATCGACCAGTGCGTTTGGATCGAGCTCGAGGACCGGCGCAATCGCGCGCAGAGTCGCTTCGTCCGCTTGCCCATCGCGCGCCTTACGAACCGCATCCGCGTTCACACCGCCTCTTTTTGCAAGCTCGCTATCGGAAATGCCCAAACCGCGTTGCGCTTTGCCAACGATGTCCCCGACGTTATCTTCCAGTTCGATCATAACCTTCTTTCGTCAGGCAGAGAGCGCGTGCGCTTGTCGATCGCAACGCAGATTCTGAATCTTTTTACGGACGAGCTTTTCGAACGTGGTTGCAGCATCGACAACTGAAAGAGATTTACCCGTTTCCTTCTCGATCGAAGTCATTGTCACGTCCGAAATTCCGCACGGTATGATGTGCGCAAAGGAGGCGAGATCGCCGAAAATGTTGAGCGCGAATCCATGCATCGTGATCCAATGACGAACGCCGACCCCGATCGACGCAATCTTGCGATGGCCGATCCAAACACCGGTGAGACCTTCGCGCTGCTTCGCCTCGATTTCGTAGCCGGCGAGAAATTCGATCAGTGTTTGCTCGAGCCAGCGCAGGTAGCGATGCAAATCCTGTCCGCAACGGCGAAGATCGACAATCGGATAGCCCATCAATTGCCCGGGCCCATGATAAGTCGCCTGACCGCCGCGGTTGATCGCGAAAACCGGATGCGGCAAATGCGCCCCGCCTAACAAACTCGATTTGTCCGGCGTCCGTCCGATCGTGTAAACCGATTCATGCTCGAGTAAGAGCACTTGATCGGCGGCAGCGCGATCTTCCCGTTTTCTGGCAACGATCTCTTCCTGAAGCGCGAGCGCATCGGCGAACTTGATTCGGCCGAGCCAGAGCGTCCTTATCGGAAGGACATGCTTCCGCATGTCCTGGACGCGCGGAAGCGCGTCCCTCCGAACGATCTCGCGCGTGTATTCCGTTCGAATGTTCTCGCTCATATTTGAGTGGCTCCGGGGATTCCCATCCGCGACGTTTCTTGCGCGCGCAGGTGCGTCAGGCCAATGGCGAGCGCGTCCGCTGCATCCGCGTCCGGTGTTTCGGTCAAGCCCAGCAGCGCGCGAACCATGAACGCAACCTGGTTTTTTCCGGCGCCGCCGCGGCCGACCGTGGCCTGTTTGATTCGCGTGGGCGGATATTCGAAAACGGGCAGTCCATTTTCAGCAGCAGCAAGAATCGCCGCGCCGCGCGCCGCACCGAGCAGAATCGCCGTTTTGTAACTCTGGACGTAAATGACCGATTCGAGTGCGCAACAATCCGGCTCGTGCTCGCGGATCAATTCGGCCAAGCGATCTCGGATCGCGACCAGGCAGGATGACGATCGGACCTTCTGCGCATTGTGAATCGTGCCGAAGTAAAGCGCGCACGCTTTTCCGTTGTTCGCATCGACAACCGCGACGCCGGTGCTGCGCAAGGAAGCGTCAATGGCGAGAACGCGCATGTCAGTGAACGAAACCGAGCGCGAGAAAAACGCAGCCGGCAATGCCGAAGAGCAGACTCACAATCCAGAAGCGCCGTTTTTTTGTTAATGCCGAAATGGCTGCAATCGCGATCGCGATTTGGAACATGGTCACGCTGCGCGCGAAAACTTCGTGTTGATGGAAGTTGGACTTGGCTTCCGCTTGTTTGTGTTCCGCCTCGGTTTTGATTTCCTCCTGTTCTTTTTCGTAACGGTCGCGCTTGGCGGCGTCGGATTCACTGGGCGCAGTCGAGAGCGCAATTTTCGCGTCGAGAACCGAAGCTTTGATGCTCTTGGCCTGATAGTAACCCCATTGATCGGACGCTTCGATCTGGCTCATCATTGCTTCGTTGGCGTGTTTTCCGGAAAGAAGTCCCGCGATCGCGGCCAGGACGGCGAGAATGGCCGTGCTCAGCGCCACCCACGAAATCCAATTCTCACCACTGTGCTCGGCACTGTGTTGGATGTGCTCGTGCAAATTTTCCAGCGGAACTTCAGCTTCTTCCACGCATTTACTCTAAGGTCGACATCTACGCCTTCAAGGTCGAAACGTAACGCACTGTGAGCCGGCAAGAGAACGATCGCGATCCGGGTTTCATCAGGCGATTTTTTGGCTCGCTCGGTCCCGGTGTGATTACGGGTGCAGCGGATGACGATCCCTCTGGCATCGCGACTTACTCGATCGCTGGGGCGCAACACGGCCTGGCGCTTTTATGGACGGCGCTGATCACGTGGCCGTTGATGGCTTTCGTGCAAATGATGTGCGCCCGCATTGGCATGGTCAGCGGACGTGGTCTCGCCGGCGCCATGCACCACAAATATCCGCGGCCACTGATCCTCGTCGCGGCAGTAGCGCTCTTTGCCGCAAACTCGATCAACGTCGGCGCCGATCTTTCCGGAATGTCGGATGCGGCTGAAATGCTCACCCACATCAACTCTCACATCTTCGTCATTTTTTTTGGAGTCGGCATTTCATTCGCCACGATCTGGTGTCGCTATCACTCCATCGCGAAGATTCTGAAATGGCTGGCGCTCGTTCTGTTCGCTTACGTCATCACCGGGTTCATCGTTCATCCGGATTGGCGAATGGTTGCGCGCGCCGCCTTCATTCCGACCTGGCCGAAGAGTCACGACCAATGGGGAATGCTGGTCGCGATCCTCGGCACGACAATCAGCCCCTATTTGTTTTTCTGGCAGGCGTCGCAGGAGGTCGAAGAAGACAAAGCAAAAGGACGCCGAATGTTGTATCGCCGTTTCGGCGCTACACCGGTCGAAATCATCACGCGCAAGATCGATGTCGACGTCGGCACGTTCTTTTCGAATCTGGTCATGTTCTTCATCATTCTCACGACTGCGCTCACGCTTCATCAACACGGAATCACGCACATTGAGACTTCGAAGGACGCGGCGCTGGCGCTTTCTCCGCTTGCTGGAAAATTTGCCGGCACGCTTTTCACCCTCGGCATCGTGGGCGTCGGTTTGCTCGCGATCCCGACGCTCACCGGCTCGGCCGCTTACGCGCTCGCTGAAACTTTCGCATGGCGCGAAGGACTCGATCAACGTTTTCGCGGCGCGCGCCCGTTTTATCTCGTCATCATTGTGTCAACGCTGATCGGCGTCGCGATGGACTTCCTCAAGGTAAACCCGGTGCGCGCGCTTTACTGGACAGCGGTGATCAACGGATTGCTCGCGCCATTTCTTCTTCTCGGCATTATTTTCGTCGCGATCGATCGCAAGGCCATGAAGCAGCAGCCTAGCTCGATTCCGAGCGTGATCGTCGTGTCCGTGGCAACGCTGTTTATGTTTGGAGCGGCCATCGGAATGTTCATCTTCTGAAAATCGACAAATCGGGCGAGTGCGCCTTTATTCAACCTCGAATCACCATGAGCGAAACGTGCGTTTGCCGGATTTGCCAGAAGCCGAAATCTCCGACTGAGGGGCAAATTGCCGAAGTAATCCGGCCGTCATTGCTCGAGTGCATCAAGAAGCACCATCCGGAATGGGATGGCACCGGATTCGTTTGCTTCGACGACATCGGCAATTGCCGCAAAGAATACGTAAAAGAAGTGCTGCAGGATGAGCTCGGAGAACTCTCCGCGCTCGATGAGGAAGTCGTCGAAAGTTTGCGACAGCACGAGATCGTTTCCAGCGACATCGAGAAGCAATTCGAAAGGAAACTTACTTTTGGCGAACGCCTTTCCGATCGCATCGCCGAATTCGGCGGCAGTTGGAAATTTCTTATCAGCTTTGGCGCTGTCATCTTCGTGTGGATCGGCGCCAATATCGTGTTGCTCGCCACCAAACCCTTCGATCCGTATCCGTTCATTCTTCTCAATTTGATTCTATCATGTTTGGCCGCCGTCCAGGCACCGGTCATTATGATGAGTCAGAACCGGGCTGAGGCGCGCGATCGCTTGCGCGCCGAAAACGATTACAAGATCAACCTCAAAGCCGAACTGGAAATCCGGCACTTGCACGAAAAAATCGATCACCTCCTGCGTCGCCAATACAATCGGCTGTTCGAGATTCAGCAGATCCAGATCGAGTTGCTAGAGGAGATCGGCCAGAAACGGGAGCGCTGATTGTCATGAAAATAACCACCGCAATCATATTCAGTTGCTTTGCTCTCTTCTCCGCGCACGGCGCGGATCCAAAATCCAACTGGATGAATAATTGCATGCAATGTCACGGGCCCGATGGAAGCGCGAACACCGCCATGGCAAAAGCACTGAACGCCAAGGACTTCACCAACCCGCAGATTCAGTCATCGTTCACCGACGCCCAAGCGGCGACGGCGATTAAAGATGGCGTGACCAAAGACGGTATCACGAAGATGAGCGCGTTCGGCGGCATATTGAGCGACGACGAGATCAAAGCCCTCGTAGCCTACGTCCGCAGCCTCAAGAAGTGATTCGCTTAAATCGGGGTAGTAAGGCGCAACCAAAACAAGGTAGAATGGTTTCATTGGTGAGGTCGTGTTCATGAAAAAGTCCTTTGTAGTCGTCGCAGTCGTGGCCCTCGGCTTGGCTGGCAACGCATCGGCCAAAGGCAACGGTGGAAACACATCCTCGAATTCCGCGCCGGCGCCGAATCACGGCTCGTCATCATCGGCACCAGCAATAACATCAATGGCGGCGCCGCATTTCAACGGAGTCCCGCACTACTCTGGCGCAATGCCATACCGAGCGACTGTTAGCTATCGAAACGGCAATCGCACGTTGAATTATCCGCCGGTCGGCAATTCCGTGTTACGGCACCAGCTGCATTCGAGCGGGAACAACCTCAATAGCGGTTACGCGCTTCAACACGCCGGCAATTTGCGTCAGCCGGGCAATTCGCATCAGTCTTCCGGCCTGAACACAATCGCCAAAAACAAGCTCGATCCGCATACGTCCGCGCGCCTCCGCAATTGGAATGGCAACGTCAGCAGCGCTTCGCAAGCGCGCTTGAATCATGCGAACAACTGTCGCCATCACCACGATCACGATTGGTGGAGAGACCGCTGCGCCGCCATCATCTTTTTCGACTGGGGCTGGTGGGGTTGGTATGACGGCTGGTGGTATCCGGCCTGGGGTTACGATCCGTACTCTTATTATGAGTACAACGAACCGATTTACGGTTACAACGGGCTTTCGCCGGACCAGATCGTGGCCAGTGTTCAAGCGCAATTGCAGCGGCTCGGTTATTACACTTACGCGATCGATGGCAACATGGGCCCGCTCACCCGCGCCGCCATCGCGCGTTATCAGCGGGATCATCTTCTGCCGATCACTTCCGGTGTTGATCCGGCAACGCTCGGATCGCTCGGCGTTATTCACTGACTTGCAACGGCGGCGAGTCTGTCGTTGAAAGATGGCGTGGAAGAATCGTCGCCGCCACCAAAACAAAAACGCAGTCGCGTCAGCGCCGGCCTCCTCATTTTTCGTTGCAACAACATTATCCAAGTCCTGCTGGCGCATCCCGGTGGCCCGTTCTTCGCCAGAAAAGATGACGGCGTATGGACAATTCCAAAAGGCGAAGCCGGCCCGACCGAGGACTTGTTAACACGCGCTCGGATTGAGGTCGAAGAAGAGCTTGGGATCAAACCTTCCGGAAATTGGATTCCGCTCGGCTCCATCAAACAAAAAGGTGGCAAGACCGTGCACGCCTGGGCGGTCGAGGGCGATTTACCGGAGCAGTTCGAACTGAAATCGAATCTCTTCGAGATCGAATATCCGCCGCGCTCAGGAAAATTTAAGCAGTTTCCGGAGATCGATCGCGCGGAGTTTTTCCCGGAAGAAATCGCGCGGCGCAAGATCAACCCTGCGCAGATTCCATTTCTCGACCGCTTGCACGCCGCGCTGGCGGCGAGATGACCGGAGCCCTATCGATTGTCGATCACGTCGCTGGTTTCCGGTGCGAGCACACATCGGAATCCGTAAATCACGTCGCGTTCGTTCCGGTCGACGACGTTCCGATATGACGATTGCATTTCGAGACGACTGCTTGTCGCCCAGGAACCGCCGCGCAGAACCCCCCAATCGCGGCCGGTTCCACTGCTGCCGCCCTTGTAAGTGTCGGCGCACCATTCCCAGACATTGCCCCCAAGATCGTACAGGCCTAACGAGTTCGCTTTGAAGCTTCCAACCGGCATTGTTGTTCCGCGGCGTTGCGACGTTCCATAATTTCCCACGCCGGCGGGCGGCGGCCATTGCTTGCCCCACGGAAACTCGTTTTTAATTTTGCCATCTCGCGCCTGCGGTGTTGCGCCAGTTTCGCTGGCCAACCCAACCGCCAGGCTCCATTCCCGGTCAGTCGGGAGTCGATACGATTGTCGATCTTCCAGGAGATTTTCATCGCGCTCTTTGTCGGTCAGCCACTTGCAGAACGCCACGGCGTCGAACCAATTCACTTTCACTACCGGATGAGTCGGCGCCTGCTGAAAGTCGGCTGGTTCATAATGCCGTCCGCTCGCGCGGGAAAAAGTCTCATAATCTTGCACCCGCGTTTCCAACACCGAGATGCGAACGTCGCCCACTGGGACGAATTTCATTCCTAACGAATTGATGAACGGCTGCCCCTGTTCGGGACCGACGCTTTTTTCCAAGCGCGCCGCCAGAAACGACTGCTGCTGCGGTTCAACTTTCCCACTGACCGAGGTCGACTTGTAACCACCGAGCCGCAGCTCATAAGTCACATCGCCTGGTTTTACTTCCTCGACCACGAGCGGTGTTTGTCCGAGTTCCTTGCCATTAGCGATGACGACTGCGCCCCCCGGCGCACTTGTGATTTTCACGCTGCCGTTGGCAAAAACAAAATGGACGGCGTTTTCGTGTTGCGGATCGATGTCGATCTTTTCCTGTTCGTTAGGCCAACCGTCGAGACGCGCTGTCAGCTCGTGCGACCGCACCGGCAGATCGAGTCGTAGCGGAGCACGCCCTCGAGATTTTCCATCAACGAAAATTTCGGCGCCAGTCGGTTCGCTGGTGATGTTCGCGGTCGCGCTGGCAAACGCCAGTGACTTGTGCGCGGTTTCTCCACGCGCCACTTCGACTTCATCGCGCATTTCCCAATCTCCGCGACGCGCGATCAGCGAATATTTTCCCGTTGGAAGATCGACAATCGATTGCGGGGTTGTGCCCTCGCGCGAAATCTGACCGTCTGCGCTCCGGATAGAGAATTTCGCGCCCGGCGGCTCGGATAGAATTTCAAGTGCGCCTTTGCTGCGGACGAGATGAAACGCGGGCGGATCAAACGAGCGCTTGCCGCTAAGATCCACGGCTGATTCCACCGGCTCATAACCGGGACTCATGATGCGGAGGTTGTATTTGCGCGGCTCTAAATCCGCGAACGTCGCCGGGCTTTTCTGCGCATGATCGCCCAGGACGACGAGGGCGCCGGGCGGTTCGGTCCGGATCGCGGTTTGTAAGTGGAAATCGGCGACCGGTTCCTGGTGCTGCAGCCAAAACCAAACACCGGCGATCCCGATCGCCAGAATCGCCAGCGTCGCCAACAAAACTTTGGTGCGCGATTTTCTCGGGCGTTCGCCGCGCTCGAGGGTCGCAAGATCGCGATGCATTTCTGCGGCCGATTCGTAACGTTTCTTCGGATCGTTCGCGCACGCTTTCACCAGCACGTTGTTGAGTTGCAGCAGCTGCTCGCGATCGGGTCGCTGGCTTAACTGCGAATCGATCTCCGGGAAATCGAGCCGGTCTTTTCCGGTGCAGGTCTCGTAAAGAAGTTTGCCGAGACTGTAAACGTCGGCCTGCGGCGTCCCCGGTCCCTCCGGCGGAACATAGCCTTCCGTGCCGACGAACGATTGCTGTCCGCTCGCCGCCACTAATCCGATGTCGGCGAGCTTCGGCACGCCCTCGGTGAAAATGATGTTCGACGGTTTGATGTCACGATGGGTCAACCCGCGCGTGTGCAACGCCTCCAGCGCTTCGGTTAACGAAATACCGAGTCGGATCGATTCGTCGGCCGACAACCGTTTCTGGCGGCCCAGATCGCTCTTTAACGTTCGTGGTTCGTAACTGGCGATGTCGATCTCGCGACCAGCCAAGTGATCGTCCGCCAGCTCCATGCTGTAATAGAGATATTCGTTGGTGCGGCCGACGTGCAGGATGTCGATGAACCCGGCGTGCCCGCGCGAAATCGGTTCGAAGGCGGACATTCCTTCGAACTCCCGCAGGAACGAACGCTCGCTCTCAAACGTGCTGCGATAAACAATTTTTACCGCGCGCAGTGCGCCGGTGACTGTCCGGGCCAACCAAATCTCGCCATAAGCGCCGCGGCCGATCACGCGCACCAGTTCGTGATCGGGAATAATTGGGACTTGAGCGGAAACTTGTTCGGGAATGGTGCCGATTTTACACAAGCCGCGAGCGTGAGGCAATTCCTGGAGGGACGGGCTCTGTCCCGTCCAATCCCCAAGGTCACGACGGAGCGCGACCCTCCAGTTTCTCCAGCGCTTTGATTTCCTTTTTCAAGACCGCCGACACCCGATGCCTCGCCAGATAGACTTGTCCGACACTGACTCCCAATTGGTTGGCGACTTTTTGCGCGGGCCATTCTTTGCGCACGTAGCAGTCGAAAATCTGAAATTGCTTATGATCGACCTTTTTCTTCGCGCGCGCGATTGCCGCCTCAAACAAATTCTCTTTCCATTCCGCTTCCCAGACTGCGTCAAGATCGACAACGTGAGAATCGGGCACGCGCTCGATCGTCGCGGTGAGACGACCATCCGCAACGTGCGGACGTTTCGCGTTGCCCGGCTCGCGTTTCCGAAATTGATCCACGATCCGCCAGCGCGTGATTTGCAACAGCCAGCCTTTGAAAGAACCAATCGCCGGATCGTATTTCAGTTTGTCGATCTTCTTGGCCACGGTGATGACGGTTTCCTGCACGACTTCCTGCGCTTCCGCGTCAGTCAGGCCGGACTTGCGCGCCGTCGAATAAATCAGCTTCCAGTAGGTATCGAAGAATTCCTGCCAGCGTTTCTGGTCGTCCCAATTGACCAGTCGATCGACCAGACTGCGTCGCGTCGCGACTAAACCGCCACTCTTCATCCCGACGTTGTAGCCGATTCCGTCGCCCAGGAAAAGTATCCTGAAAGATTTGTCTGGGGCCGGCGTATTCCCCTCATGAAAACTCCCGCCCCTCTCTCGAATGCGATCAAATGGGTTGCCAACACCGCTGCCCGCGCCCGGCGAATTCCGGAGCAAATCTTCGGAGATATTTCCTGGCGCCCGCCTTACTGGCTCAGCCAGATCGCAGAAAGTTGGAGCCGTCTCGAACGCGCTTATCCGCGCCTGATCGCTCCGGTGATCCTGACAATTTTCCTGATCTCATGCGCCGGCGCGTGGAGTTGGAATTGGTATTCCCATTTGCCCAAACCGCGCCGCGTTTCGGTCAAGATTGTGCCAGTCGAAATCACCAAGCTCGAGAAAGACCTGAAGTTCCCGCGTCTGGTTGTTTATTTCAGTGAATCGGCCGCGCGTCTTGAGGATTTGAAAAAGTCTTCGGTTCAAGGCGTGCAACTTCAGCCGCGCCTCAATGGCGGCTGGCGCTGGATCCAGGCTGACATTCTCGTTTTCGAACCGACCGAAGATTGGCCGGCCGATCAAAAATTTCGAGTCGTCTTCGATAAGAAATTCTTTCCGAGACACGTCCTGATGGAGCGATTTTCCTACGACACGCAGGCGCCGCCGTTCGGGATCACGATCAAACAACTCGAACTTTACCAGGACCCGACTAATCCGACGCAGCGCCAGATAATGGCCACGCTTGAGCTGACCCATGCCATCGATCCCGGCGAACTGGATCGACATCTGCAGCTGGCGATGGTCGCCGGCTCTAACATTTTTTCACCGAACGATCCCGCGCCGCACTTCTCGATTACATACGGACTGCATCGTCGTCTCGCCTATGTGCACAGCTCGCCCGTTACTCCGCCGGAGCGCGATGATTTTGTGAAACTGACTTTGGGCAAAGGCGTCCGCACAGCTCAGGGCGGCGCGCTAACGAAGGACAGCGTCGAACAAAAACTCCGGATCCCGTCGATCGCGTCGATGTTTCAGATTGATTCGATCCAAACTACCATCGCGCGAAATAAAAATGGCGAACCGGAGCAACTGATTGTTCTCACTACCACCGCCGACATCGGCGCGCGTGAACTGGCGAAGGCGCTCGAGATTCGACTGTTGCCGAAACGGAAGATTCCAGACGCAGATAACGAGGAAGAGACGACAGAAGATGTCGATCAAACGGAACCCGCGGGTTCGGATGACGAAACCGATTCGAGCGAGGAGCCGGCAACTTCGGACCTAAAAGAAAGCGAGCGTTGGAAAAGCGAGACTGATGTTCCGGATGATGTCCTGGACAAAGCGCGCCCGGTCGCTTACGCGCCGATTGAGTCCGGGAACCCGCAAGATCGACAACATGCATTTCGCATCCGGGTCGAAACAGACGGCGAGCTTTACGTTCGGGTAAAGAAAGGCGTCCGCGCCCTCGGTGATTATCCGCTGAGCGACGATTACAACGCAGTTATCGACGTGCCGGCGCTGCCACGCGAAGTGCAAATCGAAGGCCAGGGCGGTTTGCTCGCACTCAACGGCGAAAAGAAATTGTCGATCCGTTCCCGCGGACTGAGCGCTATCGAATTCGAAATCGCCCGGGTTGCGACGACCCAGATCAATCATCTGGTCAGCCAAACCGAAGGACAATTTCAGCATCCGCATTTCCAGTTTCCCGATTACTTCAATCACGAAAACATCTCGCGGATCGCAACCGAACGCCAAGGCATCGCGCTCGAAAACAAGCGGAAAGCGAATTACTCCGCCTTCGATTTCTCCGAGCAGCTGCGCAAGCCGTCTGACGGCGGAAGCGAGCGCGGTCTGTTTTTCCTGACCGCGCGCGGCTGGGATTCAGTGAAGAAGAAACCGGTCAACGCGGTGAAAGATTCGCGTTTTCTGCTCCTCACCGACATCGGGATCCTAAGCAAGAAAAACGCGGACGGCAGTCACGACGTATTCTTGATGTCGATCAAAGAGGGCAAGCCGCTCGTAAACGTGATTGTCGATCTTTTGGGCAAGAACGGCATTCCTCTCCAGAGCACGAAGAGCGACGCCGACGGTCATTGCAGCTTCACTTCGGTCGAGAAATCGATTCGCGAGAAAACGCCGGTCGCGTTCGTCGCGCGGAATGGCGAGGACGTCTCGTTCATTCCTTATGCGCGTGAAGATCGACAACTGAACTTTTCGCGCTTCGACATCGATGGGGTGGACAATGTTCTGCCGGAAAATCTCGACGCATTCGTTTTCACCGAGCGCGGCATTTATCGGCCTGGCGACGAGATTCACATCGGCGTTGTCGTCAAACAACGGAACTGGCAGGGCCAGCTCAAAGGATTGCCGCTTGAGACCGAAGTGGTGGACGCGCGCGGTCACGGCGTGCAAACAAAAACAATTAATCTGCCGGACGCGGCATTCACCGAGCTGACCTATCAAACCGCGAACGAATCGCCGACCGGCCTTTACACGTTCAACGTTTATCTCGTTAAGAACAGCAAGCGTTCGACGCTACTCGGATCCGCGATGGCCAACGTGAAGGAATTTTTGCCGGACCGGATGAAAATCGATACGCGGCTTTCGCAAAACTCCCGCCGTGGCTGGACCAATCCAAAAGAGATGCGCGCGACCGTTGCGCTGGCCAATCTTTATGGCACGCCCGCGACCGATCGCCGCGTGGCCTCACGACTCGAGCTGACGCCGACCGCGTTTTCATTTCCAGAATTTCGCGACTACGTTTTTTTCGATCCGCTTCTCGATCCAAAAAAAGAGCGACAGGAACAAACGATCGAGCTTGGCGAAAACAAAACCGACGGCGCCGGTCAGACGCAGTTCGATTTGCAGCTCGAGCGCTTCGCGGATGCGACTTACTCGATGCGTTTCATTGCCGAAGGATTTGAAGCCGAAGGCGGCCGAAGCGTTACCGGCACAACGACGACGCTTATCTCAGCCTTGCCCTACGTGATCGGTTGCAAAGCGGACGGCGAATTGCGTTACATCGACACGAACAAACCGCGCGCGGTCGATCTCGTCGCGGTCGATCCACAACTCAACCGGATCGCAATCGCCAACGTGACCGCGAACGTGATCGCGCAGGAATACGTTTCGGTCCTGACCAAACAGGAGAGCGGCAAATTTGCCTACGAATCGGTCCTGAAAGAGCGCACCGCGAAATCGGAAAAGATTTCCGTTTCCGCAAATGGATTGCGTTATACCCTGCCGACCGATGAGCCGGGCAATTACGTTTTCGAACTGCGCGATGATCAGGATCGCCGGCTGACCAAGCTGCAATTTTGCGTTGTTGGTCACGGAGCGGTTTCACGGTCGCTCGAGAAAAACTCCGAGCTTCAGGTAAAGCTCGACCACGCGCAGTACAACAGTGGCGACGAAATCGCGGTCAGCATCACCGCGCCTTACGCGGGCAACGGTTTGATCACCATCGAGCGGGACAAGGTCTACGCCCAGCAATGGTTCCAGGCCAACAGCGCCAGCAGCGTCCAGCACATTCGCGTGCCGGAAAATTTCGAAGGCAGCGGCTACATCAACGTGGCCTTCGTCCGCGCGCTCGATTCAAAAGAGATCTTTGTCAGCCCGCTCAGCTACGGTGTCATTCCGTTCACGGCCAACAAGGAGAAACGCCGGCTCAAGATCGACGTCAACGCGGCAACAAGCGCGAAACCCGGCGAACCGTTCCACATCTATTACAAAACGGACCGACCGAGCAAGATCGTCATCTTCGCGGTCGACCAGGGAATTCTGCAAGTCACCGATTACAAAACGCCGGACCCGCTCGAGTTCTATTTCCGCAAATGCATGCTCCGGGTCGACACCGCCCAAATTGTCGATCTTATCATTCCCGAATTTTCGCTTCTGCGTTCTGTCTCGGCCTTCGGCGGCGGCGGCGACATTCAAAGGCTGAATCCCTTCAAACGCATCACCGATAAGCCGGTCGTCTTTTGGTCGGGCATCGTCGACGCCGACAACGCGAAGCGCGAAGTCGTTTATGATCTGCCGGATTATTTCGACGGCACGTTAAAGATCATGGCGGTCGCGATCGCGAACGACACCGTCGGATCGAGCGAGCGCGAGTCACTCATTCGGGGACCATTCGTGATCACGCCGAGTGTTCCGGTCCTGGCCGCGCCGGGCGATCAATTCGAAACCGGCGTGACCGTCGCGAACAACGTCGAAGGCTCCGGACAAAACGCGGAAATCGAGTTACGCGCGCAACCGAATGAACGGTTGTCGATCGTCAGTGGATCGACCCAGACGTTGCACATCGCCGAAGGCCGCGAACAAACCGCGATCTTCAAATTTCGCGCGAACGACAAACTCGGCTCCGGCGAGATCACATTCATCGCGAAAGCGAATGGCCAGGAAGCAAAACGTCGCGCCACCCTCAGTGTGCGGCCGCCCGCGCCTTACATGACCGACGTCCACAGCGGCAGTTTCAAGGACAAGATCGACATCGCGCTCACGCACGACATGCATCCGGAGTTTCGCAAACTCGACGCGACGGTCTCTGCGCTGCCGCTCGGTCTCGCCCGCGGGCTCGACGCTTACCTGAAAGATTTTCCCTACGGTTGCAGCGAACAGATCACCAGCGGCGCGTTTTGCCGATTAATGCTGGCGGACGAATCCGATTTCGGTTTGAGCCGCGCCGAGATCAACAAACAGCTCGAACACACGTTCGGAATTTTGGCGCGCCGGCAAAACGATCAGGGCGCGTTCGGTTATTGGGTTCCGGAGACAGGAGATCACATCAGCGCTGTGTCCGTTTACGTGATGGATTTTCTGAGTGAATCGAAAGCGGCCGGTTTTGCGCCGCCGCAGGACATGTTCGCGAGTGGTTTGCGCTATCTGCAAAAGATGATGGGCAAGCAACCCGGGGATCTGGCCGACGCGCGCACCCTCGCCTACGCCACTTACATCCTCACGCGCGAAGGCGTCATCACCACGAACTACATTTTGAATCTGCGCGATTGGCTCGACAAGAATCACAAAGAAGAATGGCAGAGCGACATCACCGGCGTTTATCTCGCCGGCGCGTTGCATCTTTTGCACAAAGACGCTGACGCCGATCGCTTGATCGATAGTTACAAAATCGCTGACAACAAAATGCTCGAGCGCTGGGATTTCTGTCAGCCGCTCGGGATGAATTCGCAATACATCGCCGTGATCGCGCGCGAATTTCCTGCGCGACTGCGCAAGATCTCGGCCGAGCAATTTCAAAACATTTTGAAACCGATCGGCGACGGCGAATTCAACACGCTTTCGTCGGCTTACGCGGTGCGTGCGTTGAAAGCGTACTCGCACGCGGTCACGCAAAATCCGCCGGAGCTTTCGATTGCCGAGCTGCACAAAGACAAAAGCGAAACGCGTCTGGTCAATGGAATAAAGGCGCTGTTGCGCTCGGAGCTTTCGGGCAACGCGCGCGGCGTTCGGTTCAGTGCAGCGCAGCGATTGAGCGGCCCCGGCGCGTTTTTCCAGGTCGTCGAAGCGGGATTCGATCGCCAAGTTCCGAATCAAGCATTGAGCAACGGGTTGGAAGTTTACCGGGAAGTTCTGGGCAAAAACAACGAAGCCGCGACCCGAACCAAGCTGGGCGAACAACTGCACGTCCGCATCCATGTGCGCAGCTTGCAGCGGGAGAGTCTCACTAACGTCGCAATTGTCGATCTTTTGCCAGGCGGATTCGAAGTGGTTGATTCCTCGATTCACACCGGCACCGGCACCACGCCCGGAGTTGATTATGTTGATGTGCGCGAAGATCGCGCCGTGTTCTTCGTAAGTGCGCCGACGAACGCACTCGAGATCGATTACCAGATCAAATCGTGCAACCGCGGCGACTTCATCGTCCCGCCGGTGTTCGCGCAATCGATGTACGATCGCAACGTCAAAGGCCGCGGTGTTGGCGGAAAGATCACAGTGACGGAATGATGGCGCCTACTCTTGTCATCCCGAACGAAGTGAGGGATCTCTCACAAGCTGATGGATCACGCTGGATACGCTGCGTGACGCAATCTTCGTGGGTGAGGTCCCTCGCTCTGCTCGGGATGACCGCGTGTGTCGCGTGGTTGTTACTTCCAAAACCTCCGTTGCTCGAAGGCATTTCATTTTCGCAATGCGTGCGCGACCGCAATGGAAAACTACTGCGCGTTACGCTCAGTGCAGACCAGAAATTCCGGATTTGGACGCCGCTGCTAGAAATTTCACCAGACTTGATCAGCGCGACGCTTTGCTATGAAGACAAATATTACGCGAAACATCCCGGTGTGAACCCGATCGCATTGGCGCGCTGCGCATTTGATCTGGTCCGATTTCATCGTGCCACGGCCGGTGGATCGACCATTACGATGCAAGTCGCGCGGCTGCGGTTTCGTCTCCACACCCGCACCGTTTCGGGAAAGCTTGAGCAGATCCTGCGCGCGCTCGAATTGGAGCGGCATTACTCCAAGAATGAAATCCTGGAGGCGTACCTGAATCTCGCGCCATACGGCCGGAACATCGAAGGGATCGGCGCGGCCAGTCTGATCTATTTCGATAAATCCGCGGCGCAATTGAGCGGACCGGAATCAGTCGCGCTCAGCATTATTCCGCAAAGCCCGAGCCGCCGCGCGCTTTTCAGCGAGCGCGACAATCGCTCGGTCAATCAGGCGCAATCGAATTGGTATGACCGCGCCCGCGTCGATATCGACGCAGAGTTTTCATCGCGCGACTTCCGCGCCCGTGTGCAAACCGACAAAAAATTTCTCGCGCCTCATTTTGTGCAGCAAGTCCTGGAAAATTCACGCGGGCGCAACGAGATCATCACCACTCTCGATTTGGAGAAACAGCGAACGGTTGAAAGACGAGTCTCCGATTACGTCGCGACCAGTCGTAACCGCGGGATCGAAAACGCGGCCGTGCTGCTGGTCGATTCGCGGACGATGGACGTGCTCGCACAGGTTGGGTCTGCCGACTTCGATAGGATCGACATCAACGGTCAGGTGGACGGCACGCGTAGCTCGCGCTCGCCCGGTTCGACCTTAAAACCGTTCGCTTACGCGCTCGCGCTCGAGCAAGGCCTCATTCATCCGCTGTCGATCCTCGCCGACGCCCCACGCAGCTTTGGCGAATACAATCCGGAGAATTTCGACCGCGAATTTCTCGGGCCGATCCGGGCGTGCGACGCGCTCGCGCGCAGCCGCAACGTTCCCGCAGTCGAGCTCACCTCCCATCTGTCGCATCCGACACTTTACCAATTCCTGAAGAACGCCGGCGTGCCGTTGCCGAAGCCCGAATCATTTTATGGACTCGCGCTTCCACTCGGCGGCGCCGAAGTGTCGATGCAGGATCTGGTTCGACTTTATGCGTCGCTTGCGAACAACGGCGAGCTGCGACCACTGCGATACATACAACCCACTTGTGAGCTGAATCAAAGACCGCTCAAAAACTTGACTGCTTTAAGCAGTCAAGTTTCGGGGCGACGTATTCTGACTCCAGAAGCGGCCTTTCTGACTTTGGAAATGCTAGGCAACGTTCCGCGGCCCGAAATGAATTGCGCGGATGGAAGTCACACCGCGCCAGTTTATTGGAAGACGGGAACGTCGCATGGATTTCGCGATGCCTGGTCGGTCGCCGTTTTCGATCATTACGTTCTCGGCGTCTGGGTTGGAAATTTCGATGGCCGCGCCAATCCCGCTTTTGTCGGTCGAACTGCCGCCGCGCCGTTGTTGTTTCAGATCATCGATAGTCTGCGATCAAGCTGGCCGGAACCGAGCGTGCCTCATCTTCCGCGGCCGGGAGCAAATTTGAAACGGGTCGAGTTTTGCGCGTTGTCCGGCGACTTGCCGAATGCGTTTTGCACCCAACACGTCGAAGGCTGGTTCATCCCAGGTGTGTCGCCGATCAAAACCTGCGATGTGCATCGCGAGATCCTGGTCGACCGCACGAGCGGTCTGCGCGTTCCAATTGACGACGGCACACGGGAGTTAAAGGGCGAAGTTTACGAATTTTGGCCGGGGGAATTTCTCACGCTCTTCGAGAAGGCCGGTTTTCCGCGAAAAATCCCGCCGCCGTTTTTGCCGGATTCGGGGAGCGAATTGGCGGGTCGAACCGGACGTAGCCCGCGGATAATTTCGCCGACTAATAAAGAAATCGTCGTCGCGTCGGCGAAGACAGTTCCTTTGCGAGCGAAAGTCGATGGCGATGTGCGTGCAGTTTATTGGTTCGCCGGCAAGAAATTCATCGGCCAGGCCGGCCCGGATGAGTTTCTTGGGTGGGATACCACGGCCGGCGATTACGAAATTACTGCTTTGGACGATCACGGCCGCGCCAGTTCGTGCAACGTGATCGTACGCTAAGGCCGGCAATTGCGGCGTTCGGAGACCGCCGTTACAGGTAAAATGTGTCCCGTCAATACACGCTCCACCGTCCGGCAAGATCGACATCGATCCACATCGATTACGCGGCGGAGCTGAATGAGCAACAACTCGCCGCCGTCACCGCGGAGCCCGGGCCGCAGCTGATCATCGCCGGCGCCGGTTCGGGTAAAACGCGCACGCTGACCTATCGCGTCGCTTATCTGCTCGAGAACGGGATCGACCCGCGAAATATTTTACTTCTCACGTTCACCAACAAGGCCGCGCGACAAATGCTCGATCGGGTTGCGAATTTGTTGCCGATCGACGCGAGCGGAATTTGGGGCGGCACATTTCATTCGGTCGGAAACCGGATGCTGCGCCGCCACGGCAGCGCGCTCGGATACAACAGCGGCTTCACCATCCTGGACCGCGAAGACCAGAAAGATTTGATCAACACCGTTGTCGCAAGCGCGGGGATCGACCCCAAGGAGATTCGTTTCCCGAAAGGCGATGTGCTCGCGGAGATTTTCAGCTTTGTGGTCAACAGCGAGACGCCAATGGAGGAATTGCTTGCGGAAAAGTTCCCCTACTTCCTGCCGTTGCTCGAAAAAATCACCGATGTTCACACTCGCTACGAGAAAAAGAAAAAGGCCACGAACTCGGTCGATTTCGATGACCTGCTCGAAAAGACATTGTCGATGTTGCAGCAGCACGAGAGCATCGCCACGTTTTATCGGCGGCAATTTCAATTCATCCTGGTCGACGAATATCAGGATACGAACAAGATCCAGGCCGATTTCATCGATCTCCTCGCGCACGACCATCGCAACGTCATGGTCGTAGGCGACGACGCGCAGTCGATCTACTCCTGGCGCGGCGCCAATTTCCAAAACATTCTCGAATTTCCGAAACGTTATCCGGACGCGAAGGTTTTCAAGATTGAGATGAATTATCGAAGCGTGCCCGAGGTTCTTGAAGTCGCCAACGCCGCGATCGCCGCGAACGTCGACCAATTTCAGAAAAACCTACAGCCGACCCGCGAATCCGCCGCGGCGAAGCCGGCCGTCGTCGCGCTGAACGACGGCAGCGAACAGGCGCAGTTCATCGCGCAACGAATCCTCGAGTTACGCGATGAAGATGTCGATCTTAACGAGATCGCCGTGCTGTATCGGGCACACTATCACGCACTCGAATTGCAATTGGAGCTCTCACGGCGTGGCATCCCCTACCAAATCACCAGCGGTATCCGCTTTTTTGAACAGGCGCACATCAAGGATGTGATCTCGTTTATTCGGTTCGTCGCCAATCCGCGCGACGAAGTCGCATTCAAACGAATGGTGAAATTACTGCCCGGCATCGGAAATCGGAGTGCGGAAAATCTTTGGAACGCGTGGGACAAGTCGTTGAACGCGCGCGGTGAGATCACTTCCTGGAGCGAACGTTTGCAGACGATGAACGTGAGCGTGAAATCGAAAAAACATTGGGCGCAGCTCACCCACACGCTCGACGAGATTGCCCCTGGGGGACAGCCCAACCCGCCATCGGAGATGATCAACTCAGTTGTCGAAGCGATTTACGATGATTATGCGAAGGTGAATTTCACCAATTACGAATTGCGCCGCGAAGATTTGAATCAACTGGCCGCGTTTTCGCAGCAATTCAAAGACGTGAACGAATTTCTTTCGCAGCTCGCGCTGATCAGCAACGTGGACGCGGAAGCAGCGCCGAACCAAACCGGCGACAAGGAAGCGGTCAATCTTTCCACCGTGCATCAAGCCAAAGGGCTGGAGTTTCACACCGTGTTCGTGATCTGGCTGACCGACGGAATGTTTCCAAGCAGTCGCTCGCTCGACACGCGCGAGGCGTTGGAAGAGGAGCGGCGTCTATTTTATGTCGCGATCACGCGGGCGAAGGACGAACTCTATCTCACTTATCCGCACATGCG
>Ga0209527_1000033_pt1 | contig 25216 bp, 17 predicted proteins | sample JacPinW_OM2H0_M2_FD_187968 | JGI IMG/M metagenome (GOLD analysis project Ga0209527, IMG submission 187968) | Forest soil microbial communities from Algoma, Ontario, Canada - Jack Pine, Ontario site 1_JW_OM2H0_M2 (SPAdes) (version 2) | ecosystem: Environmental > Terrestrial > Soil > Boreal... | reverse complement strand
CCGTTCGGGTCCATGGTGAGCGTCAGGCCTGCTGATGCCACTGGGGCATTCGTACCCATGGCAACGGTAAGAGGAAAGCCCAACGCGTCACTGTCATGGCAGGGATTGGCTACCGACGGTGTGCATCCATCCCAAGGCGTCGACAGAACACCCGAGGGTTTGATGCTCAGTGTCGTAGCCGTCGACGTGTACGTTTTGTTGCCAACGACGATGCCGGAAGCGTTCTCAATCGTCGCCGCGCCCAGTGTTACGGTGGCCGTGGGCCCGGTGCCGTTGGCCTGGTAAACGAAGGAGTCTGGGTTGGTCCCAGTGCCGCTCGGAACATAAACAAAAGTGCCGTTTGCGTTGAGAGTCAGCGTGCCGTGAGGGAGGGCGCAAGGGGCCCCAACGGAGCATCCTCCCGGCGTGGAAACCTTAACACCGTAAACATTGACGTCGTTGGCGATCAGGCCCTTGCCTGGATCCGACACGGTGAACGCTGGACATGGAGTGGCCGAGCAGGGAGTTAAGGAGTTGTAGATGTCTGGGTTGGCCACGACACTCCCGGGCGCCACGATTGAAGGGGAGCTTGGGAGTCCAGCCCCGTTGATGCCGATGTAAGCCAACATTCCTGCATCGCGCGCGGTACCGTTGCCTGACAGGCTCAACTGCCGGTCGAACACAGGGAGGGCCGAAGTCACAGTTGCCGGCGCATTAATCATCACGTCGTAAGTCTTGCCGGCGGGCAGGAAAACCTCACTCTGGACGCGTGGAACGCCCGGCAGCGGGTTGCCGTCTTCCGCAATCAGAGAGAAGCCGGAAGGCGGAGTAGTAGCTGGAGTAACCGCAACCCCTGTTTGAGCTCCTACAATCGACGGCACGTGCATGCGCAGGCCGGCGTTCACGAAGCGCACCAGTACGTTTCCGGTGACGCCCGCGGCTGGCGAAGGCGGGAACAGCGAGGCCGACGCGTTGCTCCTGCTGAACCCAACTCCATTAAAGAGGTAATACAGCGGCGTGTAGTTCACCGCCGGCGGATAGCAGGTATTGACGGTCCCGACGGGCGAAGTGGGATTGCCGCATTGGCCTGGCTGGCCGGACCACACCTTGGTCTCGCTGAAGCCCGCCGTGTTGACGGCCGTGTTGACCGAGTTGTTCTGGACCGGGTCGATTTCACTGAGCAGCAGCGGAACATCCGCGTTGTAGCTTACCGCAGCAGTGGTCCCAACTGCAGGATACGCTGTGCCTGGGGTGCCTGCGGCGCCCGCGGCGCCTGCTACGGGCGCGGTGGTGACCACTAACATTCCGTAGAGGCCCATGGGGCCCTGGATCGAGGGGTGCGTACCGGACTCAATCAGGTACGTGCCCGGCCGAAGAGCTGGCCAAGTCAGTGCCGTGGTCGCTCCCGCCGCAACTTCCGTGGAGAATGACTGCACGCGTGGTCCCTGGGTCGGCGGGGTGAAGCCCGGACCTCCAGCAATCGGCCACGAAGTGTTATTGCTGGGTAGGGCGCTGTGATCCGGACTCGCCGTAGAAGTCGCCGTCGTTCCGAGACCGCCGCCCAACTGGCCAACAATCACCAGCGAAGTGGGCACCGTATTGCCATTCAAAAACGAGAGACTGTTCGTCAGGTTGATGGTCAAGGCTTGTCCCGTGGGAACGGTGATCACGACGGGGGACCAGGTGGATGGCACCCCAGCCACGGTCGACACCGATGCCGGATTCAACGCGGCGCAGGTCGCGACTGGGGCTATATTGGCAGCCACCGCCGTGCCGCAACTGTAGCCCCACATCGGGACCGTTGTGCCGTCGGGCAGCGTCGTAGTCGTCGGCGCCGCAGTCAGGTTGACCTGCTGTTGCGCAAAGGACCCGCTCGCAGTCAGGAGAAGACCTGCCACGGACAGTGTTGCCGCCTTCAAGATCGCTTTGAAATTGTTCATTCGCATCGTCATCCCTCGTCGTCAGTTTGGCTCGTCAAGCTAATTGGACTCGTCGATCACAAATTCCCGGGAATCTACCAGCATCATCATCAGCATTCCGCCGGGGAAAATATTGTTGGTGGTGATCTCGCGCTCGTTGTGCGAGTGCCACATGAAGGCAAAGCCGGCCTCGCCGCTAGGCGAGTTCGCAATCGTGCCCGACGGCGGAGTGCTACCGGTCTGGCCGCACGAGCCGGCTGGAGGGGTCGCAGCGCCGAAAGTGCATCCCGTCGCCCGAAGTGTCGCGTTCGGGCCAAGATAAGGGCTGCCACCGTACCACGCACCGTTCGTCAAGATGTTCGCGTCGGGCAGAGTTGCTGGGCCGCCTCCCGCCACATCGCCGAATGGAGCAACCTGAACTGGCTTGTTGTGGTCTTGGCACCACTCGTAATAGTTGATCGCCGATTGCGCAGCTACGCCGGTGTTGTAGCCGTTGAGATCCGGGGTACAGCTAAGCTTAGCCAGAGGATCAGTGGAAGCGGAATTGTGACCGTACGCATCCCAGTTCAGACCCTTGGCTGTCCAGTAGAAAATTCCGTCGAAGGCCAGCCCCGGAGTCGTCGTGGTGGTGAACAGCAGAGGCCCGGCGAGATTGTTAGCCGGATCGGTCTGGCTGACAATCAAGTTCCCGTCGCGCCCCAGGATGCGCACGTGGTTGCCATGCTCGTGGAACGGATGTTGCCACCGGCCCTGGCCGATGACGCGTAACAGCACCTGCTCGCCTGGATGCATGTGAGGATTGCCGTTGTAGGGCTGGTGCGGATACTCGGGCGCATAGTTCGGGTCCATGTCGTCGGGCATGGAGCGTCCGTTAATCAGGAAATACGCAGGATGGTATGGCTCGGTCGGGACGTTGAGACTGCATCCCGGGCCCGTTGCACTCGTTGCGCAGGCGCTAACTCTTACCGGATCCGAGACTTGCGCTAGTGCCTTGTTGTGAATGTCGGGATCCATTTCTGAGAACTGGAACAGGTACTCCCGGTCGTAGCAACTCTTGGCGTGATCGTACGCGGCCGGGGCCAGGCGGAAATCAGCTTCAGCAGAGTTGCCCGGAGCAACGTAGTGCGCAGGAAGTGCTGCTGTGCAGCCTGTCGGGGTGCTGGCCGGGAGCACAATGATTGCGCCGTACAAGCCCATCTCGACTTGCAAGTCGCCTTGCGTTCCGCTGTAGTAGGCGCGTGTACCAGGTGACGTGGCGATCAAGGTGTAGGTCACGGGACTGGCGGCGGTTGCCTCTTGCGTAAGCAGGCCTGCGGCGCCGCCGCTTGTACTTACGAGCTGCAAGCCCGGGAACAAGATTGAGGTGTTCCCCGCAGCTGTTGGTAGGCCGTTCGTGAGCGTCACCGTGAACGGAGTGTTTTCAGTGACGATCAGCGTGGGGCCGGGAACTTGCATCGTGGGGCAAGTACCCCCGCTGATGGCCGCAGGCTTAAAGCTGCTCGCGCTAGGCGCGACGCTGCAACCGTACCCCCATGAATAAACCATCGCCCCGTCCGGCTGGGTTACGTAAGCAGGTTGCGCGATCAGACTGAAGCTGGTCCCGGTTATCCCGGGAGCCGCAGCATGCGCTGTAGCTGGGAGCAATGCCACCATCGCCGCCAGAAGCAGTCGTGTCTTCGAGATCGCTCTTATCATTTTCGTCGCACTCATTGGCTCTCTCCTAGCACTCATTGCCGCGCTCCTAATTGATGCGGACTTCGGTCATCAGCCCACCGAAGTTCTCGGCATCGTTCGACAAGTGGTCAAGATTGGGGGTGTAAAGGTAGTAGATTTCGCCCTTTGTATACGCCGTGCCATCGGGCTTGGGAACGCTGGTGTCCAGAATCACGTCGAGCGACTCGCCACCGGCCAGCGTGATGGAGTTGGTGTTGTACGCGAGGTTGTTTCCTGCCTGGTCGCGCAGCAGTTTTGCGTTGATCGCGATGACCTTCATTGGAATCCCTAATGAAGCCAGCGTCTGATATTCCGTAACATCCAGGTCGGAAATTCGCAGGAGCGCCTTTTGGCCTGCCGTAATGTTGATGATCGAAGGCAGTGGCTGCGAGAAATGGTTCCGGCTGTCTGCCGACTGCGTCTCGAGTGGACCGGGCTTGACCGTGTCGGGGTAGCTCCGCCCGTTCAGCAGGAAGAATTTGTCCTTCATGTCCACGAACTGTTCCGGGTTGAAAGTCATGCCGACAAAATGGAAACTGGGGTCGAAGCCGTGGATCTGGAGGGGATACTCGATATCGTAGTACGTCGAGCCGTCACCGTCGTTATAGGCATAATTGCCAGTTGCTGCCCGGCCGTCCGAAGCCGGAACAACCGCTGGCAGGGGATTGCTGCACAGGATATCGATGGCGGAATTGCATGCCGTGCGCGGATCCGTCTGCTGTGCCTGGAGCGCGGTGTAGAGGCTGTTGCCGACAGGGACCCGATTCTGTCGGGGGCGGACATAAAGTTGCCCGACCATGCCCATCTGCAAGTGCTCGGGCGGCGTGATATGGCAGTGCCAGAAGTAAGTGCCGGCATCCGGTGCGAGGTAGTAATAGGTGAAGCTGCCGCCGATGTTGATGGCCACCGAGGCGTCGGGCACGCCGTCATAGAACGACGAAGCGTTGGGATACCCGTGGAAGTGGACGGTGTGCTGCTCGAACAGGTCCGGGCGCATGATCATGCCCACGTTGGTGAGGGTGAGGAAGAATTCGTCGTCCTCATCGATAGCCATCAACGGTGCCGGGATGTTCCCGTTCATTACGCCGACATCCATGATCGGGCGGGGATCCACGTGTCCGTCGATGGGAGCGCCCACTGTTCCTAATCCGTTGTTAGCGTCCACGTTCGGAGCCAGCCCCACGGCGCCGTTGAACGAGAACGTACCTGCCGCGTCTACCGTCGTGGCCGGATCACCGGGCTGCAGAGTGGGGCCCGTATACACGGTATTGAAGACGCTCGGGGACTCTGTGCCGGGCAGGCCGCTAGCGATGTCCGCGAGCCCAGACAGCGGTCCGAAGGAGAACATGTATGTTTGGGTGCCGTCGCCCATCGTGGAGTAACCGTCGCCGCCCGAGATCTGTTGGCATTTTATGGCGCCGTTCACGTTCGAACTCGGCGCCAGATACCCCTTGGCGCCACTGGCGAGTACCGTCGGACCGGTGTAGGCAGGTTCCGAATCATTGTTGGCAGCCGGGTGAGTGATGGTGCTGGTTGGACATTGAACCCGGAACGACTGAGCCCTCGCGACCCCTGTCGCAAGACAGACAAGAGCGATAAGCAATCCAATATGGTGCAGCTTTCTCATGACAGTCTGGCCTCCTTGCTGACTTGCAGGCGCAAGCAGCGCCCCGAGAATCCCCCGCTTGGTTGGGGGGCCACTCGCAAGCACCGGGGTTCTTTCCCAGTCCCAGTGTTGGCACCTTACCCCCAAAAGGAATGTCCTCTTTGCGTTGAAGCAAAAAACGGGAGCAATATTTTAGGGTGTCGGGTGGAAGGAATCTTCGCTGCGGCGTGTCTCAATACTCGTACTTCAACAATTGTTTACCTACCACCAATGCTTGTGCAGGAGCGATCGGACCGCGGTTTTCGCCATGTCAAAGGGGAAACTCATTGGAGTCTGATGATCGGTGGGGGGCGAGGCTAGCAAATCCATATGCGGAGAGTCCAAGCAAAACAGGCGGTGAAGTCGTCGATTCGAGCTGTCACACTTTTGTCGAATCCAACTGTCGTCGACGGATTCCTAGGTTTCGAGTAATTTAACAATCATATTGGCACCTTTGCAGAAATAAACAGCGCGCTTGGGGCCCAACCGCAGGGGTGCCACTCCTTGGCCTTAGGTAGTCTGTGGAGAAGAGTTACCTTTTTTGTTCCAAGTGTCCCAGCACAGTTTCAGTGCCGGAGAGGCGCGGCCCGCAGAGTGGTTGTTTGCGTAAAGGTTGAGTTCTTGGTCGCCGTGGCTGGAAAAGGGATAACAAATGCTGCCATCGCGCCGACTAAACCCCCTAAGATGGCAAATTCGAAGTTTTGGTTCGTGTACGAGAGCATAACCCCAGCGATGTTGATCGTATGAAGAGAACCTGCGGCCAAAGCCTCCTTCGTGGCCACATCAGACCGGAGGAAGCTAGGAACCAGGATCCCCGTGATGAACAAAGTGATTGCCACTTCGATTAGCAGCTGAAGGAGAGAGAAAGCCTTTTGCCTTTTCATGGTTTTTCCTTTCGGCCTCAGGACGGCCTATCCAAAAGAGAATAATCAGTAGCCTCCACTTAGTAGGTGAATCACTGGAATGGAGCGAGGTAGATACCCTAGAGAGGCGTGGGGAAGTCTGGACGGATTGTGTTTTTGAGGCGGCCCCAGGGTCGCGAGGACAAGGGTATGGATCGAGCCCACCGCCAAACTACTGCACTCTCAGCGCAGACGTCACTCAGATAGGCGCTCAGTTGAATGGCTCTATGAATCTGAACCCGTTCGGCCCGAGGTTGTTCCCCACGTAGCCGGTACATTCTGTCACCCATGTCTCCGGGCCGGACAAGACTAAAGTGGCGCGCCAGGAGGGATTCGAACCCCCGACCCTTAGCTCCGGAGGCTAATGCTCTATCCATCTGAGCTACTGGCGCGCAGTGGGTGCTCCTCAACTTTTCCTGAGGACGCAATACGCGGGAACTTCTTCTAACGTTAGCATTCTATCCGGTATGATTCGCCCGCGCTAGGGCGCATTCCCGGCGGCGAGGATCGCCGGCGGGTTCATCCTTTCGCGCGGGACCTGATTTCCTTGGCCAGTTTTTCGATTTCGTCGGTCTTGCGGAGCATGGCGACAGAAAGCACCAGGACCGAATCCGTCTTTTCCACTTCGGCCTTCAATTCGCTCGCGAGATCGTAAAGCTTCTCGACATTTTTCTTAATCTCCTTTTGATTCGCCGCGAGGACGAGTTTGGGATCGAACTTGGGCGTATGCGAATCATCTTCTTTTTCCTTCTGTTGTTCGGGGTTTTGCGGGCGCTGGGCGTGAACCTCTGCGCCGTGTGCGAGAGCGAGGATCCCGACCGGTACTCCTATGGCAATAATGGTGGTTAGAAATTTTCGTCTCGATTCCATGGCCAAAAAACTCCCTTGCGTCCGCGCAATCTCCCGCCGCACGGGACGACACTTCCTCGAACGTCTTCCAATGTTATACTCCCCCCTCTCGTCAAAATCATGCCTAGTTCCTTCAATCGCTGGCTGGAATTGGCGCTTCCCAACGCGCTTCATCTTATCGGGATTTTCGTCATCGCGTTGGTGCTGAACCGGCTACTCCGCGCGGTCACCAATCTGGTCATCAAGCAGGCATCGGCGCCTGGCCGCTCCGCGCAACTGCGCGAACAGCAGACGCGCACCCTGGCGGAAGTTCTTTACGGAGCAGGGAGCAAAGTTGTCTGGGCAGTGGCTCTGCTGACTGCCGTACGGGAATTCCATATCGACATCACCCCGGCGTTAACGCTTGCGGGTCTCGCCAGCCTCGCAGTGGGCTTCGGCGCGCAAACTCTGGTGCGAGATGTCATCACAGGCATTTACATCGTTCTCGAAGATCAATACATCGTCGGCGACACAATCCAATTCGCGGACTACATTGGCCGGGTGGAACACCTGACTCTGCGGCGCACGGTCATCCGTGATGCCCGGGGCGCGCTGGTGACCATCGCGAATGGGGAGATCCGCACGGTCAGCAATCTCAGCCGCGACTGGTCGCAGGCTTTCGTGGATGTCTCGCTGGCGCCGGAAAGCCCGATCGAAAAGACGATGCAAGCGTTGGAGAGCGCGGCGGCCGCTTTGCGGGGAGATCCTGCCTGGTCGCAAACGCTGGTCGACGGGCCGCGGATCCTTGGGGTGCAGAGCTTCGACCGCAATTCATCGACGGTACGATTGCAAGTGCGGACGGCGCCGACCCGGCAGGATGAGGTCGCGCGCGAGCTGCGCCGCCGCATCCAGGTTGAGTTCCAGAAGCAGGGTATACCCACATCGAGCGTGCACCGCATCGAACTGGCTGGCGTTGCTCCTTCTTCGCAGGAAGCACCCCAGGCAGATGCGGCGAGTTAGGGCAAGGAGGACCGGCAATGGCCCAGATCACCTACGACGAAGTAAACCTGATGCTGCGCTTGTACGACATGAGGCGCGAACCGCGCCTACGCCAGGCGCGCGCCTGGTTCGTCGAAAACTTTCATCCGGAGTCTCCGGAAGAGATGATGCAGAGGTATCCGCAGGGCGGGGAGGAAAACACGTACATCCGCATGGTGATCAGCTACTGGGACATGGTGGCCGGGATCGTGAACCGCGGGCTGATCAACGACGAATTATTTTTCGACAGTAATGGCGAGATTTGGGTAGTGTGGGATCGCATGCGGTCGATCGTTCCTACGTGGCGCGCCGCTTTCAAGAATCCGCATCTTTTCCAGAACATGGAAGAAACTTGCAAGCGGCTGGAAACCTGGAGGGAGAAGCGCGCGCCTGGATCCACTGCGGCGATGCGGCAGATGATGGTGCAGGCGAAACCAGGCGCTAAAGGCATTTAGGATTTCTGAAGCGAGGGAGCTTTCTGGAAGCAATTCTTGCGTAACGATCAACGCCGCTGCCGGGCAGACTCATGAGCCTGCGAGTCCGGATCAACAGGGGCAATTTTCGGAGTTGCGACTCTCACGCAGTTACGTCCCGCAGCCTTGGCCGCGTAGAGCGCCGCGTCAGCCTGCTGAAGAAGCTCTTCCAACGGCAGGAAGCCCCATTCCTGGCTCAGTAAGAGTCCGAGGCTCATGGTAATTGGAACGGCGCCGCTGGAGGTTTGCACCGGGAGATGGGCGATGGATTTGCAAATCTCCTCCGCGCGGGCAAATGCGTAGGCCGGATTGCAATTGTTCAGGACCACCAGAAACTCCTCGCCGCCGTAGCGGCCTACGAAATCATACGATCGCACCGATGTGAGCAACCGCTTAGCTGTTTCCCTCAAGACATCATCACCGGCGAGATGGCCGTAGGTATCATTCACACTCTTGAAGTGATCCAGATCGCACATCAGAATTGCGGTAGAGACTCGCTCGCGCCTGGAACGGGCAAGTTCGCGTCCCAGCAAATCGACAATCACGCCGCGATTCCAGAGAGTTGTCAGCCCGTCATGAGTGGCCTGGAATCGCATCTTCTCGCGTGCCTCGACCAGACGGTCTTCGAGATCAAGGATTCGCAGACCGGTGCGTAAGCGCGCCTTCAGTTCTTCCGGGTCAAATGGTTTGGTCAGGTAATCATCGGCCCCGGATTCCAGGCCCGCGACGACGTCTTCTTTCGACTCTTTGGATGTGAGCAACACCATGTAGACATACGATCGCTCTTTCCTCTTCCGCACTTCACGGCAAACGCCCGGTCCGTTCACCTCAGGCATCTCCCAGTCCAGTAAGGCAAGCCGTGGTCCATCCCCCGGGCACAAATGCTCCACCGCCTGGCGGCCGTTCTCGACAGCAGTCACTTCATAGCCCGCGCGCACCAAAGTTTCCTGGAGCAGCCGCCGCGACATCATTTCGTCATCGGCAATGAGAATCCTCATCAATGCACCTCTGCCATGCAAGCGTCTAGCTGCGGCAATAGACTCGTGATGTCCCTCTCGAAGGCTGCAAAGGCGCCTTGGAACCCCGATGCTTCCCCGCTACGTCCCATTTGCTCCAGGCGTCCCACTGCGGCTGCAGCCTGGCCGGCGGCCAGGTTCAAGAGCATTCCCTTCAAGGCGTGGGCGGCAACAGCGACAAGCTCTCCATCACGGGCATCCACGGCTACGCGCAAGGCTTGGAGATAGCGGGGAAATTCCTCCTTGAAGATCGTCAGGAGGTCGTGCAACAGTTCGCGGTCGTTGTCCACTCGCGCCAGCAGCTCCCTCTGATCGAAGGACAAATTAGGCGAGTCTTTTTCTGTTTCCTTCATTACTTTTCCTCCTGACGAACAGCCGCCCTCGCCCACCGCTCAATCTCCGCACGCAGCAAAACGCTCCGCCCCGGCTTGGATACGTACCCATCCATTCGAGCTGACAAGTATTTCCCCGCACCGGGCAAGAATTCCCCCGAGAACAAGGGCACGCCGGCGTCCACGTTCAAATGCGTCAATCAAGCTAGCTGATTGATAAGAATCGAGTTCGGCTAAAGGCCTTGGGCTCCGCTCCGGAGCAGAATACCCGTGATGGAACGAAACCGGAGAAATGGGTCAATTTGAAACTGACGGCTGAATCGACTGATCTATCAGAGGGAAACAAAGAACCCTGGAGGCGCGGGTGGGATTCGAACCCACGAATGGAGGTTTTGCAGACCTCTCCCTTGGGCCACTTGGGTACCGCGCCGAACCTCTAAGTATAGCAAATCTGCTTGATCTCTCCGGGCATCTCCGCGCAACCTCATTGCGCCGACGCCTACTTTTTCTCCGAGACTGCGGGAATCTTTGCTTCGCGCAAGAACCGCGCCGATTCTTCCGGAGGTGTTGGATTGATGTAGAAGCCCGTGCCCCATTCAAAGCCGGCCACTTTCGTCAGCTTCGGAATGATCTCGATATGCCAGTGATAGTGATCGTTGATTTCTTCACCGATCGGAGAGGTGTGAATCATGAAATTGAGGGCGGGCCGGTCCAGCACCTCGTCCAGCCTCATCAGGGTATCCTTCAGCATTCGCGCCAGGCTTGCATACATGGAGCTCTGGTTATTCTCGTACGACGATCCGTGCACCTTTGGCAGCAGCCACATTTCAAACGGGAAGCGAGGAGCATAGGGCGCCAGGGTGATGAAATGTTCGTTTTCGCCGATCACCCGCTCGCCGGTGTCCCGCTCCTGCCGAATGATGTCGCAGAAAATACATCGCTCTTTCTCGTCGTAGTAATGCCAGCAGTTGTCAACTTCTTCGCGCACGCGCCGCGGGACAATCGGCAGCGCGATCAACTGCGAATGCGGATGATCGACGGTCGCCCCGGCGGCTTCACCGTGATTCTTGAAGATCAGAATGTACCGGAAGCGCTTGTCATTTTTCAGGTCCAGCATGCGATCCCGGTATCCCCAGAGCACGTCTTCCACCGCGCGCTCCGGCAACGTCGCGAGCGTGGCGGCATGATCCGGTGACTCCACGATTACTTCATGAGCGCCGACTCCGTTCATCTTATCGAAGAGGCCTTCTCCTTCGCGGTCCAGCCCGCCTTCGATGCCCAGTGCCGGGAATTTATTCGGCACCACACGAATGCTCCAACCGGTTGTGTTCGCCCCGCCGCCGTTCCTGCCATAAACCAGAACCTCAGGCGGAGTCTTGGCCTCATTACCCGCACAGAAGGGGCAATTCTTCGGGTCCTTGGCGACAACGCTCTCGCGCAGGAAATCGTTCGGCCGCTTTCCTCGTTCGGTCGAAATGATCACCCAGCGTCCCGTGATCGGGTCTTTACGCAACTCCGGCAAAGCAATCCTCCTCGAAAATGTTCGGGGTCACCCGCGCAGGGTGAGCAGCCCGGAGACTTTGAATTGTACCTCGTCTGGCGTCAACGTGAAGACCTTCCCGCCAGCTCCCTCACATTTGAGGACTGAAGGCATCCTTGTGCAACCGCACCACCGGCGGCTGCCCGGGGCAATTATCAATCGCCATTACATCAAACCCGCATGGACACTCGCTGACAGGACGTTCCGCTAGAAATCGCTGTGCCGTGCGAACCACCACCCAGGCTCCCGCGCAGTATAAACAAAAATCCCGTGGCTGCCATACTTCTTCTGCGGCCGCCACGGGACCCTGAGGTTTCCGCTTCTATTTTCTGGTTTCCATTTTCACGCCTCGAATCACGCCTTCTTCCCCGCTTCACGGAAGCAATCTTCCAGCGTCCGCACGGCAAAGTCCGCCTGTTCCCGATCGATCAGGAGCGGTGGCGACAAGCGAATGGTGTTCTCTCCTGCGCCGAGCACCAGCAGGCCTTTATGAAAAGCCAGATCGACGATCACGTTACGCAGATCCGCGGCCTTTTCCTTCGTCCGCTGATCCCGCACGATCTCAATGCCGATCATCAAGCCGCGTCCTCGTACATCGCCCACGATCTTGAAATTCTTCGTCCAATCGGCCATTCGCCCGAAGAGGTAGTCGCCCATGCGGCGGGCGTTTTCCATGTATTCGCTCTCGATCAGGTCCATGGTGGCCAGCGCTGCCGCGATGCACACCGGATTCCCGCCGAACGTCGTGCCGTGTGAGCCCGGCTTCCATCGCATCACGCTTTCTTTCGCGACCATCGCGCCGAGCGGCATGCCGCTGGCGATGCCCTTGGCGGAACAAAGAATGTCCGGTTCGATCCCGGCGTGTTCACTGGCCCACCACTTCCCCGTGCGTCCCATTCCCGACTGCACTTCGTCCACGATAAACATGATTCCGTGTTGCCGACAGATCCGCTGCAATTCCTGTAAGAAAAACTTCGGCGCGGGCACATACCCGCCTTCTCCTTGAATCGGCTCGATGATGATACCCGCGACATCCTCCGGATCGAACAAGCGCTTGAAAATCTGCGCTTCGAGCTGTTCGAGAATTTCCGCGCCGCAGGTCTCCTCGGTATGGCCGTGCGCGCAGCGATAGGCATATGGATAAGGGATGTGTTCGATTCCACTGAGCAGCGCGCCGAATCCTTTGCGCTGCGTCGATTTGGACGCCGTAAGCGAAAGAGCGCCCATCGACCGGCCGTGGAAGCAGCCGTAAAACGCGATGAGCTTGTCGCGCTTCGTGGCGTATCTCGCCAGTTTGATGGCGCCTTCGATCGCCTCGGTCCCCGAATTGGTGAAAAAGACCTTCTTGCTTTCCGCGCCTGGCATCGTTCGGCCCAGCCGCTCTGCCAGTTGCGGCATGCTTTCGTAATAGAAATCCGTGCCGGACATGTGAATCAACTCGGCCGCTTGCTTCTGAATCGCAGCGACAACTTTCGGGTGACAATGGCCGGTCGAACACACGGCGATACCGGCAGCGAAATCGAGAAAGGCGTTACCGTCCACGTCTTCCACGATCGCGCCGTGCCCGCGCTTGGCCACCAGCGGGTAATCGCGCGTATACGATGGCGACATGAATTTCGCGTCTTGCTCCAGTACTCGCTTGGCGTTCGGCCCGGGCAGCGCAGTCACGATCCGGGGTGTTTTCGCTTCCAAAGTCGTTGGCATGTCTTCCTCCATGGAAGAAATCAAAAGGTTGGAGTTGATCGAGAACTGCGGGGCGAAAGCAGGCGCCCGAACGGACGGATCCGGGAGTGGCCTGAGAGAGAGAGAGAAAGAGAACTTAGCTAGTCTACGCCGTAGAGTTCTGGCCGCTGGGCGGCCGGCGGGCAGTTCCCCGGGAGGAAAGAAGGGCGAATTTGAAGGTTAAGGCTCACTTGCGTTTCCAGCGGACGCTGCCATCTTTAGCGTCCTCAATCATTATACCACGATCTGCGAGCTCTTTGCGGATGCGGTCTGCAGCGGCGAAATCGCGTTTTTTCTTGGCGTCATTGCGTTCCGCGACCAACCGATCGATCTCTATGTCGCCCGGTCCACTCTCCGCGCTGCCGTATCCGAGCGTGCGAAGTTTCTCGGCATCGTTGTCTTTCACGACGGCGAAAACCCTGTCGAAAGTATCCAGAAACTCCAGCACTGCGGTGACGTCACCCTGGCGGAATTCGCCTTTATCGACGGCGATATTAGCTTCGCGCACCAGGTCGAACGCTGCCGCCAGCGCCCGCGCCGTATTCAAGTCGTCCGCAAGTCCCGCGTCAAACTCTTCCGCTGCCTTTGCGATGCGCCCGGCCATGCCCTGTTGCTTGCCACCGGGAAATTTTCCGCGCTTCAAACGATCGGCGAAATTCCGCAGCCGTTCCACCGAGCTTGCCGCCTGTTGCAAACCATCGAACGTGAAATTGAGCTGCTTGCGGTAAGGAACGCTGGCCAGAGCAAACCGCAGAGCGGAAGGCTTGTAACCCTTCGCAAACAAATCACGGAGCGTGAAGAAATTCCCCTGAGACTTCGACATCTTCTCGCCTTCGACAAGCAAATGCTCGGCATGCAGCCAGTACCGCGAGAAAGGTTTGCCCGTCGCGCCCTCGCTCTGCGCAATTTCGTTTTCGTGGTGTGGGAATGCCAGGTCGATTCCACCGGTGTGAATATCCAGCGTCTCGCCGAGATACTTCATGGCCATCGCGGAACACTCAATGTGCCAGCCGGGGCGTCCAGGACCGAGCGCCGTCTCCCAGAAATGCTCTCCCGGTTTCGGCGCTTTCCACAGCGCAAAATCCCGCGCGCTCTCTTTTTCGTAGCGATCGTTGTCGACACGCGCGCCCGCCTGAATGCCCGTCAGATCGATTTTGGAGAGCTTTCCGTACCCGGGGAATTTTGCGATGCGGTAATAAATCGAACCTTCACCCGGGTACGTGAATGATTTTTCCTGGAGCCGCTGGATCAGCTTAACCATATCGTCGATATGGTCCGTGGCACGAATCCAGTGCTCCGGTTCTTCGATGCTCAGCGTTTTGCAATCGTCGAAAAACGCCTGCACAAATTTCGCGGTGTAGTCGCGGATACTCACGCCGGCGGCAGCGGCATTCGCGATGATGCGATCGTCCACATCCGTGAGGTTCATCACGTGGTTCAGCTTGAATCCACGCAGCTTCAGGAACCGCCGCAAAATATCTTGAAACACGAACGTGCGGTAATTCCCGATATGCGCGTAGTCATAAACCGTCGGCCCGCACGTGTACATGCGCACTTCGCCCGCTTTTTGCGGAACGAAATTCTCGATTTTCCCGCTCAGCGTGTTGTGCAGCTGAATATCGGCCATGGGCTCTAGATGGTCTCTTTCCGCAAACGAATAAGCGCTCGATTGTAGCCGAGCCTTTTGAAGCGTAGCAATCTCGAAGCTGCGGGTTGTTGCGCGAAGCTTCGCATAATGCGACCTGTTTGGTCCTAATTGACCGCTGCAGCTCACGCGGTTACAGTCCTCTTTCTCATCTAGTGAAGGAGCTATCGATGAATCGTTCTCTTTCCGCCGGGGCACTGCTTGTTCTCTCAACTCTTGCGACACCCATCCTTGGACAGGACCCACCCAAGGCCAGTGCGCCCAAGCTGTTGACTCCCGAAGATTCTTTGAACCTGCGCACCATTTCCGACGTGCAATTCTCCCCCGACGGCAACCGTCTGGCGTTCGTGGTCACGGAACCCTCGAAGGGAGAACGCCGCGCGCGCCACATTTGGCTTTACGAGAAGCAGTCCGGTTCGCTGCGGCAGTTCACTTACTCCGCAAAGTCCGATTTCTGGCCGCGCTGGTCGCCCGATGGCAAACAGCTCGCTTTCCTTTCCGACCGCGACGAACAGCAGCAGATCTACGCCATGCACGCGAACAGCGGCGAAGCCAGCGCCCTGACCAAAGGAAAGCGCGGCGTGCAGAATTTTGCCTGGTCTCCCGACGGCAAACAGATCGCCTTTCTTGCCCCCGACGCCAAGACCGAAGCGGAAGAAAAGAAGGAAAAAGACAAAGACGACGCGCGCGTGGCTGACAAAGATGATAAGCACGCCCGCCTGTGGCTGCTCACTATCGACACCGGAGAAGCCAAAGCCCTCACTGAACCCAAATGGAAAATCAGCCAAGCCGTGTGGCATCCTTCCGGCTCCGGTCTGATGCTCAGCGCCACGGACCACCCCGAATCGGATCAGAACACCGAGCGCATTTTTTTCTTTCGCCTCTGGGACGCGGTTAACGGTAACCGCAAGGCGGTCAACTCGATGACACAGGTCCTCGCACCTCGCGGGCCCTTCGCTAATATTCGCGTCGCTGCGGATGGCCTAAGGATGGCGTTCGTTGGCTGCCGCGAAGACGGCCCTACTCCCCACGACCTAATGCTCGCTCATCACGGCGACAAGGCCGCTCAGAATCTCACCGGCGCCAGCATTGACCGGCCCGTCTTTGACTACCGCTGGTCCAGGGACGGTGGGCTGCTCGCAGTCGTAGGCGATGGCTTCCACACGAAGTTCATCGCTTTCACTGCGGAAGGCGCGCTCAAAGATGTCGCGGCAATACCGGCCAATCCAAATGCCTTCGGCGTGTCCGATTCCGGTGAGGTCGCCTTTGCTGGACAAACCGCGACGACTCCCCAGGAATTGTGGCTTTGGGACCAGAAGAGCGCGCCGAAGCAGATTTCTCACTTGAATGAATCGTGGAAGCAGTACACGCTCAGCGCACCGGAGTTCTACAAGTACAAGTCCTTCGACGGCCTGGAAATCGAAGCGGCTCTCCTGAAACCGCCTGGCTACGACGGCAAATCGAAGCTGCCACTCATCGCCGTGATCCACGGCGGCCCCACGGGCGCCTGGCAGGACTCCATTGAAACATGGGGGCAGCTCCTTGCGGCGCGCGGCTACGCGATCTTTTATCCCAACATTCGCGGATCGAGCGGTTACGGCGAAAAATTCATTGAGATGAATCGCGGCGACTGGGGCGGCGGCGATTACCGGGACGTCATGGCCGGTGTCGACGACCTCGTCTCGCGGGGCATCGCCGATCCCGAAAAGCTGGCCATCGGCGGCTGGTCTTACGGTGGCTACATGTCAGAATGGGCGATTACACAAACCACTCGTTTCAAAGCTGCTGTCTCTGGTGCGGGCCTCTCTAACCTAATCTCCGAATACGGCACCGAGGAAGGCCCCGCCTACGATGAGTGGTTCTACGGCGCGCCGTATGAGCCGGACAAGGTCGCCGGATTCCTGAACAGCTCGCCCTTCGTCCATCTCAAGAATGTGAAAACGCCGACGTTGATTCTCCAAGGAGACGCCGACCCGGTCGATCCCCCAGGCCAAAGCCAGGAACTCTACCGCGGCCTGAAACGCTATGGCGTGGAGACCGAGCTGGTCGTCTACCCTCGCGAGCCTCACGGCTTCCACGAGGAGAGGCACCTCCTGGATCGCCTGAACCGCATCCTCGCCTGGTACGACAAGCACCTAAAGGAAGCATCGCCGACAACCCGATAGGCTCAAGACAACGCATCGGACATACAAAGATCGCTTGTGGCGTTGGCAAAGCGGCCACAAGTTGTAGCGCAGGCCTTTACACGCGTTGCGCATCGTGTTAGTGTTTTTTTCCGTACCGCCATCCTTGCGCCAGGCGGCTGGGCCTCTGACTGAGAACCTGCCAAACGTTTTGACAGGCGACCCGTGTAGGGTTGGCCTGTCGTTCCGAAGACCCTCCCCTCGAGGAACGAAACGTCGTCTCTCTTCGCGCCTTTTCGCCGCAGCCGCAGGCAATGGCTGGGTTTCGCTGTTATCCATTTGGTTTCGAGTTTTGTGCCGGCAGCCGCGGAGAAGTTGACGACCAAAAGGGGACATCTTGCTGAAGCTGCGAAAAGTGGAAATCGTTGGCTTTAAGTCGTTTTGCGAGCGCACTGTAGTCACGTTCAGCGGGTCCGGCACGACCTGCATCGTCGGGCCAAACGGCTGCGGCAAATCCAATGTCGTGGATGCCATTTCCTGGGTTCTCGGCGAACAGAGCCACAAATCACTGCGCGCCGAGCGCATGGCCGATTGCATTTTTAATGGCACCACCAAGCGCCCTCCGCTGGGACTCGCCGAAGTCACCATCACCATGGAAGATCCCGAGCTTGCCGAAGCCGCCCGCTTCGTGATGGAAAGCGCGGCGTCAGACTCTGCCACGGATTCTGCGACCCTGCTCACCGAAACCAGCGAAAACCCAGCCTTGACCGACGTGACCGAGATTCTCTCGCTCGACCCCGCGCAGGCCCCCGAAACGCATGAAGCTGCCGCTGACGGTTCAGCCCCATCCCCGGCTGAACCCGGTGGCAAGTTCAAACGGAAGAAAAAATCGGCAGACAAGCCGGTTCTGGCTATGAAACCGGGCGAAGTCGTCATCAGCCGGCGGCTCTACCGCTCCGGCCAAAGCGAATATTTAATCAACGGCCGCGTGGGAAGGCTCCGCGACATCCAGGAAATGTTCATGGGCGTCGGCCTGGGCCCGGACTCCTACGCCATCATTGAGCAGGGCCGCATCGGCCTGATTCTCTCCACCAAGCCCATGGAGCGCCGCGCCATCATCGAAGAAGCCGCCGGCGTCACGAAATTCAAAACCAAAAAGCGTCTCGCGGAAGCCAAGCTGGAATCCTCCAAGCTCAATCTCTCGCGCGTCAACGACATCGTGGTGGAAGTCGAAAAGCAGCTTGGCTCGTTGAAGCGCCAGGCCGCCAAGGCGCGCCGCTATTCCGAAATCCGCGACCAAATGCGCGGCATCGTTCGCCAGATGTTGGCGGGCAAGGCGCGCGAACTGGACGCCGAAGCCGAGCGCACCAGCAAACAACTCGAAGAACTGACCGCCGCCGAATCGCAGCGCGCCACCGCCATCCAGCAGCAGGAAGGCGAGCAGGACCGGCTGAACCAGCGGATTTACGAACTGGATGCCGAAATCCGGCAGAACCAGAATGTCTTGAATCTCACGGCGCTCGAAGCCGACCGCAGCGAAAATCGCATCGCGTTCAACCGCCAGCGTGGCGCGGAGCTCGCCGGGCGTCACGCCGAGGTTGACGCGGAACTAGCGCAAGCCACAGCGCAGGCCGTTGAGTGGGAATCGCGAAGTGCTTCGCAGATTCAGGCGGTTACGTTGTTGCGAGAAGAATCGGGAGTTTTGACCGCTCGCGTGGAGGAGTTTGCGAAACGCGCCGAGTCCCGCGCCGCCCAGATTGCCGAATCCGAAGCGCGGCTAGAAGCGCTGCGCCGGTCCTCATCGGAAGCCGGCGAAAGCCTGCTGCTCCTGCATGGCGAGCAAAAGCAAGCCGAAGAGGCGCTCGTGCACCAGGCCGGAGCGCTGCGGAAGCTCGAAGCAAACGAGCACGACTTGCTGGAAACTTCGATGCGCGCGCGCGATGATGCCGAACGCGCTGCTTTCGATCATGAATCCGCAACCGCGCAACTCAATGCGCTGAAACAAAACGCCGCGGAGCTTCAGGCCAAGTTCGCCGGATTCCGCGAGCAGCGCGATGCCCTGTCAAAAGAGGCGGCTGCGCTCCGCGATTCGTTGGCGGGGGTTCGCGCGCGGCATTCGACGCTTACCCAAATTCTGAACGATCGCTCTTACACGGCGGACGCAGTGCAGAAACTTTTTGCCGCCAACGAGCGCGGTGGCGGGCAGGATTTTCGTGCCGTCGGCGTGCTGGCCGATTACGCCGAAGTCGAGGAACAACACGAAGCCGCCATCGAGCAGTACCTCCGCGACGAGCTGGAATACGTAGTTGTCGAAACCTACGACCACGCGCGCGCTGGCGTTTCCATGCTCCGCAATGAAGTGGGTGGCCGGGCGACATTCTTTGTAGATTCGCTCCGGAACCTGCGTCTCTCCTCCGAATACGAGCCGATCGTGAATTTCCGGGCGGAAGACGGAGTCATCTCGCGGCTCGACAAGCTGGTGGAGTTCCGCGATCCGCTTGGTGCGGCGGCGAAACAATTCTTGCCCCGGCTGCGCTCCGCGTATTTGACGGATAGCGCGGCAGCGGCGGAAAAATTGTCGCGGGAAAACTCGCAATACGCCTTCGTCACGCCCGACGGGACCTGCTACCAGGGCCGCATGGTTACAGGCGGCCGGCCCGACGAAGTTGGTCCGCTGGGCATGAAGCGCGAATTGCGGGCGTTGGACGCGGAAGTGATGCAGATCGATCATGAAATGAATGAAAAGCAGGCCGCGCTCGAAGCCGCCGCTGCCGAGCTGCGTTTCACGGAACAGGCGCTCGAAGAAATCAATCAGAAGCAGCGCGAAGCGGAACGCGAAGCCATCTCCGCCATGCACCGCCACGGCCAAATGCAGAGTGAACTGGCCCGCCTCGGGCTGGAACTCACCGTCTGCCAGAACGAACTCGCGCGCATCCGCCTGGACGTGGAAAGTGCTCGGCAACGCGCCGAGCGCGCGAAGAACCAGCATGCCGCCGCCGCGCTGAGCCGCGCCGAGGCCGATGCCGAAAGCGTACGGCTTGCGGAGGCACTCGTCCAACTTCGCGGGTCCATCCAATCGGAACAGAATGAACTCGCGACAGGCCGCGCCGAATTCGCCGCGATGAATGAGCGGCTCGTGGCCGCGGAAGCACTCGCCGCTCGACTGAACGAAGAGCGCGCCGAACTTGGGCGCCGCGAAACCGCTCTTCAGCAACAAGTAACATCTATTCTCGACGAGACTAGTGCCCTTGCCAGGCAAACCGAAGACCTCGTTCTGCAGCTCGAGGGACTTCGCGGCGAAAAGCTGCGCCTGGAAAACCGCCAGCGGGAACTCGAGCAGGAATGGGACGCCGCCCGCACGCGCGTGGCGCAAATGGAAGACCACCTGCGGATGGGCCGCCAGTCGCTGCAGGAACTTCGTGAACAGCGCAGCCACGCAGAAGTCGGCCGGGCCAAGAATGACTCGGACCGCGAGCATCTGCGCGAAACGTGCATGAGCGAAGTGAACGCGCAGCCCGAGGATCTGATCGCCACGGAAGCCGCTTTCATGTCCGGCGAAGAACTGGCCATCGCGGAAACCAACTATCGTGAAATGAAGCAGCGCATCGAGTCGATGGGCCCGGTCAACATGATGGCGCTCGAAGAGTTCAACGAGTGCGAGCAGCGCTTCACGTTCCTAACGCGCGAACGCGACGACCTGTTGCAGTCGATTGCGGATACTCAGCAGGCCATCGCCGAACTCGACCTCGCCACCAAGGAAAAGTTTGAGCACGCCTTCCACGCCATCAACAAGAGCTTCTCCGAAGCCTTTCACACCATTTTCGGCGGCGGCATGGCGGAGATGCGCTTGACGGAACCGGATAGCTCCGGCGACGCCGGCATCGACATCGTCGCATCACCTCCGGGCAAGCGCCTGCAAAACGTGCTGCTGCTCTCCGGCGGCGAAAAGGCCATGACTGCGCTGGCGCTGCTCATCGCCATCTTCCGCTACCAGCCAAGCCCCTTCTGCATTCTGGACGAAGTCGACGCCCCGCTCGATGAAGCCAACGTCGGGCGCTTCACGCGCCTGATCGGCGAGATGAGCGGCCAGACGCAGTTCATCATCGTCACCCACAACCGCAAAACCATGGAAATAGGCAGCGTGCTCTACGGCGTGACGATGCAGGAGCCCGGCGTCTCAAAGCTTGTCAGCGTGCGCTGGGAAGAATCGGAATCGTCGGCGCCAAAGCAGCAGGCCGCCGCTGCTTCCGCAGCATAAAATCAGCCCGCACTGACGAAATGGCGCAGCTTGCTGCGCTACTGCCGCCGGCCAATGAAACCCTGCGGCATTCTCCGCAGGTTGCATAATTTTTCCTTATGTCCCTTCACAAAAATTCCTCCCTCCCGCCTTTGACTTCGCGTTGCGCTGCGCTAGAATGCTTCTCACTTTGTCGGGGGAACTTTCTAGAGTGTCACCTGCTCCTGCCATGAAAGTCTTGAAGGAAACGCAATTCGCCGGCCTGAGGCCCGCCGTGCGCGGCAAAGTCCGCGACGTCTACGATCTTGACGACAAGCTCCTGATCGTCGCCACGGACCGGCTATCCGCTTTCGACGTCATTCTTCCCACACCGATTCCCGACAAGGGCCGCGTCCTTACGCAGCTTTCGCTTTTCTGGTTCCATCTGCTGAAGGATGTAATTCCCAACCACGTTGTCAGCGCCACGGATTTCCCCCCGCCCTTCGATAAGTTCAAGGACGAACTCGCAGGCCGCTCCATGGTCGTTCGAAAGACGCAGCCACTGCCGATCGAATGCGTGGTTCGCGGTTACGTCTCCGGCTCGGGTTGGAAAGACTATCGGACCACCGGAAAAATCTGTGGCATCCCGCTGCCTGTGGGGTTGCGTGAATCGGACCGGTTGCCAGAGCCCATTTTTACGCCCGCAACGAAAGCCACCAACGGCCATGATGAAAACATCTCTTTCGAACGCTCCGCATCGCTAATCGGCAAGGAACTTGCCGAGAAGGTCCGCGCCGTCAGCCTGGAAATCTACCGCCGCGCGGCAGATTATGCCGAGCCGCGCGGGGTGCTCCTCGCCGACACGAAATTCGAGTTCGGCATTCTTTATCATCGCGCACACGGCCGTTCCGCGGCCGATGACTTGATCTGGATCGACGAAGCCCTCACGCCCGATTCTTCTCGCTTTTGGTCCGCTGCCCAATACAACCCTGGCGGTCCGCAGGCCTCTTTCGACAAGCAGTTTGTTCGCGACTATCTCGAGCGAATGCACTGGCCGAAAACCCCGCCCGGCCCGGAACTTCCTCCTGAAGTCGTCGAGGCCACTCGTGCCAAGTACCGGGAAGCCTATCGCATCCTGGCCGGGCGCGAACTGGATTAGCGAGCCGGGCCCCCACACCGTAAGTTCTCGAGCGGAGCGTGCCATCGTGAAAGATCAATTGGAAGGACTCGTCAATCAGATGGTGGAGCGCGGGATACTGTTTGACGAAGCGGTCGGCGAATTCGAAAAACGCTTCATCAAGCGCGTTCTGGACCGCGCGAACGGCAACCAGTCCCGCGCGGCCGAAATTCTTGGCATTCACCGCAATACCTTGAGCCGCAAGATCGATGAGTACAAGCTCGATTCGAACGGTCACCGCCGCTATTCACGCTGACAAATCTCCAAATCGCTTGCAAAAACGAAAACGGCTCACCGGGATGGCTGGTGAGCCGTTTTTCTAACTGCTTCGGTGACGGAGAAGATTAGCTCGGTTTTGCAGCCGGCTTTTTCGCCGCCGGCTTGCGCACTGGCTTCTTCGGGGCCCCCTTCTCCTTCGGAATGTCCTCTTCCTTCACTTTGGCCTTCTCCCAGTGCAGGAAAAACGCCGGATCGGGATCGTATCCCACCAGGGTGCCCGTAAAGTGGACAACGTTGTCTTTCTCGACGCGCACCGCGTCGGGCTGGCCGACGACCTTCGCATCCATATTCGGCGTAGTCGCTTTTTCAAACTCGTCATCGCTCGTGACGAAGGCGATCTTCAGAACGATGGCGTCTGTCCCCGGCACAACTTCGATCAGCTTCCCAGGCACTTCGGGAAACTCCAGACCGCAGGCTGCCAGCCAGGTGATTTTGGCTTTATCGCCGCCAGTTTTAAGGTCCGTCACCACTGACGCGATGGTCATCACCGGCGGCCCGTTGCGAACGGCATCAAGATCCGCGCTGCTCGCCATTTTGTAGCTTTCGGGCCGCTCCGCCGAAGTGCCGGCGAGTTGCAGCAGTTCGTTCTGCTCTGCATCCGTCAGGCTGTCGCAGACGTTTCCGCCCTGATAGTTCGCGATCAGCTTCCGCAAGTATGTTTTGATCTGCTTGGACTGCGCCTCCGTCGCCCCCTTGGCCGTCACCGCTTTGGCAAAGTACCAGAAGGCATCCATCTGCTGCGGCGGGGTCATCGCTTGGTAAGCTCGGCCCACGTTGTAGTAGGCGACTGGGTCGTCCGGATTCAGGACCAGCACCGCTTTGAAAGCAGTCACCGCAGCGGGGTAGTCCTTCAGGGTCATCGACGCGTTACCCACCGTGTAATTAAAAAGAATGGCTGGAGCTTGTTTCTGTTTCGCAAAGTCTTCGGCGGACGTCGCGTCGGGCTTCTTTATTTCCTCAAGCGTCTTCAGTCCGAGCACGGCCGCTTCCCGGCACTTGGTTGCGTTGTCCTTCGCCGAGGGATCCGTGTCTTTGATGTTCAAGCTTGCGCAGGACAAAGCTCGAGCGTAGAGCGCCTGATACCGGACTCCTGGCTCCGCCTTGTCACCTAGGGCCACCAGTTTGTCCGAATACTCAATCACTTTCTGGGGATTCTTGAGTTGCGTGTACGCGCTATAGTAGAGCGGATAGATATAGACGAGGAGATCGGAATTCGGATACTTTGCGACAAAATCATCCGCGCACTTGATGACCGTTGCGGGAGCCTTCTCCGCCGCACAGGCCTGCTCTGCGTTGTATTCCGCCTGCGTGTACTTCGGCCCCTTCGCCGCACCGGCATCCTGACCCGTCGCCGGCGCTTGCGCGAATACACTCAGCCCGCTCCCAGCAATTAGGAAAAGGGTTGCCACCATCGCGAGCCCCGCCCATCTTCGTGTTGCGTTCATTCCCATTTCTCCTCGCTCAAACTGCAAGCCTGAGTTTTCTGCTTCCGGTGCACCCCGGAATGCTTCCACCGGGAATCGCTCTGTTTCGGAAAACTTTGGGATTATAGGGAAATCCGTACCCCATCCGCAAGACGTTACCTTTCACTGACATTACGGCCTGAGGAAATTTCTTCATGCAGAAGAAGGCTTCTTTATTCTTCCCCATGGCCCCCGGGATCCCAAGTTCTGCGGAAAACTCTAATGATAGGATGAGTGTCGCACAAAATGAGTGGCCCGTACGAGGAAGAATTCTCATGGCCCGAATAAACGGAACAAATGAAGATCCTCGGGAGAAGAAGCCGCTGACGGACGCTGTGGCGCTCGTCACCGGCGGGAGCCGCGGCATCGGTCGTGCTATCGCGCATCGGCTGGCCTTGCTGGGAGGCTCCGTTTCGATTTGTGGCCGCGATCGCGCCGCACTCGAGGAATCAGCAAGGGAAATGGCAAAAATCGGTGGTCCCGTGCATACCCAGATAGCCGACGTCACAAAGCCATCTGATGTTACAGATCTGGTTGCAGCGACCGAATCCGCCCTGGGCCCCATCACCATTCTCGTCAACAACGCCGGCATCGGCCTCTTCGGTCCGGCCCACGAAAAAACCGAAGCCGATTGGGATCGCATTCTCGATACCAATCTCAAGAGCGTCTTTCTCGTTTCCCGCGCCGTGGCGCCTTCCATGATCCGCCATGGCTCAGGCGACATTATCAACATCAGTTCCCTGGCCGGAAAAAGCACTTTCGCCGGGGGCGGCATCTATTGCGCCTCCAAATGGGGTGTCCTCGGTCTTTCCGGCTGCATGGCGGAAGATCTCCGGGAGCACGGCGTCCGCGTCAGTGTGATCTGTCCGGGAAGCGTCGCCACGGATTTCTCCGGCCGCAGCCCAAAGGACTCGTCGAAAGTGTTGAGCCCCGAAGATGTTGCCCACGCCGTCGAAGCCATCGTCACCCAAGGCCCGCGCAGCTTCCTGAGCGAGATTCACTTGCGGCCGCTGCGAAAACCCTAGGCGGGCCGGCTCACGCCAATCCCCGATATTTTCCTCTTGACAATCATCGTTATAACAACTATTCTCAGAGCATGAATTTGCGGTGCAAATCTTCCGGCCCCTCCCTCTCCCTGGAGAACCGCATTTTCGTGGCGCTCTTAGAAACCGCCGACACCCTCAGCCAGGAGGCAGAACAGCTCCT
>Ga0209527_1000031_pt1 | contig 26092 bp, 26 predicted proteins | sample JacPinW_OM2H0_M2_FD_187968 | JGI IMG/M metagenome (GOLD analysis project Ga0209527, IMG submission 187968) | Forest soil microbial communities from Algoma, Ontario, Canada - Jack Pine, Ontario site 1_JW_OM2H0_M2 (SPAdes) (version 2) | ecosystem: Environmental > Terrestrial > Soil > Boreal... | reverse complement strand
TGAAAACTGAAAACTTGCTCACCCCGGTGTCACCTTCGAGCCCACGCGCTCCCCGAGCACCACGCGCTTGATGTTCCCCGCCCGGTTCATGTTGAACACCACGATCGGCATGCCGTTGTCCATGCACAACGAAATCGCCGTCGCGTCCATCACTTTCAGGTTCTGATTCAACACCTCGCGGTAAGAAATCGCGGCAAAAAATTTCGCGTCCGGAATCTGTTCCGGGTCGGCGTCGTAAACTCCGTCCACGCGCGTGGCCTTCAGGATCACGTCCGCCTTGATTTCCATCGCGCGCAGCGCCGCCGCGGTGTCCGTCGAAAAATAAGGATTCCCGGTCCCCGCCGCAAAAATCACCACGCGCTTCTTTTCCAGGTGGCGCACCGCGCGCCGCCGGATAAACAGCTCGGAAACCTCTTTCATCTCAATGGCGCTCAACACGCGCGTAAACACGCCCTCTTTTTCGAGCGCGTCCTGCAGCGCCAGAGCGTTGATGACCGTCGCGAGCATGCCCATGTAGTCGCCGGTTGCGCGGTCGATCTCAAATCCCTTCTGCCTGGCGCCGCGGAAGATATTTCCTCCACCGACCATGATCGCCACCTGCACGCCCAGTGCGTGCACGTCTTTCAGTTCGCGCGCGATGGCCTGAATGGTTTCCCCGTGAATGCCGAACCCCTGCGGCCCTTGAAACGATTCCCCGGAGAGTTTCAGCAAGACTCTCTTGTACGCCGGTTTGCCTTTTTTTCCAGCTTTCTTTGTCGCTGCCATGAGTCTCCGATTCGCGCCATCTAAAATCCCGGGAATTGTAACAAACTATCTCCGCCCCCGCACTTTTGGAGTGCGGGAGCTTGCTCCCGCTTTTCCGGCAGCCCAAAACGTCAGCTCGCGCGAAGCCCGAGAGTCCGTCTATGCGCCAAAAGAGTGCCGGTGCTCGGCAATCCGTCGCCAATCAGCGCACCCTCGAAAGCGGGAGCAAGCTCCCCACTCCCCAAAAAAAACGCCCCGGTGTAACCGGGGCGTTGAAGGTGAATTCAGATGGTCCTTAAATCATTCGTTGACAAGCGGGGGCAACGGTGCGGTCACCGGCGCCGTGTCCGGACCGCCGCCGGACCCGCTCACTTCGCCCACTTTGAACCGCACGAAGCGCCGGATCGAAATATTTTCGCCCAGCTTGATGACGGCCTGGGCGATCATCTCACCGATCGTCACGCTCTCATCCTTGATGTAGTGCTGTTCGTAGAGGCAATTTTCCTCGTAGAACTTCTCCATCTTTCCATTCACGATCTTGTCGACGACGTTTTCGGGCTTCCCTGTCGCCAGCGCCTGCGCCTTATAGATATCCCGCTCCTTTTCGAGCATCTCCGGCGTCACTTCTTCGCGCCGCACGTAGCGCGGATCCAGCGCCGCGATGTGCATCGCGATGTCGTGCGACAGTTGCTGGAACGCTTCCGTGCGCGCCACGAAGTCGGATTCGCAATTCAGCTCCACCAGCACGCCGATCTTTCCACCGGCGTGGATATAATGGCCCACGAGCCCTTCACTGGCTTCGCGCTGCGCTTTCTTGGCCGCGGCCGCCTGGCCCTTCTTGCGCAGGACGCTGATGGCTTTCTCGATGTCGCCGCCCGCTTCCACGAGGGCGGCGCGGCAGTCACTGAATCCCGCGTTGGTCCGCTCGCGCAATTCTTTCACGAGTTGTGCTGGGATTTGCATAGCTGGCTGTTGTGTACTCATCCTTTTTCTCTTTGTTTTTCTGGATTCTCTTGGTTGATGTCGTTAGCTGCGAAGCGGCCCGCCCCCATCCACTCGGGGCGGGCCTCACGAAATTGCCACCCGCACAATTTGTTTACCGTTTTTCCTCGTCGTCAGGAGGCACGGTGGCTTCCGCAGTCTCGGCAGGCTCCGCCGGGGTTTCCACCACAGCCTCCACGAAATCACCTTCCTGCTTCTCGTACCGTTCGTACGCGCTGGTATCGACGTACTCGACGCCGTCCACCAGCGCCTGATCTTCGGCGGCCTTCTGATCCGCAACCTGCGATTGCTGGAACGCGGTGTGGCCCTCGAGCACGGAATCCGCAATCTTCGTCGTAAACAGGCGGATGGCGCGCAGCGCGTCATCGTTCCCGGGAATGATCCAGTCCACCACGTCCGGGTCGCAATTCGTATCCACTACCGAAACCACCGGCACGCCCATGCGCCGCGCTTCCTTCACCGCGATTTCTTCCGCGTTGGAATCGATCACGAACATGGCGTCCGGCAACTGGGTCATATTCTCGATGCCTTCGAGATTCTGAAACAGGTGCTTCATTTCGCGGTCCAGCCGCGCTTGTTCTTTCTTGGAAAGCTCTTTGATGCGGCCGTCTTCGTTCATGGCCTTCAGCAGCTTCAGCCGCTTGATGGATTTCTGCAGCGTCGCCCAGTTGGTTAGCGTGCCGCCCAGCCAGCGGTGATTCACGAAAAACGCACCGCAGCGCCTCGCCTCCTCGGCGACGGCTTCCTGGGCTTGCCGCTTGGTGCCCACGAACAGGACCGCCCGGCCTTGCCCGGAAAGTTCGCTCACGAAGCGGCTCGCTTCGCGGAACATCTTGAGGGTTTTCTGAAGATCGATAATGTGGATGCCGTTGCGTTCGCCGAAAATGTACTCCTTCATTTTCGGGTTCCATCGCCGCGTCTGGTGACCGAAGTGAACTCCGGCCTCCAGCAACTCTTTCATCGTAATTTCTACTGCCAAGTTTCCTCCTAATAGGATAGCTGTTTGCGGTGGCGACTCGCGTCGCCACAGAACAGCCTCTTGCCGGCTCCTTGCCGGCCGTGATCTCAGTGGGCCAACTTGCGTCGACCCGCTGGAGCTCGGTGCGGCCCCCGACCTGGCCGGGGGCCGCAAAAACTAGCGCTTCGTGAACTGGAAGCGCTTGCGCGCGCCCTTCTGTCCGTACTTCTTGCGTTCCTTCATTCGCGAATCGCGCGTCAAAAATCCGTTCTTCCGCAGCGCCGGCCGCAGCTCCGGATTGAATCGCGAAATCGCGCGCGACAATCCCATGCGCACCGCGCCCGCTTGTCCGCCCACGCCGCCGCCATGCGCGGTCACCACCACGTCCACCTGGTCCGCGATATTCGTGAACTTCAGCGGCTCGATGGCGTCATGCTTCCAAGCGTGATTCGGAAAATACTGCTCGACGGTGCGGCGGTTCACTGTGAACTTGCCGGAGCCCGGACGCAGGAACACGCGCGCCACCGACTCCTTGCGCCGTCCCGTTCCTAGAAACCAAGTTTGTGTGCCCGCAATGGGCGTACCAGTAGAACTCAACGTTCCTCCTCAAAGACTCCACACTCGGCTTGCTCCCTGCGATGGGTGACCGCTGGACGGTCAGACACAACGGAGAACCGCAACGTGCGGAAAAAATCTGGAACTCGCTTACAGCGAAACGGCCTGCGGCTTCTGCCCCACGTGCCGCGCCAAACCCGCCGCATCCCGGTACACCCGCAATTTCTTCGCGCGCCGCGCGCGCAACTTGTTCTTCGGAAGCATCCCGAGAACCGCTTCGCGTATCATCCAGTCCGACTTCGACTCGCGCAACCTCTTCGCCGGCACTTCCTTCAACCCGCCCGGATATCCGCTGTGAGAGTAATAGATTTTCTGCTCGACCTTGTTTCCGGTCATGCGAACCTTGTCCGCGTTGATCACCACGACGTGGTCGCCCGAATCCAGGTAGGGCGTAAAGCTCGGCTTGTCTTTGCCGATCAGCATGCGCGCGACCTTGGTCGCCAGGCGCCCCAGCACCACGTTCGTCGCGTCCACCACAAACCAGTTCGCGCCCACCTTCAGCGCTTCGGCTTCTTCACCTTTGGCTACGTACGTCCTCATTGCGCTCAGTCACACCTTTCCCTGTAGAGGCAAACCCTAATCTTAGAGTTTGCCCTCACCTTTGTCAACGAAGAGTTGTTCCTGATGGACGTCACTCCGAGAGGCAGACGCTGTCAGCCACGCTGAAGCGTCCCGTCTGCAGGCAACTTCAACCACGCCAGTATAAAGATGAGTAGCGTGGTGGCGAGAAACGAAGTCGGCACAATGAAAAAATAACGCAGAGAAACCGCGGTCATCGCGGCCAGCCAGATGATATTTATCAGCGCCACGCGCTTCAACAGCCCTGCCCGTTCGCGCGACAGCATCAGATCGATGACCCCAAAGCCCAGCGCCGCCAGCATGAAGGACACGCTAAACCCGCGCAGCATGCCGGCCATGCTGCGGAAAGATCCCATCAGATTGAATGTGTAGCTGGACATCAGGTCCAATAGCTGCTTCTCGGTATCATTTGCAGGAAGTGGCTCTTGGAAGAAAGAGATTGAGTGCACCGCTCCAAGGATCAATAACGCGACCGCGCCCGCTTTGAACAATCGCCTTCCCCATTTGTCCGACATGTTGTGAAGTTATAGCACGAGCCGGGGACCAATTGCCCATCGCTCACTATGCGAAATCGCTCTTCTACAAGCAAGCACACGAACTTAAACCAGTGCTAATAGATTAGTGTCCTGCCAGTGGTAAACTGGCGTTTCGAGATCGAGGATTCCGGCCCAGAGGAGCATGCAGAAATGAAACTGATGCAAAGCCTTCATCGACCATCGTCGAGGACGGTGATGAATCGTAAGGTGTGGGCCGTTCTGGCGGTGGTAGGACTTTTGTTGGGGGCGGCCTCCCTTTGGGCGCACCATGGGAATGCACCGTTTGATATGACGCATACTGTGAGGATGCAAGGAACGGTTACGGATTTCCAGTGGATCAACCCACATGCCTTAATTCTTGCGGACCTGAAAGACGAAAAGGGTAAGGTCGCGAACTGGAAGCTGGAGATGGGGAGTCTAGGGATGCTAAGCCGATTTGGATGGAGCCGGAATACGGTGAAGCGCGGGGACCAGGTGACTGCTGAGGGCTTTCGGGCTAAAGACGGTTCGGCTTACATGTGTTTGGTAAGCATCGATCTTCCGAACGGTCAGTCAATGCGGGGGTCTCCATAGAAACGCCAGACATGCTGCCATTCTGTCGGTGGCTGGAACTGACTTCGGTGGGCGCCGGCATACGGGAATCCCTGTGGCTGTTTCCGGCGATCGAGACACTGCATCTGCTGGGGATGGCGGCGCTGGTGGGGACTGTCGCCGTTTTTGACTTACGGCTTCTGGGATGGATGTTGCGGCGGGAGCGGGTTTCAGAGCTGGCGGGGCGACTGCTTCCCTGGTCTTGGGCGGGATTTGCGGTACAGGTGGTTACGGGAGCGCTGCTGTTTTCGTCGGAAGCGGTTAAGGTATATGCCAATCCCGCGTTTCGAGTGAAGATGTTATTGATATTCTTGGCTGGCGTGCATGCGCTGATTTTCCATTGGGGCGTCTATCGGGATGTGGCGTCCTGGGATGACAGCGCGGTCTTGCCTGCCGGGGCGAAAATTGCGGGTTTCGTTTCCATCCTGTTATGGATTGGGATTGTTGCGGCAGGACGGTTTATAGGATTCGTGTGACTTTGCTGAACTGGCCTTGCCAACGGCCCGCTTTTGGGGGCTTCTTCTCAGGCAACCCTTGGGCAACTACCAAAAAATTCGGTGCCCAAATGCGGCCTTTTTCTGTATAATTCTTCTTAAGTGGTGTCCCCCCGTAGTCGGTTTGACATGCTACGAACTGGTTTCGACACTCCTCTCGTGACGGGCCCCTCGACGGCCGCAAGGCTCTCGCGCCGGTGCCTTAGTTTCTGCTTCCCCGGAATTGTATTGGTATCCTGCGCCGTTTTTGGCGCTACGCAATGCTCCGCTCAGGATGTCGCGGAAGCGGCTCGCCAGGAACGCGCCCAGAAGGAAAGTAAGCAGAAAAAATCCAAGCACGTTTACACCGAGCAGGATCTAAAGCGCGAGCGGATCCTCACGCCGGAGGATCGCGCCCAGGTGGAGGCGAAGAAAAATCAGTTGGCTGCTCCTGCGGCGGAGAAAGCCCCGGAAGCTGTCGACGCGCAGTCACTTTCCCCTGATGCTCCCCTCGGTGACGTGGCACGCCATTTCCGCAAACAGAAGCAGTCGCAGAAACTTCAGCAGTCCGCGGAGTTCCATCTTCCGTTCGCCAATGCGCCCGCGCTCGCTTCACCCAAGCCTCCGGTACTCGCTTCGCCGAAGCCTCCGGTGATGCCGCTGCGTCCGCCGGTTTCCAAACCTGCTGCGCCGCGCTTCGCTCCTTACCAACCACCGGTGAAGCGCTCGCCCTTCGAGCGCCCAAAGGTTTTCTTCGCGGCTCCTGCGCTCGTGATGCCTTCGCGCCCACCAGCCCTTCGAGTGATGCCTTCGCAGCCGGCCGCTCCCGCTTCGGTGGCGCCCGTGGCGCCTGTCGTTCCGGTGGCGCCAAGGGCGGCAAAACTCAAAGCGGTGATCGTTAGGCCTGGCGATTCGTTGTGGAAAATCGCGCAGCAAAACTTGGGCAGAGGGCCTCGCTGGCACGACCTACTCGCCGTTAACCCGGGCATCGTTGACGCCAATCACATCGTGGCGGGCTCGCAAATTTATCTCCCCGCGCCGGGCGCTTCTCTCCGGACGGCGGCAAAAATCACCGTGCGCAGAGGCGACACGCTCTCAAAGATCGCGCAAACCCAGCTGGGCCACGCGTCCTACTGGTCCTGCATCGCCATGGCGAATCCAGCCATCCGCGACGCGAATGTGATCTTCGAGGGCCAAGTGCTCCTCCTTCCCGGCAGCTGCAGGCCGTAGATTTCCTTGGCTCGTCCCGCATCCGCAATCCCCTGAATTTCGTATAAACCCTTCGGTATTTGGGAAGTGCCTTCTGTTTTTGGGAGCGAGTTGTCCGTTTTCGTGGCTTATAAACCGAGATAAACCTATAAGCCGTTGATATAGCTTGTTCTTGGTGGCGTTTTGAGGTGATCCCGTTCTGGCACCGCGATTGCGAAACGATTGACCACGGAGATCGAGCAGTCCCGGTGGGCTCTAAACCAGGAGGAGTCGAAATATGGAAGTTGCGCTGAAGGATCTGATGCACAATCGCAGTTTTTTCTTGCGGGCCTTCGTTTTATTCATTCTGTCAGCCGTCTTGGGAACCAACGTGCTCGCGCAGTCCACAGCCGCTTTGAGCGGTACGGTGAGTGACCCGACCGGCGCCGTCATTGCGAGCGCCAAGGTCATCGCGACCAACCAGGCCACGGGAGTCGAATCCACCACGCAGACGGACACAGCGGGGGCCTATCTCTTCCCTTCGTTGCCTATCGGAATTTATCGTATCCAGGTCACGGCTCCTGGCTTTCAATCCGCGATCGTTGCAAACCTCAGGCTTGACGTGGCAACTGCTGTCGCGCAAAACATTCAACTGAGCGTCGGCCAAGCGACAGAAAAAATTGAAATCATGGCCGACGCAGCGCTTGTTGATACCACCACGACCGGCGTCGGACAGGTTATCAACGATAAGACAGTGCAGGAGATTCCGCTGAACGGGCGGCACTTCACGGATCTCAGCCTGCTCACCACCGGCACAGTTACGCCACCGGCAAACGGATTCCTGTCGGCCCCGCTTCGCGGCCAGGGTTCGTTCGGAATCAATACCGCGGGCCAACGCGAAGATACGACTAATTGGCTGGTCAACGGCATCAACCTGAACGATAACGTCCAGAACCAGATCACCTTCCAGCCACCGATTGACACCCTGGCGGAATATAAGATCGACAACTCAACTTTTCCGGCGCAGTACGGAAGGAATGCGGGCGCGATTGTTAACTTGGCCACATTGTCCGGAACGAATGAATATCACGGGGAACTATTCGAGTTCTTCAGGAATAGCGCGTTGGACGCGAGGAACTTTTTCAATCCTATATTGACTACCAGCGGTAAGTTCAATCCTCAAGCTCCGTTCAAGCGCAACGATTTCGGCGCCAGTTTTGGCGGCCCCATCAAGAAAAACAAAATATTTTTCTTTCTCGCATACGAGGGACTCCGCCAGCACCAGAGCCTTACCGTCGCATCCAGCCGCGTGCCCAGCCAGAATGAAAGAGCGGCAGTGACTTCTCCGGCTATTCAGAAAGTCGTTGCTCTTCTCCCTGCTGCCAATCTCGTTGGGACTGGCAATCCCGCGGACCCGGCTACGTTCAACGCTTTTACAGGCGGAACGCTGGCCAACGTCTCTCTCAATCAGGGGTCGGCTGACTTGGATGTGCAGTTGTCCGAGAAGGATCGCATTCATGGCTATTACGTGGTGCAGAAAGATCTGCGTCAGGAACCAACGGCAGGCGGCGTAATCAACGCGAACCTCCCGGGCTATGGGGATACTCGCGATGGTTTCCGCCACCTCATGACCCTCAGCGAAGATCACGTTTTTGGCTCCTCACTCACGAATACAGTCCGTCTAGGCTTCAACCGTATCCACCTGACGTTTACGCCGAATGCGCTGCTGGATCCAACGGCTTTCAACATCAACATGCCAGCTGGCGCTCCCGTGGCCTCGGGATTGCCGTTCTTCAATATTGGGAACGCATTGGGCTTTGGTGGGCCAACAGGCGAGCCGCAGGGACGCGGCGACACAACAGCCGTTCTGAACGACGGGTTGAGCTGGCTTAAGGGCCGTCACACATTCGATTTCGGCGGGGAGATCCGCCGCGCGTACAACAACAACATCGCCTTCAACGTTGGAAGCTTCACTTTCAACGCCACAGGAGGGGCTGGCGGTCCGAGCGCCATGCAAAACTTCCTTAACGACGCTGCTGCCGCATTCACTGTCCAACTCGGCTCCGGGAACGACAAAATCCTACAGCCGTCTTATGACGTCTTTGCGCAGGACAGCTTCAGGTGGAAGCCCAACTTCACTGTCAACATCGGCTTGAGATACGCCTGGAATTCTTCGCCGTCCGAGACTGCCAGTCATTTTACCCAGTTCGATCCGACAACCGGCACATTGGCTCCAGCTGGTCAGCCGTATCATACGAACAACAAAAACTTCCAGCCTCGCGTGGGCTTCGCATGGGACCCTTTCAAGAATGGAAAGACCTCGGTTCGGGCCGCCTACGCCATAATGACGCAAGATCCGACGACCAATATTGTCACTGGACTGAGTGCCAATCCGCCCTTTGCCATTCCTATTTCAGTTAGTTCCGGAGTCATCACAGTCGAGAATCCGGGCGCTACGCTTGCAGGAACCAGCCTGGGTCCGGCTGCGATCAATCCCAATTTCAATGACATGTATGCTCAGGACTGGAACCTTACCATCGACCGCCAGTTGACTCCGAGCATGGGCCTGAGCGTGGCTTACGTTGGATTGAAGGGCACGCACCTTCAGCTGAATCAAAACATCAATCAGCCCTTGGTTACCAACGGCATCTATGGTTCCACCCGGCCCTTCCCGACGCTTCCGGCCACCAGTCCCATATTGCCGTCACAGTGCACGGCTCCGCATCCGGCTTGCACTTTCGGCACCATCAACCAGGTGAACAGTAACGGAAACTCGAACTACAACGCCCTGTGGGTCACTCTCAACAAGCACTTCTCCCACGGGTTGCAGTTCCTGACCTCCTACACCTATTCCAAGTCGTTGGATTACAACTCTCTGTCCACCGGCGAGACGTATATCATTCAGAATGCGTATAACCCGCGCGGGGATTACGGCCGGTCAGAGTTCGATGTCCGGCACCGCTTCGTTGTGAGTGGATTTTACCAGTTGCCGTTCGGCGCGAACCGCCTTGTGGGTGGATGGGAGGTCGGTACCGTCGTCCAGGCACAGACCGGGAACCCACTAAATCCAACCATGTCAATCAATCCGGGTGTCAGCCTAACCGTTCGCCCGAACGTAACCGGGTCCATCAAGACCACGGGAGATCCAGCGGATTGGTTCGGGGCGCTTGGGGTAGCCGCAACCCCGACAACGCCGGCAATCCCGGGATTCTTTGCCTCGGAGTTCTCATCCCCTTGTGCTGTTGGCACCACGGGGACATGCCATCCCGGCAATCTGGGGCGGGACTCGGTGACTGGGCCGAGCTTCGTCAACACCGACTTCTCTGTCATCAAGAACACCAAGCTGACGGAGAAGGTGAACCTACAATTCCGAGGAGAGCTGTTCGACGTTTTCAATCATCCTAACTTCGGAAACCCGGGGCTCACTTTCAGCCCCGCAAGCACAACCTTTGGTGTGATCAACAGCACGCGATTCCCAACGGGCGATTTTGGCTCGGCGCGCCAAATTCAGTTCGCCTTGAAGCTTAAATTTTAAAAACTGATCAACCCAAGTTACATAGGAGGGCGGGCTTCGGCTCGCCCTCTCTTTTATGCCGCTGAACGTTGCGGAATTCTCGCCTAACCTCTCTAATTGCGGTTTTCGGATACAATAGAAGACAGGATTGAGAACTTTTCGCGAGGAACTGTTGATTCACCCGAACGTCTTTCACAACGAGAGCCTGCTGCCCATCGAGAAGGTGCGGCTTTCTCCCGGGCAGGCGGGGCTGATTTGCGGCTGGGGCATCTTCACGACGCTGCGCATCTCCCGCGGCGAGGCTTTTGCCTACGAGCGCCACTGGCGCCGACTGGAAAAAGACGCCACCCTCATTCACCTCCCCATGCCTTACACCGCGGCCAAAGTGCGTGTTCATCTCCACGAGGTCATTCGCGCCAACAAAGTAACCGAAGGTTGCGCGCGCATCTATCTTGTCTACAACACCGTCGGCTACTGGCAGAGCGACGAAAAGCACCCACAGGTCGACCTGATCATTTACACTGCCGGTCTCCCCGAACATCGCGAAACCGTGCGCCTGGGCCTCCGTGAACACGGCCGGCACGCCGCTTCTCCCCTCGCTGGCGTAAAGAGCATCTCCTGGCTGAACAATGTCTGGGCCGTTGCCGAAGCAGCGAAGGAAGGATTCGACGAAGTCGTCGTGCTCAACGAGCGCGGCGAAGTTGCCGAATGCACGTCCGCAAATATCTTTGCCGTCAAAGACAACAAGGTCCTCACGCCCCCGCTCAACTCCGGCTGCCTCGAAGGCGTGACCCGCGGCATCCTGATGGAAATTGCGCCGGAAGCCGGCGTTTCTGTCCTGGAGCAGGCGCTTCGTCCCGAAGACCTCTACTCCGCCGACGAAGTCTTTATCTCTTCCACAAACCGGAATCTCATCAGCGTCGGCGAAATCGCCGGCAACAAAATCGCCGCCCCCGGTCCGGTCTGCGAGCGCCTCAACGATCTCTTCGACGCCTACGTCGCCGACTACGTCTCGCGCCGCCTCGCCTCGGCAGCTAGGTAAAAACGATGTGGGCCTTCACTCATGGTTGAGGGACTCCGGCTCTAGATGGCTAGCGACACAAACTTGACCGCAATTCGGGCAACCGCTCCTGCAGACGCCGGTGAGAAGACCGTCTTCAAGATTCTTCTCACCATCAGCTTCTGCCACCTCCTGAACGACACCCTGCAATCACTGATTCCCGCGATCTATCCGCTCCTCAAGAATTCCTTCCATCTCGATTTCGGCCAGGTAGGCCTGATCGCCCTCACCTTGCAATTGACCGCCTCCATCCTCCAGCCGCTCGTCGGTCTCTATACCGACCGCCGCCCGCAACCCTATTCCCTCGCTGTGGGCATGGGTATCTCCCTGGCCGGATTGCTGGCTCTCGCGCTGGCCCCCAGCTACGCTACCGTCCTCGCTGCGGCTGCGCTCATGGGCATCGGCTCCGCTGTGTTTCACCCGGAATCTTCGCGAGTCGCGCGAATGGCTTCCGGAGGACAGCACGGCATGGCGCAATCGCTTTTCCAGGTCGGCGGCAACGCGGGCTCGGCGCTCGGTCCTCTCCTCGCGGCGTTCGTGCTTACCAAGGGACAATCGAGTCTCGCGTGGTTTTCGTTTCTGGCTTTTTTCGGGATTCTCCTGCTCGCGAATGTCGGCACCTGGACGAAACATCACAAATCCTATTCAGCAAAATCCTTCACCGCAGACCCCGCGAGTCTCGCCGCAATGCCCCCTGCGCACGCCGCCTTGCCTACCGGCAAGATCGTGTTCTCTCTTGCCATTCTTGTGGCTCTCATGTTTTCGAAGTTTTTCTACCTGGCCAGCCTGATCAGCTATTACACGTTTTATCTGATGGGCAAATTTCACGTGTCCCTTCAGAGTGCCCAGCTCCACCTTTTCATTTTTCTCGGTGCCGTCGCTGCCGGCACCATCATCGGCGGCCCGGTGGGCGACAAAATCGGCCGCAAATACGTCATCTGGGTTTCCATCCTCGGCGTTTTGCCGTTCACTTTGCTCCTGCCTTACTCTAGTCTTTTCTGGACTAGCGTCCTGAGCGTCATCATCGGTCTGATCCTGGCCTCCGCCTTTTCCGCCATCCTCGTCTACGCTCAGGAGCTCCTGCCCGGGCGAATCGGCGCCGTTTCCGGCCTATTCTTCGGTTTTGCCTTTGGCATGGGCGGCATCGGCGCGGCGCTACTTGGCAAACTCGTGGACCTCACCAGCCTCAATTTTGTTTACTACGTCTGCTCATACCTCCCGGCAATTGGCATCCTCACCGCCTTCCTCCCCAATCTTGAGCCCGCCAAAGCTAAGAGCCCCTCTCGACAGAAAACCACTGCCTGACATTGGGTGCGAGGCGCTAGGCCATTCTCCCTCGGCTCCCGGCTACTTCGAAGGGGCAGGCGCGGCGTTTTTGTGCGTATTGCGGCTGCGCCGTCCCCACGCCCAGGTAAATCGTGTACAGCAATTAGGGTATTCCCCTGATTGTCTTCTCCCGACGAACTGGCTATGGTCTGCGGTGACCTTGCGTGGGTCGCTCGTTCTCTCAATTACTCGTCGCAATCTGCAGGGCCTGAGGAGATCCGGATGGCAACCGCACTAGCAAAAATTAACTATTCCAGAAGAATGGTTTCTCGTATCGAGACAGGCGACGATGTGTGGGTCTATTGGAGCTGTTGTGGGATGGATGATGTTTCCCGAGTTTGCGACCTGAGCGTGGGGGGGCTATTCCTCTCCACGCCAACTCCGTGGCCCGTGGGCGAGAAAGCCAAGCTTGATTTTCTCGTTCGGGAAGGACAGATCAGGGTCGAAGCCGTCGTACAACATCGGATTCCCAACGGCGGAGTGGGTTTGAAATTCACGGCAATAACCGACCGGGACTGCCCCAACCTGGTAGCACTAATGAACCGGATACGCACGTTGGCGTGCACTCCGGCTCCGAGGGCGCCTCTTTTCATAGCAGCGTCCCAATAGGGTGCTTCTTATTTCTCCGCGCTCCGGTGGCCTCGACTCCAGGGAGCAGTGCCTATCGCGTTGGAAGTTGGATTACACTGGAAAACGACCAGGCTGCAATTGGGCAATGAAATTTGCGCGCAGTGGGGCTGCCCGTATCATTTAGGCTTTTCGCATATTGGCTCTGGGATATTCAGCGCAAGCATGGGCGGCAAATTCTTTATCGCGCAGCCGCTCGTACTCCTCTTTCATTTCCTCGAACGACTTGCCGTCGGGTGACCCCAAAGGATTGAACACCCATGCGCATCGGGGGCAGCCCCAGCCCTGAAAACGCGGCTCTTCAATCCATATCAGCGTGCGTGACGTGGCTACCCTTGGACGCCTCGCGAGGTATGGGTCGGTGGGAGTCTCATTCATTAGTTGTCCTTGCCGGCCGGGTTGCCTTGGATTTGTTTCGAATGGACCAGCAGAAAAAACGACAGTCGCATTCTTCGCATCGATACGGTCGAATCAGTAGGATGGCCAGGAGGGACTCAGCAGTCCCTCTCGTTCTTGATCTGTGGATTTGGTCACTCTGACAGTCGGGGCACCAAATCGACACCGCAGCCTTCTCCGAAAAGGGAAGTGAAGACAACCCAGCCGTCAGCCTCGATCTCTGAATGGACCTCATCCGTTACTCCCCCAGCCTCCACAGTCAAGTTATGAAGCCCCCTTGTCCATCCGGTAAAGCCCTCAAAAGTCGATCGGGTAAACCCTCTAAAGCCGCCGAAAACTCACCTGGCGGAGAGCGCGGCAACTTTCCTTTTCCGGTCGTCCTTCTACACCGGTCGGTGCAGCGGCAAACAGCAGCTGCCCGGAGGCTGTCCTTGAAACGGGTATAGGTGAATATCCGACATGCCCTTCTAATGCCTTAGGCATCAAACATATAGGTGCATCTATGAAACATACTTTGGTAGTGGGAATCCTGGCCTTTTTGGCGTTACTGAGTGTCGGCTGCAACGGCACTGCCTATGGCATACTGCAGCCGAATCCTGGGGATCTTTGCAAATGCCTGCCGATCGAGCCGGACATTCTTGATTTCCGCCATTTGGCGAAGCACGTCCCGATTCCTAGCATTGCGGCACAAGAGATTGGGGTTGATACCATTCTCAGTTGGACGCAAGACGCGATCGTCGCACCCGATGCGCCGCGAACTGGGCGGGAGCTTCAAGTATTCCATGTGGCGAATGCATTTCTACAGGAAGCGAGTGTGAATGCCGCCGATTGCGATGTGCACTTCGAGATTTCCATGACTGCGGACAAAAGCGCTCCCAGGGTGATCGTGGAAACCCCTGTGGATAGTGAATTCTGCAGCGCTCGCCAGAATGCTCAATCCCAGCTGGCGAAGCATAAATTCGTGCTGGATTCTCAGCATGGCGGTGAACTGCCACTCGCCTTGCCAGTGGATGTCCTGGGAATGGCCTTTGAAGACTTTGACCACAACCGCGGCTCCGTACAGGTCCAAACAATCTGGGAGCTCCACCCCGCAATCGTGACAATACCCTGAAGATGATTCACATCTGTGGTGCTTGCCCTGAATCTCGAAGGGAGGCGGAACGCACCTTATTTGAGTCAGTTGGCCCGCGCCGCGAGCTGGCGATCCAGGTTCATGGAGAGGCTTTGGTCAAGAACAACCGCTGCATAGCGCGAACAGATCTGCATTTCGCCCTTCGCCCATGAAGAGATGGAGGGAACCTTCACTCTGAAAAGTTGCTCGAATGCCGTCATGGCACGATAATAGACCGACACTTCTTTAAGCCATGGGCTTGTCTTTTTCAAATCAGGAGACAACTCGGTGCAGAGCTGCAGGAGCGTGCTGAAATCGCCGGCGCCAATGGTCGCGCCGTCAATTCCCGCTGCTAGCTGCAAAGAGTCAGACAACTCCTGATTGGCGGCGGATATCCAAATCGCGCGCCATTGCGAGATTCCGAACCGCACCAGGGCGATTACGGCGAACACTAGGATGAAGATCGAGACCATTTTTGTTCAACGGAATTTTGCCGGGATGCTCCAGCCTGGCCAATGGGACAGGAGTACTAACCAGATGGGACTCTTGGCGGAACCCTAGCAGCTCCCTGTAACTGCTTGGTGGCTGGCATTTTACTGAAACATCGGCCGGGCTGATAAGCCTCAACTTGGCCTCTATCCTGCAAGTACCTAATATAGTCAATCAAGCCGAATTAGCCTTGACCGGTGTTTTCGAAAGGCTTAACTTGAATGAACGGTGAATTTCTTGGCCTCCCTCTCCACCCCATGAGTGACCCCTACATCCAACCGATCCCGCCTTCTCTAAAGGCGCGCGATCAAGAGCTCGCAAACGAATTTCGCCGAATCGAGAAGCGCGACTGGTGGGTCTGGGGCTATTCCATCTTTGTCATTTTCCTCCTCGCCTTTGCTGTGACTGCGCTCGCTCTCCCCGCAGTGCGCCAAGGAGCGGACACCATTTTCAAGATCAAGATGGTCGAAGCTGTTTTTGGTTTGATTGCTTTGGTCATCATTTTTAATATCTATACGATCTCTCAACAAGTTCTCATCAAGCGGCTTCGCCGTCAGCTCGCCGAGAAACAAGGTCATTCCGAGCTTCTCCGCAATCTAGCCATGGTCGATCCATTAACGGGTCTGTACAACCGCCGTTTTGCCGAGCAACGCCTGGCCGCGGAAGTGGCTCGCTCGGAACGCAAGGGGCACCCCCTGACGGTCCTCACGCTGGACTTGAACAATTTCAAACAGATCAACGACACGCATGGCCATCCGGCTGGTGATCAAGTATTGCTGGAATTTGCCAACCGTTTGAACAAGGTCGTCAGGGGATCCGACCTGGCTGTTCGGCTGGGGGGCGATGAATTTCTTGTTCTGCTTCCGGAATGCACCATGGAGCAGCTACAACTTGTGTTAGTACGCCTCGGTTCATTTGAAGTGAACTGGCATGGTCAGAAGATTCCCGTGACCTTCTCGGCAGGATGGAAAGAGTACGAAATGGGAGAGCGTCCGGAGGAATTGGTCGCGCGCGCCGATGAAGCTCTGTACGCCAACAAGCGGGCCAGCAGGAGAGCGCAATCGCTGCCAAAGGAGAAACACCAGGCGTCGGAAAAAGCGCCTCAAATGGTGGCAAGACTCACGCCCCTCCACGTTATGGTCGATGTCATTTGCCCTTATTGCGATAAGAAGAACTCGTTTGCAGTCACCCAAGACTCAGAGCCCGGTGACTCTGGCCACCCGCCAGTGCAGTGCGCTCACTGCAAGAATGCCTGGGAGCCTCTGCTGCCCGGGCCGATCATGGCGGGCCCATTCCCGAAATGAGGATTCCGCGTTCCTCCCTTAGCCTAAACAGGGGGTGGGGCGATTATTGTTAACCAGGAATCAGATGGTGATCCCTGACCCGGGCCGCCATCGGGAGCTGCGGGTACTTTGCTAGCGGGCCGCCATTCCTACCCCCCACCGCCATGTTTCCTCGCACATGTTATAATTCCCACATTGGGGTTCGCCCATGCCTGACACCGTTCCCCTAGCCGGTGAAGCAGTTCTCGAAGTCGTCTCCCCCGACGGCGCGCGCCGCTATGCCCGCATCACCCAAACGCCGTTTATGATCGGCCGCGGCGTCGAAACCGGCAACCACTTGCAGCTCTCCGACCGCCGCATTTCCCGCAACTGCGCCGCCGTCGTGATCGAAGCCAATCGTTTCTATCTCGAGGATCGCGGCCAGCGCCGCGGCCTCTTCGTCAACGGCGAAAAAGTCGAAAGTCGCGAACTCCAGGATGGCGACGCCATCACCTTCGGCCTTGACGACTCCTACGAGATCATCTTCCGCTCCGCCAAAAGTTCGGACGAAGATTCCCTCCCACAACTGCTCACCCGCATGGAGCACATTACCAGCTCGGAGCCGGCCGGCGGCCTCATCAAGCTGAAACGTCTCCTTGAAGCGACCTCCCTGCTTCATTCCCAGCTCCCTCTCGATGTCGTGCTCGGCCACATGCTGGATCACGCCGTATCCGTCACCGACGCCGATCGAGGTTTGCTCCTCGAAAGCGATTGCGGCGGCGCCCTGAAAGTAAAACTCGCGAGGCGCAGTGGCGGACTTCGTCTTCCCCCCGAAAGCCTCACGCCTAGTCAGACCGCTATCCAGCTCGCGCTGAAGCAGCAGTCTCCGGTCATCACCGAAGATCTCGCGCAAGCCGATGTTGATTTGCAGGCCGCGCAGAGCATCGTGGCGCAGCGCCTCCGCGCCGTCGTCGTGATTCCTCTTTACGCCTTGTCCCGCCCCAACGCCCAGGAATCCAAGGTCAACATCAAGTGCGGGGATTTCCTCGGAGTCCTCTATCTGGATTCGCGCCGTCCTGCCGCTTTCTCGAAACTCGACCGTCAGATCCTAGACGCGCTGGCGGCGGACGCCGCCAGCATTCTCGATAATGCCCGGCTCGTCGAACGCGAGCGCGAGCGCCAGCGCCTCGAGCAGGAGATCAACATTGCCCGCGACATTCAGCAAGCGCTTCTCCCGCGCGATTTCCGCGAATATCCGCACCTCTCCGTTACCGGCTTCAATCTTCCCTGCTTGTCGGTGGGAGGAGATTACTTCGATGTCTTCCCGCTCAGCGACGGCCGCACCGCGTTTCTCATCGCTGACGTTTCCGGCAAGGGACTCGGCGCCGCGCTTCTGACCACCATGCTTCAGGGCGCGCTCTCCGGCATGACTCTCGGCACCGATCCCGCGCGCGTCTTCAATCATGTCAATCGCTTCCTGTGCGATCACTCGGAGGTCGGCCGCTACGCCACCATGTTCTTCGGCATTCTCGATCAAGAAGGCCATCTCGAATACATTAACGCCGGCCACCCTTCGCCTTTCCTGATCCGCCGCGGCATTGCCGAAGAGGCATTTACCGAAGGCTCTTATCCCGTCGGCCTCGTTCCCGAAGCGCGATATACCGCCGTTTGCCTGAAGCTCGAGCCTGGGGACACCCTCGTGCTTTTCAGCGACGGGGTCACCGAGGCCATGGATCCCGACGAGCAGCTGTTCGGCATCCCGCGCCTCAAGGAACTCCTCACCGGCCAGATGGAGTGCCCCCTCGAGCTGCTCCAGAAATGCGTCCTCGAAGCGGTCGAGAACTTCGCGCGCGGCGCTCACCAAGCCGACGACCTCACGCTTCTCATCGTGCGCTACCGCGCTGCGGCGGCCGCTGCCACGTCGGACACTGACGCTCCGTTGTCGGCTGCGCCCCCCTACTCCGCCTCAGCCGCTGCCTCTTCCGCGTCGTCCCCGGATGGCTCTCCTTCCTCTGCGCCGGCGCGGCACTCCGGTCCCGCTTCGGCGGGGTCTGGCTACGTGCAATCGTGATGCGCTCGTCGCAAGGTTGTTTCCGGATGGTTTTGGCATTCAAAAGGCAAGGGCCCGAAGCCGCAACGGTTGTGAATTTCAAATAAAACGGGGCGGAGGCCTTCAACGGCCCCGCCCCATTTCGACTTCGTGCAAGTTTTTCCCGGCCTTCGCCGAGACATCTGCTCAACCGCGTTGAGATTTTTCTCCGGCTTCGGCCTTACGCGCCGAGATCCTTCAGATCGTCCTTGGCTTGTTGCTCGGCGTTCTTGGCTGCTCCCTTTGCGTCGGCACTGGGACTCAGCTCATGTATCGCCTTTTTCAGGCTCTGGGCCTGGTCGGCGATTGCGCCCTTGCACCCGGACAGATCGGCGTTGGTGTGCACGCCCGTAACATTCGCGCGCAGGCAAACGAACTCCAATGCAAGATTGTAGCTGGCGTGGAGCGCAGCGAGGCATTCATTCAGCGCGGTGAAAGCCGCGCAAGCATCGGTGGCGTTCGAATTGGCCGGCAAAACACCCTGCGCCCGCAACTTCGGCGTCAGCTTTTTTTCGACGTCGCTCCTGCTGCCGTTCGAATCGGGGGAATTCTTGGAACCCTTGTCTCGCTTCACCCACTTGATGGGATTGAGGGAACGCGAGCTATGCGAGGCCGAGGAGCTCGAACTTCCCTGCGCCGCGGTGGATGCGCCCGCGCCCGCGGGACCTTGCGCCCCGGCGCGTTCCGCCCCAATCGTCATGGACAGGGAAACACCTAGAGTCATGAAAGCAACAACCAACGATGATCTTTTCATAGTCACTCCTATATTGAATGTATCGCGACAATTTTGGAGGCTGCGGGATGCGGCCTCGCTTTCTAGTAGGCCACGCGCGGACGCCGGGGAGAGCATTCGAATGCAGGGTACTACTCCAATCGGTCAAGCTGGCCTTACGAACAGGTTTCCTGGTCCGCCCGGCACTCTGCCCGGCTTTGGGAAAGCTTCGCTGGATCGAATTCGAATGCCAACGTCAGAGGGGCGGAAAATGGATCAGGATTTGATTCGGAGGAAAAGGCCGTAGAGCGTCATTCCCAGACCACCCAAGAAAAGCAGCGGCGAGAGGTAATCCGTCACCAGCGGCAGGACAAGGATGGGAAGCTGGATCGGCATGCTGTAGCCGCCCGCGAAGTAATGAATCACACCCGCGAGAAGCATGTAGAGCAGTCCCCGCCGGATTTGACGGCGACCGTCGGGACCTGCGCGACGAGACAATTGCACCTGCGGAACCGCCTCGCGGCAAAAGGGGCACTGCTTCAGACGCGCCGCCATGTACTTGCCGCAAAATGCGCAGCGTTGCGTGTCCGCGGCCTGTTTTCCAATAGCGTTCATGCGGCTGACAGGATCCTTCCTTCTCAGGCTAGGTTCGCAGTCCTAGAATCGTCAAGGGACATGATGAGCAAGTGTAAAGCACGGTACGAAAACGGCAGTAAAAGATTGGATATGGTTTCTGCCGCCCGACTAGCTTGCGGGTGCTCCACTCCTCTGCAAAGGATTCCCACTACCAGCTTAGACCGATTCGAAGCCCACATAGAGTATGCGTACCTTTTTGCTAACAGGCAGGCTCACGGGCAGAGTTCACATTCTCTTGATTCGTGTTACAAAATTGTCGAAGCTCCAAAGACCACCCTGATCTAGAAGCCCGCAGGGCAAATGTGAATGAGGGAGAAACGATGCCATATCCTTCCCGTGGAACAGCCAAACCTCTTTTCATCCTGCTCTTTGTAATCTTGCCGGCGCTCGCTCCCGCTGGATCGGCATTGGCGCAAGAGAAGAAGGTGGCACAACAGAATGGCGTGGATAACTCGAAGATGGGAGCGTACCGCGCCCTGGCGCAACACATCTATTCGGATTTCCAGAAGGGCGACTTGGCAGCGGCCGCGCTAATGGCGAAGGTCCTCGAAAGAGTGTGGGACAAAGCGGAAGACTATGGCGGAGATACGGCGCTTTCGAAGACCAATCATGGCCTGTTCGAACAGATCGACAAGGCTATGGACGATTTTATCTCTCCGATCACCGACGCGAAGGGCAAAGCATTGGATCCCGCCAAGGTAAAAGCTGCCTATAACGCGTACTTGGAAAAATTGAAGCTGGCGGACTAGCCCCACCGGTTATGCGTGTGACGCGAATACGGCCCGCTCCCGGACCTCTTTTAGTTTTCTCCAAGGCCTGCGGAGCGCCGTAAGCGAGTCGTCAATAAGTTTCCTTCCGTCGCCTACAGTTCGCGGAGGGCTGTGGCCACGGGACGGCTCGCGGCGCGGATGGCCGGGGGCATGCCGCCGAGGACACCCATGACCAGGGCGAAGAGAACGCCCATCCAAAGAAGATCAAAGGTGATCTTGAAGGCAAAGGCCAGGTTGGAAAAAGTCTGAAAATTCATAGTGCTGGTAGTCAAGCCGTTGAGGGGCAAAACGGCGAGGCAGCCAACGAGGCCACCAACAAAAGAAATCAAGAGGGCTTCAAAAAGAAAAGAAAAGACGACCGAAGGGCCCCCGAAGCCGAGCGCGCGCATGGTAGCAATTTCGCGGCCGCGTTCGGCGACGGCCGAGTACATGGTGTTGAGCGCGCCAAAAACCGCGCCAATCGCCATGATCAACGCGACGAACCCGCCAAGTATGGTGATGAGCTGGGTCATGCGCGTGGACTGCTTGGCGTAGTAGTCGATTTCGCGCGTTACGTCCACGTTCAAACGCGGATCGGTGGTCAGAGAGTCCCTCAGTTGTTGGAGGGCGGCAGGCGAAGTGAGGTGCACGGTAACGGACTGAGAAAAAGTGTCGGGACGCTTATAGGCGCCGTTCAGGAGGTGGGCGTCGCCCCAAACCTCGGAATCGAAGGCGCTTCCGCCGGCGTCAAAGATGCCCACTACTTGCCAACGCACGCTACCGAGCCCAATTGTGCTTCCCAGAGTTAAGCCCGAATAGGTCGCCTTGGCGTTTTTGCCGACGATGAGTTCGGACAGACCAGGCCGAAACATGCGGCCCTCTATGATTTTGACATTGCTGCGAATGGCAAAAACGTTTGGCGCGACACCGCGAAGCTCAACGTTGGCATCCGTGCCGGTGGAACGCAATGGAATCGGCGCCATCAGGACAGCCTCCGGTGTCAGCAAAGGGCCGTCGGCCCCACGAGCGATGCCCGGAGCATCCTGAATAATTTTGACCGAATCGAGCGACACTCCACTGGTCATTTCGGACGTGGCCCCCGCGCGGGTAATTAGCGCGTTGTCCACGGAGCCGGAAGAAACAAGGGTGGCCTTGAATCCGCGCGCGAGCGACAACATGGCAACGAAAACACCCACGGTTCCGGCAATCCCCACCACCGCAACGATTGTGGAGGTCCAGCGAGCTTTGACGCTCCGAACGTTGTAAACGAGTGGAATGGCCATTTCAGGCCCTCCTCAGCGCGTTAACGACGCGCATACGCATGGCGCCGATCCCAGGCAGCAAGCCGCTGGCAGCGCCAACGAAGAGGGCGAAACCAAGGCCAAGCGTCAGGAGCGACTTGGAAAGGATAAGCGGGGGCAGAAGGCCAGTGAGCGCCACGCCGATAACAGGGATGGCCAAGTAGGCCAGCGTCAAGCCTAGGAAGCCGCCAAAGAGGGCGATGACGATAGACTCTGCCAGAATGAAGAAAAGGACGGCGCGCCCGGAAAAGCCGATGGCTTTAAGGACGGCCAGTTCTGAGGTGCGCTCCCGCACAGAGATAGCCATGGTGTTGCCGGTGACCAAGAGTAGCGTAAAGAAAACGACGCTGCCGATAGTGAGGATTAAGAGCTCGATGTTTCCGAACTGCTTGACGAAATATGCGGCGAAGGCGGATTCCGTCTCGGACTTGGTCTCAAACGACGAGTTAGCAAACTTTTCGTCAATAGCCTTGGCGACGCGGACGGCGTCATCAGGGCTATCGAGCTTGACCACGTACCATCCGGCCGTGCTCTTGATGACGGCTGGAGCGTTCTCGTCAAAGTATTTCCACTGCAGCCAAAACTGGCTCTCGTCGCCACCGGGACGTTCGCTGTGATAAATGCCGTCGAGATTGAACTCCCAAGAGCCGGCGCCATAGAGGGTAGTCTTGATCGGGATGCGATCGCCGATTTTCCAGTGGAACCGCTCGGCCGTGCGGGCGCCGGCGATAGCGCCCTGGCGGTCTTTCAGGAAATTGTTCCACTGCTCGTCAGGCACCACAAGCTCCGTCATCACCTTACGTTGATTTTCGGGGTCGATGACAAACTGTGGAAAGAAGTTCTTTTCATCCTGATAGACACCGCCGAACCAGTGATTGTGGGTGACCGCCTTTACGCCGGGAATGGCAAGGATTTTGTCGCGGTGGGAGATCGGCATTAATTGCATTAGACCGATGCGGCTGACGACCACCAGGCGGTCCGCGCCCGCGATTTCCGTGCCGCGGCTGAAGGCGCTCTTCACCACGGCAAGAAACGTGAAGAGAACCAGAGCGATGGCAAAAGACCCGATGGTGAGGATGAGGCGAACCTTTTTGCGGAACAGATTGGCGAGGACCAAGCGGCTGAATTTCATGCTGCACCTCCGGCCATTACTGGTTGCTTGGATTTTCCGCCTTCGATGAGCACGCCCTTTTCCAGGTGCAGTGTCGTGTGTGCGCGCGCGGCGACAACCGGGTCGTGCGTGACCATCAGAATCGTTTTCTTGTACTTGCCAACCAGCTCGTCAATCAGCGCCATGATTTCGTCGGCGCTCTTGCGATCCAGGTCACCGGTGGGCTCGTCGCAGAGAAGGAAGGTGGGATCGGAGACGATAGCGCGAGCAATGGTGACGCGCTGCTCCTGTCCGCCGGAGAGTTGGCGCGGATAATGGTGCATGCGGTCCGCGAGATTGACGACGCCGAGAGCCGTTTCCACGTGCTTGCGGCGCTCGGACTTGGAAAGCTTCGTCAAGAGCAGCGGCAGCTCGACGTTTTGAAACGCTGTGAGCACGGGGATGAGGTTGTACATCTGAAAAATAAAACCGACGTGTCGGGCCCGCCACTGTGTCAGCTTGCTCCCCGACATGTGCGTGATTTCGTCACCGTCGACCGTGATGCTGCCCGCGGAGGGGACATCCAGACCACCGAGAAGATTGAGCAGAGTGGTCTTTCCGGAGCCGCTGGGGCCCATGAAGGCGACAAAGTCGCCTTTGTCCACGTCGAGGTTCAGGCCCTGCAAAACCTGAATCTTCTCGCCGCCGCGGCTGTAGGTCTTGTTCAAACCGCGGACTCGGATGAGGCTCGATGAATCGTCTCGTCCATCGACTCGGATCATGATTGGCTCCTATTGACGGATTTCAATTTTGTCACCATCATGCAAACTTTCAGGCCCTTTGACGACCAGCGAGTCGCCAGGGGTGACGCCCGCCAGTATCGCGACGTCCGTTCCGCGATCCATGCCGAGGCTCACGGCGCGGCGTTCGACTCTTCCATCGCGAACCAGGAAAACAAAAGAAGCATTTGCATCGGAGCGCACCGCGCCCTTGGGGATGAACGCCACCGCCTGCGGCCCCTTGTCTTTGCTCTTGTCCTTCGCCACGGGCTGCTCATTCTCCAGGAAAGCCACTTTCACGCCCATGTCCGGCAAAATGAAATCGTATTTTTCCAGGTTCAGGATGGTGATACGCACTTTGACGGTAGCCTTCTGGCGGTCGGCCGTAGGGATGACGGTCCGCACTTTAGAGGGAATCGGCTTGTCCGGATAGGCATCCAGAGTCGCCGTAACCTGCTGGCCGTTTTCGACGCGCGCAATGTAAGACTCGTTGACGTCGACTTCGATTTCGTTGGATTTCATGTCCACAATCGTGGCAATGCCCGTGCGCGTAAAGCCGCCACCGGCGGAATTGGGTGAGACCATCTCACCAACTTGCGCGTCCTTGGAGACGACAATGCCCGCAAACGGTGCGCGAATGGTGCAATTGTCCACAGCCTGCTGCGCAACGCCGATGCGCGCTTCGGAGGCCGCCACCTGTTGCTTGGCGAGCTCAATTTTGGCTTTAAGACTGTCCGCCGCCGTCGAAGCGTTGTCGAGGGCTTCCTGCGTCTGGACGCCAGCTTTCTGCAACTGCTCAGCACGGTGTAACAGAATCTGCGCGTTCTTAAGCTGAACCTCGTAGTCGGCGATCGCGGCTTGAGAAGCGTCGCGGTCGGCTTTGGCGGAATCGAGAGAGCGCCGGACGTCGGAGTCATCGAGGGTGGACAGGAGTTGGCCCGCAGCAACACGGGTCCCTTCGTCGAAGAACACGCCCGTGACGCGCCCGGTAATCTTGGCGGCGATGGTGGCGCGGCGGCGGGGCGTGATATAGCCGCTGGCATTCAGCGCGGTCTGCCGGCCCCCCGCTTCGGGCTTCGCGGCGGTGGCGACCTCTACCACGGGCTTCTGACTACGCAACGCATAGGCGCCCGCCACGATGCCGGCAAAGATGAGCACGGGTATGGCTGCGTACACGACGCGTTTGCCCATGCCGGAGCCCTTGCGCTGGCCCTCCCCAATGCGCAACGAGCCCAGGTCGTGTTTTGGTAAATCCGCTGGAGTCGCCATCTACACCACTGCTCCTATTGATGGAAAATATTCTGTAAACGCTCAGTATAAGATCTTACGGATGGACGAAGCCAAAAATTTCACCGCCGGCCAATCCAAGACTCTTAGTAGGACTATTGTAGCGTGCAAGGTCAAGTTTAGGGGTGCTCCTTTTGCGAGCCCCTTTGGCAATTAGTTTTGGATGCTTCTGCCAAGTCTTTGGGCACTGGGTATTTGGCATGGGAGAAGGAGAAATTCGTTGGCAAAATCACTGCTTGACAGAGCGGCCAGCAAGTCATATTAAGGAGCTTCTGCGCGACACGCGGTTCCGTATTTTTCGCAGATGGGGGTCCCCCTATGAACCCTACCCGCCGTGATTTCCTGAAGTTGACGACAATTGGCGGAGCTGCAGCCGCGGTGTTTGGCTTCGATTTGAAGCCGGCATACGCGCAGTTGCGCACGCTTAAGATTGCCAGGGCGAGCGAGACACGCTCGACGTGCCCGTACTGCGCGGTGGGCTGCGGCACCATCATCTACACGATTGGCGACCGCGCCAAGAATGTGACTGCGCAGGTGGTGCACGTCGAGGGCGACCCCGATCATCCGACCAACCGCGGCACGCTGTGCCCGAAGGGTTCGTCGCTGCAGCAAGAGATCATGAACGACCGGCGTTTGCTGAAGCCTCTCGTGCGCCGGCCGGGTGGCACCGAATGGCAGGACATTTCGTGGGACGATGCGATCGGCGAAATCGCAGCGCGGGTGAAAAAGACGCGCGATGAGACTTTCGTCGAGAAGGATGCAGCGGGACACACGGTGAACCGGCTGGAATCGGTCGCATGGATCGGCGGCTGTACCGATACCAATGAGTTTAACTATCTCGTGGTGAAAGCGATGCATGCCCTGGGGGTCGTGCATCTGGAAAACCAGGCCAGGGTTTGACACGGCCCCACGGTCTCAAGTTTGGGACCAACGTTCGGACGCGGGGCAATGACCAACGGCTGGGTCGACATGAAGAAT
>Ga0209527_1000030_pt1 | contig 26135 bp, 25 predicted proteins | sample JacPinW_OM2H0_M2_FD_187968 | JGI IMG/M metagenome (GOLD analysis project Ga0209527, IMG submission 187968) | Forest soil microbial communities from Algoma, Ontario, Canada - Jack Pine, Ontario site 1_JW_OM2H0_M2 (SPAdes) (version 2) | ecosystem: Environmental > Terrestrial > Soil > Boreal... | reverse complement strand
CAGCCCCACGGATTGGTCCCCAAAGTATCGCAAGAAACGCTCGCGGAAATGGTCGGAACGACACGCTCGCGCGTCAATTTTTTCATGAATAAATTCAGGAAGCTCGGTTTCATCAAATACAACGGTGGTCTTCAGATTAACACTTCGCTGTTGAGCGTCGTGTTGCACGACTAACTCAAACCCCCGTCTCCCTACTAAATGGCGCGGCTGAAACTCACGCTTGTTGGTTTGCTGCGAAGCCGGGAATTCGCATGCTTGAAGTCTAGTTCGTGGAAACCGGCCATTCGCGCACGTGGTCTGACTCTGGCCGATTCCCACGCATGCCGCAATTACCTTGATCGTCTGCTTCTTTGTCTAGCTTGATCGCGATTCCGGCCAGGCACTTTGCCCGCTCAATCAGTTGGAATTCGCTGGCAGACGGGCTGCGTGAAGTGCAAGAGTACATGTCCAGAGATCCAAGCAGTTCGTCATTATCCGTGAGAACTCTTGCGGAACAAAAAGTATGCAGACCAAAAAGCGTTGCGTTCATCGCAATCTCGGCAAGCTCGCTTGCATCCTCCGTAGGGAGGGAAAAAAGCGAAACCACGTTGCCAATCTGGCAATCAAGGGCGCTGCAGATTCTGTTCAGTACTTCCGGAAGGGGCCCATGGATGGAAATCGATTGAAGAAGTTGTTCTTCCGTGTTCAATAAATATTCGATTTTGTCGTCAAAATTGCGGCCGACTTTGGGTGCTTGTGGCCTCTCGCGTGTCCCGGAATCAAATTTGTTCATTCGACTCTCCCTTTTCCTGCGTGCGTTCAGGTCAAATTAAGCTTCGTCAAAGTGCTGCCCGGTTCTGCGCGCTGTCTATTCATGCAGCGCTCCCTCGGCCGATGCATGCGGAGATCCCCTGCGCGTAGCGCAACTTATTGGCTACAGTCTCGAAATCCTCGGCCCGCAACGAGTATGCTCTGAGCGCCTTGAAAGCGATGTTCGATTCTGCACATTTGCTTAAGTCATTCGAATTAACCCCCGGTCATGACAAACCGAGGCATTCCAATAGGTTACGGCTTTGCCGCGCTGGCGCAGATTTCAGGAGAGAGCGTGGGCGCGAGGGAGAGGGCGCTTGCGTTTCCACTCGTAGTCCTTGCGCAACTTGGACTGGTGTTTTTTCACTTGGGCTTCGAGTTCGCTGAAGGCTTTCTTGCAACTGGCCCGCACGGTGGCCCCGCTTCCGGTGGCGTGCAGCGTTCCGGTTGGCAGCGATAAATTCAGCGAGCAGGAGCTCTCGTCCGTGCGTGGATGCTTTGAAAATGCGCCGTGCAATTGCACCAGATCCGGCGAGTAACTCTGGAGCAGTCTTCCCAGCTTATCAACGTGACGCGCGACTTCGACCTCGACCGGTTTGTGCGACTCGACATGCTTGTAACTGATGGAGAGTTTCATGTGTGCACCTGTAGGGAAAGCTGCGAAAGAGGAGGAGGACAACGTTCGGCTGATTGCACCACATCGAAGAAAAGCATAGCAGCCTGAAAGGCTGGGGGCAACGGCGGCCGGAATTCTTGGCCTTGGGTGCGTTGACACTTCTCCTCCCTTCCCTCTACTCTGCTGTCGGCGCACATCGCGTGCGCCACTTCATGCCGCAGCGCAAATCACAAACTACCCCGCGGCCAGACGAGACCAATTCTTCGGCCAATGCCGCGCCTAGCAGTATTGTGCGCGTGGGCCCCGCGGGCTGGTCTTATCCCGACTGGGCCGGCTACGTTTATCCGTCTCGCCGTACCAAAGGATTTCACGAGGCGACCTATCTCGCGGAATTCTTTGACACCATCGAGATCAACACTTCGTTTTACCAGCCGCTGAGTCCGGACCACGCGGCGCAATGGATCGACCGTGTGGAGGCGAATCCGCGTTTTGTCTTCACCGCCAAGCTCTGGCAACGGTTCACGCACGACATAGGATCCACGACATCTGCTGCGGATGAGCGCGCCGTTCGCGCGGGCTTCGATGTGCTTCGCGCCGCGAACAGGCTCGGCGCGGTTTTGCTGCAATTCCCTTTTTCCTTTCATCGTACGGCAGAGACCGTCGCCTACCTCTCGGCCCTATTAAAACGCTTCGCTGACTATCCCCTGGTCGTCGAAGTTCGCCACGCTTCGTGGGATTCCCGAGAAACGCTGGATTTCCTGCGCAACTGCAGCGTCAGTTTCTGCAACATCGACCAACCCATCATCGGGCGTTCGCTTGCGCCCTCTGCGCAGGCTACCTCGCCCGTCGGGTACGTCCGGCTTCACGGCCGGCGTTACGACACGTGGTTTAGCGACGACGCGGCGGTCCCCGCGCATGAGCGTTACAACTACCTCTACTCGGCCGAGGAGCTTGCTCCGTGGGTTACGCGTGTCCGCAAAGTCACAGAACGGGCCTGCGAGACGTTCGTCATCACCAACAATCACTTTCAGGGCAAATCCGTCGTCAATGCCCTGCAGCTCATCAGCATCTTAAAAGGATCGAAAGTGAAGGTGCCTGAGCCGCTCCGCCGGCAGTATCCGGAACTCGAGGCCATCGCTGATAAACCGCCCGCTGAACCAATGCTGTTTCCGATGACAAGAGGAAGTAAGGACATAACGAAGTAAGGAAAGAAGGTTAGAAGTTCTCGTATGGGACACCCGCAGAAAGAATCGAGAGGCAAAATCAAGTGCCTCTCCCACCCACCTATGAATAGGGTTTGCGAGCTATTTTTCTATCTGCTCCACCGGATTAATCTCCCACCAGTGAGTTCCCACTTTGGCTTCATATCGAGTGATCCCCTTAACGGTGATCGGCTTCCCGACTTGAGGTATCTCGCATGGAATCTTCGGTATGCACTTAGACATGATGCAATGCGCTCGGTCCATGCCCGCTACTTTCGGGCCTTCACAGATGCGAATGTCCGTGTCGCCGTCGTCTCGCTTTATCACCTGAGTAACGAAGCCGCCCACAGCCGCATGGGTTGCCATTTTGTCACTCCAGCGGTTCGCATCTTCGTTAACCAACTCACTGATCGCTAGTTCGACATAAGCCCGCTTCGACGGTTGCTCGCCTGACGTCGCAGATGGGGTTGCTGATTTTGCGGCAGCACTCGAACTCTTCCTTGAAGCCAGTTTCTTCTCGGCGGTTTGCCCGGCCCACAGCATTGGAAAGGCCAGCAGCATAGCAAACAGCACGACAACGGACTTTCGCATTTTGCACCTCGCGGAAAGCTTCCCAAGACTGATGCTAAGACCATGATAAATGGCGCGAAACGACACGACTGCGAGTTGTGAAGCGGAGTAACCCAAAGGGTAACTGGACTTCCGTAGGGGACCGAGGGAGTCGTCACGCGGTGCTCGTTTGTCCGTTTTTTTTTCATCTTGTTTTCGCTTGCGGCGGCAGCGTCAAAAATGGACGACGAAGCCGATCGAGAGGCGCGTGCAATTGGCAGTCTGACCGGAGTTGCGCAGGCCGACGTAGTCCAGTTGAGGGCGCAAAGCGAGGTGCGGAAGAAGGCCGATATCCACGCCGCCGCCGAGGCTATATGCAAATTGGTTGGACGAGCCGCCGCCGGAACCGGCGGTCAAACGCGACCCGCCAAGCAGGAATTGCGCAAAGGGACTGAATTTGGAGGGATTGCGCAAAGAAACGCGTGGGCCGAAGAGATAGGTGTAGGTGTTGAGGGAAACACCGCCGGGAGAGGCGTGGTAGCCGCCGAAGTCGCCGACGATACCGAGCCACTTGTTGGGGTTATAGGCGAGAGAGCCGCTGACGCCGTTCTGGTTGATGCCCCCGGAACCACCCAGGCGGAAATAGGAGTAGCCGATGGAGGCGTCGACAGACTGGGCGCGAGACGAAAGGGGGAAGAGTAACAGCCCGAAGCTAAGCAGGAGCAAGCGTCTCATAGGAATCGATCCTTTCGAGCGTGATTAAGCGTTGAAAAGCCGAGCCGGAAGGGCGCGGTAAGGGCGGGTGGATAGGCGTCCCCAACGGCAGGTGCTATTTTAATGCTGCGAGGGAGGAATTGGAGAAGGATGGAGAAGAGGATTCTTGGGGTGCAATAGCGGGGCTGGGGGTGTGATGCGGGCGGTCGAGCGGAAAATTTTGGAGGACTACAGATGAGCGAGAAAACTAATTTTAATGGGCTGGTTCATTCGTCAACGCGACGGCAATTGATCGCGGGCGCCGGCATCGCGTTTGGTGGGCTGGCCCTGGGTTCAACGGGGGGCTGGGCGGAGGCCGCGGAGGAGATTTCGCATGCGGCGGAATCCATTCACCAGGAACCCGTTTTTAAGGCGAGCCGGAAACGAGTTTACGAAGCGCTGACGGACGCCAAGCAGTTCGATAAGGTCGTGCAGCTTAGCGCGGCGATGAAGTCCGGCATGGCGCCGGGAGCCAAGCCCACGGAGATCGGTCGTGAAGCGGGCGGGGCGTTCGAGCTATTCGGGGGCTACGTCACGGGAAGGCACCTCGAGCTGGTGCCGAACGAGCGAATCGTCCAAGCATGGCGAGCGGGAAGCTGGGATCCGGGAGATTACTCGATTGCGAAATTTCAGCTCGTGGAGCAAGGGGCCGGAACCAAAATCGTGTTTGACCATGCAAGATTTCCCAGGGGCAAAGCAGGGCACCTGGCGGAAGGGTGGAAAATGAATTATTGGGAGCCGCTGGAGAAATTCCTGGGCTAGACGCTGCGGCGGGGCAAGAGCGGATTGAGATGCATGGTGAGATCGTAGACAGAGGCGCCGCAAGATTCGGAGACATCCTCCGGCCGCGAGCCTGGTTGCCAATCGAAAAACGTGGCGACGTCACCGATCTTGACGCGCTCTTCCCTTCCCAGTTCGACGATGCAGTGACTCGCTGAGACCGATGCAATGACGGGGTAAAGATCGCCGTTGATGCGGACCTTCGCACCTTTTTCGCGCGAGAGCGCGGCGGCGCGAGGCCAACCGTCGGCGTGACCCACAGGCAGGGTGGCCACCCAGACGTCGTCCTTGGCGATGTAGGCGCGGTTGTAGCCGGCGCTGTCGCCTTTGGACAACTTCTTCACGTAGATGACGCGGGCCTTGAGGCTAATCGCGGGGCGGAGATCCATGATCGCGGCGTGGCGAAATTCGTTTTCAGGGTAAATGCCGTAAATCGCCATGCCCGGGCGCACCATATCGAGAAACGCTTCGGGATGCTGGAAAAGACCGAAGCTGGAAGCGGCGTGCTTTTTCCCGAGGGCAACGCCTTCCTTTTCGAGAGACGCGCAGGTTTCGTGGAAACGGCGGAGCTGCTCTTTGTCAAAGTCGGGGTCCTCGGTAAAGGTCATCATCGTTCCCTGGATTTGAACCGACTTGCGGCCGGCAAGATCGCGAATGAGCGGCGGGGCGTCTCGATAAGGCACGCCGACGCGGCCGATGCCGGTGTCGATGCAAATGTGGAGCGGGACGGGCTTTTGCGTCTTGGCGGCGATCTTGTCCAGCCCGGGGCCCAGCGACGTATAGATCATGGGCATGACGCTGCGGGCGACGGCATCTTCGAGGTTGCGCTCGTCGAAAGGGCCAAGGAGGAGGATGGGCTTGCGAATGCCGGCGTCGCGCAGGGAGACCGCTTCGTGGAGTTTGACGACGGCGAGGCCAAAGATTTCCGGCTGAGGCTCGAGGAGCTGGGCGACGTTGGTAACGCCCATGCCGTAGCCGTTGTTCTTGATGACGGCGAGGATGGGGCGAGAAGCGGCGCGGCGAGAAATTTCCTGGACATTATGGCGAAGGTTTTCATGGTGAAGTTCGATCCAGGGATCGAAGGAGGAATCTTTCGACGCGGTTGCCCCAGACGATTGCGCGCCGGCGGGGAATGCTGGGGAAGCCCCGAGGAGGACGGGGAGGGAGAGACCGGCTTCGAGAAAGGATCGCCGCGAAGGTTTCATCGAGCAACTACTTTTTGAAGAGGTTTTCGAAGGCTTGGCGAGCGTCGGTGTGGCGCGGGGGGCCAGCAGGGGGCGCGGAACCAGGAGCGGGCGGCTGAGTATAGGAAGTTGGGGCGGTATCTTTTTCGATAGTCATGCGGAATTCGTAAAAGGTGCAGGCGTTCTTGGCGTCTTTGGGAGAAATGCGTTCCGGGACTGGCTGAGTGCATTCGAACTGCGCGCCGGAATCGAAAAAGCGGCACTGTTTGCAGCAGTGCAATTCGAACTGGCATTTGGGACACGTGCCATTGGGATCGAAGCCGGGAGTGAGAACGGCGCCGCAATTAGCACATCGCGCGCGCGTGACGGTGCCCACCATGCGGGGGGTGCGCGGGCCGAACTGATCGGCGCCGCGCGGTCCGCCAGAGGGCGGCTTGCGGTCATGCGACTTATCCTTCTTGTCTTGTTTTTCCGCGTCGCGGTAACCGCGGTGGCTGTACTTTCGATCCACAAAGGCCTCCGTCCGCCCGTTTCGACGGACTGCCACAACTACAACCCGTGCTTATGCGCTGTCGCGCTTGCCAGCTTGGCTTGTATCCAATCGGATTGTTACACTCGGCCGGACCGCGCAATCATTCCCTAGAGTTTGCTTGCAGAAATGCGTAAGTCCAACGAGCAGGAGATGGGACATCTATGTTTGTAGCCCTCTGGGAGTACGAAGTCAAGCCGGGTTGTGAAGAAAGATTCGAGAACGCCTATGGCCCGCATGGGGACTGGGTACGGCTCTTCCGGAGCGACTCGAACTACCGCGAGACTCGTCTTCTGGGTGATCCCTTTCGTCCTGCGATTTACCTCACCCTCGATTTCTGGAATTCCCGTGAAGCCTACGAACAGTTCATGGCCATCCACAAAGACATGTACAAAATGCTGGACGCAGCGGCGGAAGAGTTAACGAGCAGGGAGCGTCGAATCGGTTGGTACGAGTTGGTTGCGCCGTGAATTACAGTCGCCTCATGGTTTTCAGTTGTTAGTCGTTAGATGCTAGTTCCTGCTCCTTTGGTTTTTTTTTGCTTTTGGGTTGTTTGTTATCGGCTGCCCGTTACAATGTTCGGCTTCCCAGCCACATGGCCATGAATCCATCCGGCTCTAGATCTGGTTGCAGAAATTTTCTGGGTGCGCCCGCAGTGCGCAGCAGAGCTTCGGCGGCCAAGTAGCCGCTGCGCACGGCACCTTCCATAGTGGCGGGCCAGCCGGTGTCCGTCCAATCGCCCGCCAGGAACAAACGTGGCAGGGAGGTCTGCTGTTTGGGACGCCAGCGATCGACTCCCGGCTCCGGGGAAAACGTCGCCGCGGCTTCTTTTATGACGGTGGCCTTCAGCAATTCGGCGTCACGAGCCGCGGGCAGAGCCTGCCAGACTTCTCGTAAACAGAGGTCGATGATCTCCTGGCGCGGCTTCTGCAGCAAATCGTAAGACGCGCTGATGACCAGTTGCAGGTACTGTCCCGCGGGGACGGTCTTCTCTTTTACGTTCGAATCAGCGTAGAGGGCGGTCTTATTGAAGATCCACTGGGTGGTGGTGTCCAGGAGCGTCAAGAACGGCTCATCCATGACCGGCCGGTCAAACCAGAAGTGCACGCCGGTGATCGGAGCGACTTTGATTCTGTCCAGATTTGCGAGCGACGGAACACTCTGCTTCACGCTCTCCGGAAGCAGCTCCGCCAGGGCGGTGTGGGGCACTGCGAATAGGTAAGCATCGGCCGTTTCTTCGCGCCCTTCGTCGAAGCGAACTCCGGAGAGTTCGCCATTTTCCATTTTCAGGCCGCGTACCGGAGCGCGCAGAATCACTTCCCCGCCGCGGCGCTCGATTTCCGACTTGCATCCATCGTAAAGACTTGCGAGCGGCACAGATGGCACTCCCATGCGATAACCGGTGCTATTGGAAAGGAAGGCTTTCCAGAAAACGTCGACGCCGAAGCGCGCGTCGGTGCGATCCAGTTCCTCGTCGAGAGCGCTGACGAGGACAACGCGCCAGAAACGTTCGATGGCGCGTTTCGTTTGGCGGCGGCGGCGGAGCCACTCGAGCATGGAGATGCCGCCGTTTTCCTGGAGGTCCGACGGCTTACCCTTGGTCCGCAGAATATCGAGCATGGCTCGCGCGATGGAAAGCTTGTCCAGCAGAGCCAGCGGGGCAAAGGCCGCGAACGATGCGGTGAGATGAAACGGCGCGGGCAGGAACCCGGCTTGCATCTCGCCATGGCGGCCTTGGGGATCCAGGAAGAGGAGGCGCTCGAAGAACTTGATTTTGCCGGCGGCGCCAATACGTGTGTAGAAATTTTCGAGATTTGTGCAGCATCCCAGAGTCACGTGCTGACAATTGTCGACATGCTCGCCGTCGGGCAACACGTAAGACGTTGCGCGGCCGCCAAGAAAGGGACGCTGTTCAAACAGACGTACGCGCCAGCCGGATTCAGCCAGCGCGATGCCGGCTGCCAGTCCCGCCAGCCCGCCGCCGATCACGATCACGCTTTTCAAGGATATTCTCTTCCGTGTGGCGGCCGAAGCGCGCCTTGGCAACGAACATCATCTTTTCCGCTTTGGGAAGCCGCACCCGCTGGCCGAAGACGGCGAAGTCCAGAAACTCAATACGCGCGAGCAAGGCGCTGTAAGTATGAACCAGCAGCCACAAGGCTCCGCGGCTGTCCGCATCGATGAGCCCGAGCAAGGCAGAACCTTCTTCATAGAGTTGCCAGGCGCGTTCGGCTTCGAAGCGGAGCAATTCGCGAATGCCGAGAGTTGCTTCGTTGCGGTCAAAATCTTCCGGTGAAACTCCGTAACGCTGCAGATCTTCTTCAGGGAGATAGACGCGCCCGAGTTTGTGATCCTCGTGTACGTCCCGAATGATGTTCGTCAATTGAAAGGCAAGGCCCAGCTTTTCCGCCAGGTCGAGAGCACGCGCGTCGCTGAAGCCGAACACGTGCGTGCAGGTGAGTCCAACCGTGCCGGCTACACGATAGCAATACTCGCGGAGGCGGTCGAAGGTCGGGTACGTCTGCACCGTCAAATCCATCTCGGCGCCGCTGATCAGGTCGTGAAGATAGCGCGCCGGCATTTTGTAGCGGTGCATGGTGTCCACGAGCGCGGGCAGAACTTCGGCCTCGCCGTACGAGGCCTCAGGCAAAGGCTTCACGGCAGTGCCATCAAAAACCTGCGAGTGTCCGGTAGCGGCCTCGTCTAAAGCGGCGCGCCATTTCGCGAGCCCGCGCTGCTTCGCGAGGAGCCCTTGATCTTCATCCGAGACGTCATCCACCAGGCGCATAAAAGCATAAAGCGCGGCCAGGGCGTCTCGCTTCGGCTTCGGGAGAAGAAAAAAGGCGTAGTAGAAATTGCTGCGGGAGGCGCGCGCGATGCTATGGCAAGCTTCGTAAGAGGCTTCGATCGATTCGCTCGATAGGGGCGTAGCATGCTTCGCCCCTGCAACTGCGCGCGCCGGTACTTTCCCACTGGAGTTGGAATTTTTGCTTAGTAGGTGCTTTACCAGGGTGCGGACCAAGAGTCCCGCTTGCTTCACTTTACTGACGGCCGGACGATGGTGGAGCGTGTCGTAGCTTATCGCTTCGATGGCGTCGAGAACGGTCAGACCACCGCGGGTGAACATTTCCAGATCCACGCTGAGGCGTCCATCCACCACTTTTGCCAGGGGACGGCCTTCGGCAAAGAGGACGCGTGTGTGCGCGATGAGATCCTTCATCAAACGCACGTAGCGCTCATCGAAACGCCGTTCGACAATGTCGCTCTCGGAGAGTCCGTGCGCCGCGGCCGCATCGAGCGGAATGTAAATCCGTCCGATCTCCAGGTCACGAGAGACATCCTGCCAGAAGTTCGCGAGCTGCAGCGCCGTACAAGTTGCATCCGACAAACGCTGGCGCTGCTCGTCGCGATAGCCACACAGGTGCAGCACCAGCCGTCCCACGGTATTTGCCGAGTACCTACAATATCCGAGCACGGCATCCCAGTTCGGATAGCGCTTCACGGTCTGGTCCTGACGGAAAGCTTTCAGGAGGTCCGCGAAGGGCTGCCTGGGAATATCCTTCGCGACGATCGTCTCGCGCAGCGCTACGAAGACCGGGTGCGAGGGTTTTCCCTGGTAACACCCATCCAACTCGCGCTCCCACCAATGGAGCAATTCCAGCGCCCGCGCCGCATCGGGAACTTCGTCGCCGAGATCATCCGCCCAGCGGCAGTAGGCATAAAGGTTGTAGAAATGCTGGTGCAACGCTTTAGGGAGAAGCCACGATACGACGTTGAAATTTTCGTAATGGTGCGTGGCCAGCCACTTGGTATATTTCTGCGCTTCTTCCGCCGAGCAGCCGGGTTCGGGTGCGTAGCGCGTTATCTCGATTTCGCCGGGGAGCAACATCAGAAGAGAGAATCTCCTTGCATAGGCATGAGTGCAAAAGGGACACACAGCGGTCCACCTCGGAAGGCGGACCCCACAAAATCAAAACACAAAAGCAGCAGTGATTCGTCGCGTTTAGTATTGCAAAGCATTCCGGGATGCCAAAAGCACGAATGGCGGGTGAGGTTCGCGTGCACCGGGAAATTACGGCCGCACGGCCAACTTGATCTCGCCGCTGCGCGACTTCATGCGCGCAAACGCTTGCGGCAAGTCCGCCAGCCGAATTTCTTCGGTAACGAAATCACGAGCCGAAATGTCCCCTCGCCGAATGGCTTCGAGCGCTTCGCGAAAGAACCGTGGTGTGTGATGAAAGGGTGAAATCAGCTTGATCTCCGAGTAGTGAATCGCCGCCGGGTCGATTTCCACGCGGGTGCCGGAAGGCAGGCCGCTAAAGAAATTCACAACACCGCCGCGCCGCACCATCGCCAGGGCCTGCTGCCAGGTGGCCGGATTGCCCGCCGCTTCGACCACGGAATCCGGTCCAAGCTGGTCTTCGGTAAGCGCTTTTACGGCGGATACGACATCATCCGTCTCGGTGACGTTGAAGGCCGCCACCGCGCCCAGCCGCTTGGCAATATCGAGCGGCGCCGCGCGCCGCGCTAAGGCGATGACGCGCACCCCGCGTCTTGAAAGCATGCGGACAAACTTTAATCCGATAGGACCGCAGCCGATCACCGCAGTGGTATCTCCGGCCCGCACCTCCATCTCGTGAATTCCGCGAAGCACGCAGGCCAGGGGTTCGGCCAGGGCGGCACTCTGATCGTCTACTGAGTGCGGCACCTCCAGCATATTTTCCACGACGATGCGGCCGGGGATCCGCATGTAATCGGCGTAGGCGCCATTGTTGAACAACAGGTCGTCGCAAAGATTCTCCTGGCCACGGCGGCAGTGATAGCAGCGCAAACAAGGCGCTGAATTCGCGGCGATAACGCGCATGCCGATCCGCCAGCGTGGATCCACCCGCTTGCCCACGGCCGCGATTTCGCCGACCAGTTCGTGGCCAAAGATGGCAGGCGGTTGAATCATTTTCGCGTGATAGCCGCGCTTCCAGACCTTGAGGTCGGTGCCATCGGTAAGCGCCAGCCGGACGCGCACCAGAACTTCGTCGGCCGCCAGAGCGGGCACGTCGATTTTTTCAATGCGAAGATCTTCGCTGCCATACAGCACGGCCGCGGTCATCTTCGAGGGCACCGTGGCGTGGGTTACGGCAGCTTTCACTTCTTCGCCTACTTCCAACTTCTTTGGCGTCGTCGTGCTCATGCGTGTGTGATCAAAATCTTGAGTGATTCCACCGTTGGCTTGGCGGCCAGATCCAATGCTTCTTGGATTCTAGCCAACGGAAAACGGTGCGTCACAATATCCATGACCGGCAGTTTCTTCTTCAGCACCAGGTCGGCCCCTGCTTCTTGGATGTCCACCGCCGCACTATAGCTGCCCAGGATTTCTTTTTCGTCGATCCCCACCGCCGCAGCGGGAAACTCAATTCTGGTTACCGGGTCGTTTGCGGCGAACAACAGCACGCGTCCCCCGGGCCTTGCCGCTGCCAGCGCATCGACCACAACAGACGGCTGCGCCACAGCTACCAAAACCGCGTCGGCGCCCCGACCCTCCGTCCGGGCTTTCATGTGTTCCACAAGCTTACCATCACTGGGGTCAAAGGACTCCAACGCTCCCAAAGTTAAGCTCTTCGCGCGCCGGATGGCCATGGGATCGCTGGTATAGAGCTTCGCACCTGCCAGATTTGCCACCATCAACAATTGCAAGCCGATGGGGCCGCAGCCGGCGATCAGTACCGTTTCGCCCGCCGCTACGCGAGCCTTCTGCACGGCTTTCAGAATCGTGTTGATCGGCTCGATAAACGTGGCTTCCTCGAAGCTGACATTGTCGGGCAGGGCGACGATCCCGCGCTCGGCCACCCAGGGCATGGCTTTTACGTATTCGGCGAAGCCGCCGCCGTTTGGCGTGAACCCGCCTGTCAATCCCGTGGTCTTGTACTGCTTGCATTGGGAGAAGTGGCGGCGTTCGCAATAGAAACACTTCCCGCAGGGGATGTGGTGAAAGCTCATCACGCGGTTGCCGAGCTTCCATTTCGTGACGCCACGGCCAACGGCAACCACCGCTCCTGCTAATTCATGTCCGAGGATTTGCGGCGGCGGAACGTAAGCGTGAAAAATCTTCTTGATGTCTGTGCCGCAGACCCCGCAGGCAGCAACCTTGATGAGGACTTCGCCATCGCCCACTTCGGGCACGGGGACTTCCTCGACGCGGACGATTCCCTTTTCGCGGTAGACACCGGCGCGCATGGTCTTGGGGACTGGACCTACTGCGTTCGTCCTACCCGCGAGAGTCCCGAGTGCGCTCATACAGTGGCGACTTTCTCGTGAGCAACAGGCAACGCTGCAATAAAATCATCCAAAAAGCTAGCCAGTCTCTGTGCTGCTTGGTTGCTTTGCCGTCCAAATCGGACGAGGTTCGGCAGTTTGCTGGGCCGCCTAACGATTGCGTTTATTAGGCTCATCGGCTTAATCGCGCCCTGCGGGGTCAAACACCGATCGAAATCAATTGGCAGATCTTCGTCAGCGGCATCGCTGACGGCGCGAATCGTTACACCGGGCACGGCGGCCGCCGCGAAGTGAGACATGATGATGGCCGATTCCATGTCAACCGCTTCTCCAAAAAACGCGAGTCGCGCTTTTTCCTCGGCGGTCGGAACGATTCGGTCCACGGTGATCAGCGTTTCTATCGGCAACGCCCCTTGCTGGATGGCCCGCTCGCGGAACACCAAATCGGAGTCGGCATTTGCATCGTTCCGGAGAGTTCGGGCCTTTAGAGGCACAATCAGGTCGCCCGGTCTCAGTCCCTCTTTCAAAGCACCGGCAAGTCCGGACGAAATAACCAGATCGGGCTTTCCTTCTTGTAGAAAAGTTCTCTTAGCCAAGGTTACTCCACACGCGGCATGGCCGATGCCCGTCAGCAAGACCTCTAAATCATTGTCCCCAAATGTCGTCTTGAATGACGAACCATTCTCCAGAGTGCGCTTCTTGAATTCGCGCAGCTTGCGCCAGGGGGCGAATTCGGCTTCGACGGCGAATGTGACGAGGATACGCATCAAATCTTTTCAGATGCCGCCCTAAAGGGCGACGATACAAAAGCAAAAATACCGGTCTGAAGACCGGCCACTACAAAACCCTAGGCGGCGGCGTGGGCCATGCGCTTGGCTCGGCCCTTGGCGATGTAGCCGTTGGCTTCGTACCAGCGCACCGCGCGCTCGAGCGCCGCGGCAACCGGCCCTGCCTGAAATCCCAATTCACGCTTGGCGCGCGCGCAATCCACAAACATCATGTGCCGGGCGATCTTCACGCCCTCGACCGGAATCTGCGGCTCACGCCCTAGCAGCCGCGAAAACGCCGTATTGGCATAGGCTACACCCAGCGCGAGACCGTGAGGAATTTTCAGCATGGGCGCGCGCAGGCCCGTTATCTTCGCGAGTGTGTCCAGCATCTCCTTCAGCGTAAGATTCTCTCCGCCGAGCAGGTAGCGCTCGCCGACCTTGCCTTTTTCGGCGACCAGCAGGTGCCCTGCCGCACACTCTTCCACGCCCACAAAATTCAAGCCGGTCTTCACGTATCCGGGCATATTGCCATTCAAAAAATCCAAAATGATTTTTCCTGTGGGCGTCGGCTTCCAGTCCCACGGACCTACCGGCGTCGTCGGCATCGCCACAATGACAGGCAATCCACCTTTCGCGGCGACCAGCGCTTCCTTTTCCGCCATCCATTTCGAACGCTTGTAGTGGCCCACCATTTCTTCCAGCTTGGCGTCGGTGAATTCATTCGGGTGCTGTGGCCGGTCGACGGCGATGGTTGCCACCGTGCTGGTGTAAATCAACTGCTCAACGCCGGCACGCTTCGCGGCCTCCAGAAGATTCTTTGTTCCGCCGACATTCGAATCGTAGATGTCTTGCTTGCGTTTGGCCCACAAGCGGTAATCCGCGGCGACGTGAAAAACGCGCTTCACGCCTTTCATCGCGCGCTCGAGCGAGGCGGGGTCGCGCAAATCCCCGGTCACATACTCGAGCGGCAAATCCGCAATGGCGCGATTGGTGCTCGAAGCGCGCAGGAGCACGCGCACGTCGTCGCCGCGGGCCACCAACTGCCGTGTCACATGGCTGCCCAGAAAGCCCGCCGCGCCTGTAACCAGCGTGCTCATGCGAATTTGATGCCTTCTTCATCCGCTCTTGCTTTGTGTTCGAGGTGTACCTCCGACGTGCCGGTTGGCGGCTGGCTCCGTGGCTCGCGCAGGAGCACCGGCTCAACAAGACGTGAAAAGGATTCCCACCAAATGCTGCCGATCCGTTTGCGGGCTTCGGCGGTTTTCTGCGACAAAGCTTGAACGGCCGGAAGTGCGGAGTTCGATTCTCCGCGCACGGACGAAATCACACATCCATCCAAATCCAGAGAATCCGCCAGCTGGAACAAATCCGCTACATCGCTCACTTCCGTTTCCGGAGTAACCCGCAACTGAACGCAGGTCAAAAAGCCAGAGAGCCTCGCGGCGCGGATGCCCTCCACGGCCAATTCCGATGTGCCCGGAAGGAGGCCGCTGGACGCAGCACGCGGCGCGCCAGACTCCAGACGAACGGTTAGAAAGAGCCGCGACACCGGCTGAAACTCATGGATGCGGCGGCGGAGAAAAATTCCCGCGGTTTCGAGGAAAACAAAATGGCCGCTCTGGGTGATGGCGCGAACCAGATGCGCAATGCCGGGATGACACAGCGGTTCGCTTCCCCCGATCCAAATGACCGGCGAGCGGCTGCCAATAATATCGCGGATCTTTTCGTGTGAAACCGGATGGCTGGAATCGGGATGCAAAATTTCGGCCGCATCCACGGATTGGATGGGGCGGACGCCTCGCGCGAGACGCAGCTTCTGCGCGAGCCGGGCCAGGGTGAGGTCCGCAGTAAGCCGCAGGGGGAAGCGCATCATGCGCTCTAAAACCCGCGGCGCAGCCGAAATTCGCTGGGCTGGAATTTCAGTGCCACATACTCATCCGCGCCGCGCGATTGGTTGGCATACCGCGCCAGCGCATAGACCGGAAAGGAATTCCGGTAGAGGTGGTATTTCAGGTAAAACACGCCCGGGAAACCCGTGCCCGTGAAATCCGGCTCGCTCCACGAGCCATCTTCTTTCTGTTCGTTCACGAGGTAAGAAACCGCTTTGACGATGGCAGGCTCGTGGACATCCGCGCCCGCGAGCAGCCCAATCAAACCCCAAGCCGTCTGCGAGGGTGTGCTCGGTCCCTGCCCTTTTGTGGTCGGCATCTCATAGCTTCGCAGCGACTCGCCGAAGCTGCCGTCGGCCTTCTGCATCGCGCGAAGCCAGAGCACGGCGCGCTGGCAGTAATCGCGCGCGGTCAGCGAAACGGTTTCCAAGGCGCGCAATACACCGCTGGTTCCGTAAACGTAGTTGACGCCCCAGCGGCCGAACCAGGAGCCGTCGTCGGATTGGTCTTTCAGCAGAAACTTCACGGCGCGCTGAATGGCGGGATGTTCCGCGGGCCAGCCAAACCTGCCCAGGCATTCGACCACGCGCGCGGTGACATCGGCTGTGGAAGGATCGATCATCGCGTTGTGATCCGCAAAAGGAATGTTGCAGAGGAACTTCTTGTCGTTATCGCGGTCAAACGCGCCCCAGCCGCCGTCGCGGTTCTGCATGCTGAGCAACCATTGGATTCCGCGGCGTATGGCGCCTTCCATGCGCATGGGATCGGGGTGTTTCACGCGCTGGAGCGCCATCAGCACGAACGCGGTGTCGTCGACGTCGGGATAAAAATCGTTGCGAAATTCGAAGGCCCAGCCGCCCGGTTCGGCGTCTTTGTTCTTCACCTGCCAGTCGCCCGGCCCGAGCACCTGCTTCGAGAGCATCCAGTCCGCGGCCTTCACCAGGGCCGGATGATCCGCGGGCAACCCGGCTTCTTCCAGGGCGACCATGGCGATGCACGTATCCCAAACCGGCGAAACGCACGGCTGCATGCGGATGGTGTCGCCCTCTTCAATTTCAAATCGCGAAAACTCCTTGATTTCCCGCCATGTCAGCGGATCGTCCGGGCCGTGTCCCAAGGCCATCAGCGCGAAAATCGAATTCATCATCGCCGGGTAGATTGCCGCGAGTCCTTCGGTCCGCTCGATGTGATTCAGCATCCAGGTCTTCGCTTCGCGCAGCGCCCGCTGGCGCAGCGGCTTCCAAGGGAATTTCTCGTAAAGCTTCAATCCGCGATCCAGCGCCAGGAAGACGTTTTTCCAGGAGATGAGCTGCGTGCTCCAATCAAATGCGGCAGTCTTCCTCGTAGGGTCTTTGAACAATTCATCGACGCGCGCGCGCTCCGGCAAGCGCCAATCTGGCCGCAGCGAGGACAAGATGGCCATGGGGATCACGATGCCGCGCGTCCAGGAAGACATCTCGTAAATGTTGAAATAGAACCAATTCGGCAGGAGCATGAACTCCGGCGGGATCGATGGAACAAGCTCCCATCCGACCGCGCCGATCAGGGCCAGGTAGAAACGCACGTAGGAATTCGTGTGCTCAAGGCCGCCGAGAAGATGGACGGTCTCGCGCGCTTGCACCAAATGGGGTTCTTCCGTGGAATCGCCCGCCAGCTTCAAGGCGAAATATGCTTTGCAGGTGGCATTCAGCTCCGAAGGCCCGCCAGGATAGATGGACCAGCCGCCGTCGGCGAGTTGCCGGCGGCGTACGTAGTTTGCGAGCTTGGCAATGCGCTCCGGATCGGCCTTTCCCAGAACATGCAAATAATAGATGTAATCGGATTCGAGGGTGGTGTCCGCTTCGAGCTCGCCCTGCCAGTATCCTTCCTCTGCCTGGAGCGAAAGGAGATGATTTGCGCCGCGCTCGATGGTTTTTTCAAGACGCTCCGCCCAGTCCTGTTCCTGCCAAGACGCAGGCACGGGCGCAACGGAAATCTCTTGTCCCATTCGAGCGAATGAGGCCATTAGCGCTCCCCTAGAGCGAACCGACAATCTGGCTGGCCTATACAGCCAGCACTAAGATCAGTTAACTGCCGTGTTGCGTATCACTTCCCCACAAAAGCAGCGCCGCGGTTAGGATTCGGGTAATACGAGTACTATTAAATTATCGCCGCCTTCGGCGTGACGGTCAACGGCTAAGATGCGCCATTCGCAACCCCGCGTCGTCAAATCGAAACACTTGGGGGGTCCTCTAGCATTCGATGCACGAGCACACGGAGCGGCTCAGGCAAGGGCTCACCCTCGCGCTGCGATACAGATGGTTTTTCTCGAAGCAACCGTGAAGGGAGCTTCATCCACGCCGGTCCCATCGAGGAGAAGGCCTCCGACGATCCGCGAAGCACAAGTGCATCCGCGCGGTCTAGAGCCACGCGAGCCGAATCCTTGAAATCTTCCTTCGCCGGATCGACCACAGAAAAATAGAGACTGGGCCTCAGGAACTGCAGCAAGGAGTTGCTTTCCACGATCAGGGGTGGCAACTCCGCCTTGGCATCCGCAAGCGTTTCCTGCAAGGCAGTCCTCAGGAGTGGCAGGCCCTCCGCGAGAAATCCTTGTTTGGTTCTGAGCCAGAACGATCGCCTTGCCCCGGCTGACAGGAAACGGGCGCTGTCCGTTCCCGTGTCCGCCTGCGACTCCCAGTTGATCGCGCAGACGTGTTCATCCGGCGCGCAATCACAATTCTCGCCATTCTGCGCGCACACGCCGTGCCCATACTGGGTGATCTTCCCCGCGATCCAGCTCGCGGGGCGAAACGCGGAGATCACCTCGCACACCAGTTGCGTCTTGCCAATGCTGCGCGTGTGCCCGCCAACAACGATCACGCGCCACTGCCTCAGCGAATTCTTCTCATTTGCCGCCAAGCTTTTCCTCTAGTCCTTTGATGCGTGCGGCCAGCTCCGGGAGCCGGCCATACCATGCGAACAGCTCTTTGAATTTTTGCAGCGAACGAGCCGGCGTTCCCCAAACAGTCTCACCGCTGCGAATGGTTTTTCCTCCGAGCACGCCGCTTTGCCCGCCGATCACCACACCGTCCTCCAGCTTGCAGCGCTCGCCAAAGCCCGCCTGCCCGCCCACAACCACGTGCTTTCCAAATACGCAAGACCCAGACAATCCTGCCAGGGCCGCAATCACGGAGTGCGCCCCGATCTGACAGTTGTGCCCCACGTGCACGAGATTGTCCAGCTTGACGCCTTCCGCGACGCGCGTGTCGTCGAGTGAACCGCGATCGATCGTCGAGTTCGCCCCGATTTCTACGTCATCGCCAATCTCCACGATCCCCGCCTGCGGAAATTTCCAATGCTTCCCTTCACCGAACGCATAGCCGAAACCGTCCGCCCCGATCACCGCGCCTGAATGAACCTCCACGCGATTCCCCAGGCGTACACCTGCGTACAGCGTGACCCGCGGGTGAATGCGGCAATTTTCGCCAATCCAACAACCCGCGCCGATCACCGAGTGTGCGCCGATCTGCGTGCCGGCGCCGACATGGGCATCTTCACCGATCACGGCGTACGGCCCGATATCGGCTTCCGGCGCTACCTGCGCGAGCGGCGCGACGATCGCCGTCGGATGAATCCCCGAAGCAATCGGGGCGCGCCCGAGCAGCAGGTCCGCTGCTCGTGCGAACGCCACCTTCGGTTGCCCACTCCGCAATACCGTTTTTCCCGGTAACGCCATTCCCTCAGCCGCAATAACACAGATCGCGGCCGAAGCCGCGGCCCGGTGCGCATGTTTCGCGGATTCCACATAAATCAAATCGCGCGCTCCCGCACGCTCCGGCGCGGCGACTCCGCCAAGTTCGGCTGCGCCATCGCCTTCCAGTTTCGCGCCAATCGCTTCGGCCACTTCCTTAGCAGTTCGTCTCATCATCTACCTCACTGGAAATCGTAGAGCGACGGCTCGCCCTTCGGCCTGGTGTTCCACCGCCCGTGCACCCACACCCATTGCTCCGGATACTTCCGGACAATTTCTTCGATCACTTTCGTGAACTTTTTCGTATTTTCCAGAACGTCCCGCCCCATATCTCCAGTCCGAATCAACTCGACTGGCGGCTCGAAACGCAACCGATATTTCCGTCTGCGTTCATCCCAAACCGCATATCCAGGTACGACCGCCGCTCCGGTATGCAATGCCATGCGAGCGATCCCCGTAGTCGTGCTGGCCGGCTTCCCAAAGAAATCCACGAACATGGCTTCGTCCGGCATGGTGTTCTGATCCGCCAGAATCCCGATCGTGCCGGCATCTTTCAACACCTTCAGCATCACGCGCGCCGACTCATTTTTGAAAATCGGACGATTCCCTGACAAACACCGGTAACCATTGACGAGCGCATCAATCCTCTGATTGTCGATTCGCCGGGCCATGTAGTGCAGAGGAAATCCATAAAGCGCGTGGGCAAAGGAAGACAACTCCCACGCGCCGATGTGCCCCGTCAGATACAGCACGCCTTTCCCGCGCCGCTGGCCTTCCAGAAAGTTTTCGTGCCCATCGAGCACGACAAGCTGCTCGATGTTCTCCTTCGAATACTTCGGAAACCGGGCAAATTCCGCGGCCATCCAACCCAGATTCCGCAGCATTCCGCGAATGACTGCCCCGCGCTGCGCCTTTCTCCACTCCGGAAAGGCAATGCGCAAATTTACTTCCGCGGTTTTTCTCAATCCAGGCAGCAGCGCATAAAAAATACGCACCGCGCCTGCGGCAAGACTCCGCGCCAGCGGACGTGGCAACACACCCAGCCCTTTCAAAATAGCCCACACTGCCGCGTATTCGATCCTTTCCTTCATTGCATGCCCAAGTTCGCGCCAGTTCCCCGCCGGGCGACAGTATGCAAGAGGTCCGCCGCTGGAAGATAGTGGTTCGATGTTAGACTCAATTTTCCGTGACCGAAACAACCGCCCCCATCACCGAGAATCCGCGCACCAGAATCGCCGCTCGAATCGGCTGGGCCATCCTCATCCTGGCAACGCTGTACGTTTGCTACTTCAGCCATCTCGGCGCCATCGGTTTCGTCGGACCTGACGAGCCGCGTTACGCCTGGATCGCGCGCGACATGGCCGAGACCGGCGATTGGGTCACGCCGCGCCTTTACGGAAAACCGTGGTTCGAGAAGCCTCCACTTTTCTATTGGGGCGCGGCAATGAGTTTCAAGGTCTTCGGCGTGAGCGAAGCTGCCGCGCGGCTGCCGAGCGCCATATCCGCGCTACTCGCTACACTCGCGCTTGCGTGGCTGGCGCTGCGTCTCTACGGCGCCGAAACCGCACGCTGGCTGCTGCTTCTGCTTCCGACCACCGTTGGCATGATCGGCTTCTCTCACGCCGCCGCCACGGACATGCCCTTCAGCAGCATGCTCACGATTGCCATGGTCTGCGCCGCCGTCGTCCTGGGCCTCACGGGAAACGAAAATTCTCCCGTCATTCCGCAAACGCCTTGGCTCGCCCTCATTCTTTTCGGGTTTTTCCTGGGGCTCGCCGTCCTCGCAAAAGGCCCTGTCGGTATCATCCTCGCCGGAGGCGCCGTTTTTTTCTGGGCGCTCTTCACGAAGCGCTGGCGCGACGCCTTTCGCCTCTTTCATCCCACCGCTCTCGCGTCTTTTTGCCTCACCGCCCTACCCTGGTACATCCTCTGCGCCCGCCGCAATCCCGATTTCTTCCGAATCTTCATCATCGAACACAATTTCAAGCGCTACCTCACCCCCGAATTCCAGCACATCCAACCTTTCTGGTCCTACGGCCCGATTATTTTGATCGCGATTCTCCCATGGAGTGTCATTCTTCTTCTCGTAGGGTACGACGCGGTTCTCAGTTTTCGTCAGAGCCAGCGGAAAGAATCAAATTCGCTGTTTTTGGCGCTCTGGACCATCTTCCCACTAGTATTCTTCAGTTTTTCACAATCCAAACTCCCCGGTTACGCTCTCCCCGTCTTGCCACCCTTGTCAGCACTTGCCGCTCGAAGCCTCGTCTTAGCTTTTCAGCATTCCTTTGCCGCTGCCCGCTGGGTTGCCATCGCCGTTGCGATGTTGCTTATCGCGCCCGCTGGGGTGTTCTGGTATCTCGCGCTCATACCTCCCAGTGGCATTGGACTTCATCCCCTTTCGGCAACCCTGCTGTGGGCTTCACTCTGTGCGCTTTTGGGCTTTTTCGCTCTGACTCTCGCCTTGTGGAATAGGCCGCGTGCCGCATTTTTAATTGTGATCGTGGTCGTTCTCTTTTCCATAACCGCCATTCACAGTGGTCTCAAAGATATCGACGTCCAAAATCTTTCAATTCGCGCCAGCGTTCAAGAGGCAAGAAACCACTGGTCAGATTTTGCCCCGAGCCAAACGTCAAGCTTCAAGCTGCGTCGGGCCGATCAGTACGGTCTGAATTTCTATCTGCGGCGCGAGGTACCACCGTGGTCTCCAGATCATCGCCAGCCAGGCTGGGTATTCGGGTCTAAGAATCTTGTAGGGGACTATTGGACCTGGGGGATGGATTGCATATTCGTGACGAACTCGGATACGGTTTCTCAGCCTGTGGTGTGTAAGGACCCGGGGACCGACTAGCGCACAGCCATCCCCGAAGCGGGCAGTCTCACTAGAAAAAACGACACCACGCGGTTCTCATACGCGCGCTTCTCTTCGTCGTTCATGCTCACAAAATTTCCATGCGGAAGGATGGCCTGCTCGCGCGGCTCCGGGGCCTTAAGAAAAATCTGCCGTGTAGTCTCCGCGAGCTCGGGATCGTCCAAGGCTTGAATGTACAACGTTGGGATACCAACGAGCGCAAGCAACTTTTGGGAGAGCGGCGGGTCGTCGCGGTGAGCGTAGTTCAAGTACTCGAAGCTTAGCCCTGCCGCGCGCACCATGAACGGAAAACCACCCAGGCCGTTGCGCTCCACCCCCACCTTGACCATCTGCTTCGGTTCGTCATACACGGAGTCCAATACCAGAGCGCGAATCCTCTTATCTCTTTCCGCTTCGCGCAGCGCCGCATAGGCGCCGAGGTTATAGCCCCAAAGCCCGAACCGCGTGGGGTCCAAATCGGGCCGCGCGGCCAGGAGGTCGACCGCCGCCCGCACTTCGTCCACTTCGCGATAGCCGAGCGTGCTGATTCCCGCGTTCGCCCCGTGCGCGGCAAAATCGAAGATGAAAACGTTGTACTGGTGGTCCTGCAGCGCCGATTCCAGCGTCAGCAGCTCGCCGCGGCTGGACTCGTACCCATGGCACAGAATAATCGTCGGCGCGCCCCGAAAACCGGGAAAGAACCACCCCTCCCGCGTTCCAAGCCCGCCCGGCACCTCGAAATTCAACACCTCCGGCCGGCCAGGAAAACTCGCCATATTGATTTCGGAGCTGGTCCGTTGCGGTTTCACGATGCGATACACGAGAAAGCCCGCTATGGCCGTTGTGGCCAGCACGGCAAAAAAGATCAGAGCTGATAGAGCCATCAGCAACTTGCTGTACCAGCGTGTCGGATAGCGGAGTTCGTACAGGATCTGCATTCGTCGTCTGCGCAACTGGGCTGGCGGCAGCGGCCGCTTCTTCTATACCTCACAAAATAAATACAATAGCTGGCATCCTAGCACACCTCCGCTGTCCCGCCCCCTGAACGCCTTCCCTCTGTGTCGGATTTGTATCACCTGTGGCACGCCTTGTGGCCACTCGTCCGCAATGAATCGGCTATGATAGTGTTCGTGCGGCAGGGGCCGCGCCGCTTTCCGCATATCCATGAACATCGTCGATTTGCGACAGACCACCGTCCGCCAGATTGAGCCATTGCTCGAAGAGGAAGCGCGGCATTGGCGCGATGAATTGCATTGGGATTACCGCGGCGCCCTCGAACTCATCAAGCGGTTCCTTGACGCACACGCCCTTGCCGGCTGCGTAGCGTTCGAAAACGGTTCCGCCGCGGGATATACCTTCTACGTCCTCGAGGATCAGAAAGGACTAATCGGAGGGCTGTATGTCTCCTCCAAATTCCCGCAGAATTCCATTGGACGGCGCCTCCTCGAGGAGATGCTGCTCTCGATGCGCGCCATCCCTTACCTCGCGCGTATAGAAGCCCAGCTAATGCCCTTTAGCGGCCCAGTGGACGCGCCGTTGCTCGACCAAGGATTTCACCTCTACACGCGCCAGTTCATGCTCCTGGACCTGCATAAGTCGCGCGCGGCGAATGCCGAAGCCTCGGGAGGCATGCGCCTCAACCGTTGGAATGACCGCCACTTCGAGCCTTGTGCCAAGTTGATCTATCTGGCTTACGCGAATCACGTCGATGGCGAGATCAACGACCAGTACCGCAGCCGCAGCGGCGCGCTGAAATTCTTGAAAAACATCATCCTGCTTCCCGGCTGCGGGCAGTTCGTGCCGGGCGCATCGTTCGTTCTTCACGAGCCCGGCAGCGATGAACTCATCGCCGCGGTTCTGACCAGCGAAGTGTCACCCGGCGTCGGTCACACCACGCAAATTTGCGTCCTGCCCGGCTACCAGGGACACGGCCTCGGCCGCATGCTCATGCAAACTTCCGCCGACGCCCTTCGCTCCATGAAATTCCGGGAATTGACGCTGACGGTAACTTCGGACAACCACACCGCTGTCCGGCTCTACGAGAAACTCGGCTTCCACACCATTAAGTCCTTCACTGCGGGTGTTTGGCCGCGTTAGGTGGAGTTCCTGCAGCGTTTCTTCCTAAGCTGGAAACCCGTTCACGAATGACCGGAGCCAACCCGCTGAAGATCTCAGGCAGCACATCACGTCTGGGGAAGCTTTCTCAGTGGGCGTGAGCTTTAAACACAAAATCCATAGTCTTGGCTTCTCCGGCCGCAACCGTAATGGTTTGTTTCATGGCTCCCAATTTTTCGTGCCAGGCCTCCACTGTGTATTCGCCGGGCGGCAAATTGCGCAGATCGAAGTGCCCGTCCACGCCGGTCACTGCGAAGAAAGGATGCTTGAACACTGCGATGTAGCTGCGCATCCACGGATGCACGTTGCACTTGACGGGAATTGCGATCTCCTCCCGCGCAAAGGTTTCTTCCAGCGTCGTGCCCGCGGGCTGCGCTTTATTCCATTCGCGGTTGTTGATTGGAACGGCATGGATATTGTGTGTTGTGCTGTCATTATTCACGATGCGAATTTTCTGCTGAGCCTGAAGCCCGATGACGTGCGGCAGATACATGCATCCTTTTTGGTCAACCTCTACCGGTTCCGCCGGTACGTCGAAGGTGCGGTTGCCAAGCCCCTCCGAAACAAAAACGATCACGTTACCGAGAGCGCCGCCGCTTCCCGTCACGTATTCTTCGTTGACAGCGGGCCCGGGATGCGCCTTGGCGCAACTCGGGTCTGCGGACATACTAATGCGATTGGGTTGCGGCATCTGGCCCTCGACCCTGACTCGGCCAGCCACCGAACTCCCCGCGTGGGTGTCGGGCTTGGCCAAACCCAAATTCCCAAGGCTCGCAAGTACCCCGCAAAAACCAAGCATTAAACTGAAATACAGACCCCTGGATTGCATGATAATTCCTTCCTAGAAATCCTTTACGGTCAATCCCGTGCAGTGGCGTTGTGTGGATCCAACATGAAGCGTTTCAGGACCCCGATTCGAAACGGAATGACGTTTCTTTCAACGAAGCCCAGATCCTTTTACTGCCGCTGAAGGTAGTAGCCTTGTTGGTATCCATTTGAATAAGCCCGGCGATAGAACCGGACGTAATCTTCGGGATGAGCCTTGGCTTCCAAGAAGCCTTGGCCCGCATTGCGATAATTGGCGGTCTTCTCCACCTGGAAGGGTTGCGCCTTAATGCGATCGGCGGCGCCATCCAACGTTCCATCGCAGTAGCCCGCCAATTCCGCCGCCGTGGGCTCCGCCAATTTTCCCGACTGAGCTTCGGAGTACTCGCGGTAACCCTGCTCGTAGCCGGCAATGAACACGGCGCGATCGGCGTTGTTACCCCAGCGGCTAGTGCGCAAGCGGGGCATTCTGCCGTCCTGAACATCGAGTTTCGCCTGATACAGTCCATCGCGGAATGCCGCTTCGATGGCTCGCGCCCCCTTGCCAGCCTCGATCTTTGGCCGGTAAGCCGACACTCCCACCAACGCCACAATCGCGAGGCCCAAACTCACATCCAAGACAAAAAGCGATTGCCTTTTCACGCTTTCACCTCTCTGTCGCTGCTTACAGGTGCCCGGGGAGCTTGCACACACAAATAGCTCTCGGCTCCTGAGCACACCTTGAGCCGCCCCGGTCTGACGCGTTGCCCTCAAACAGAAAGAAGAGGGCACACTACTACTAGTAGGTGCAATCGAGGAACGATTGCACGGGACACCGGCCGCACCAGCGAGGACCGCGGTAGCGGCGCCGATAGCGTGATCGCGAGCGTCCGATTCGCGATCGCACTTTACCGGCGCGCCCATTTAATCCGCTCTGTGGCTGTAACTCATTGGTGTACCGCAAATAAGGTGTAAAGTAGCTGTAAACTTCGCTGAACGATCGTTGACGTTCACTTTTGCAAAACGCATGGCCGTTCAGCTCGACGGGAAACTTGGCTTACCCAATAAAATCCTTCCGCGCAGTTGTTAGGCCGCGCCGATTGCCCTGGAGCAGCCTCCTTCTGACGCGAGCGAACGCCGGACGTATGGTTTTGCGCACAGACATGAGTTGAAATCGAAATTTCCGGCTTAAAATCTGCTATCAGACGTATGGGGTCCTGCGGAACGGAGGTGGCTGTTGATAACCGACAAGTTGGGCGTGGAGCCGCCGGTCTCCAAGGGAAAAAACAGGAGGAGTGACCGTTATC
>Ga0209527_1000029_pt1 | contig 26158 bp, 18 predicted proteins | sample JacPinW_OM2H0_M2_FD_187968 | JGI IMG/M metagenome (GOLD analysis project Ga0209527, IMG submission 187968) | Forest soil microbial communities from Algoma, Ontario, Canada - Jack Pine, Ontario site 1_JW_OM2H0_M2 (SPAdes) (version 2) | ecosystem: Environmental > Terrestrial > Soil > Boreal... | reverse complement strand
CCGCCGTTAAGGGAGCAAAAGTCACGGTGACCAACGCTGCCACCGGAGCGACGCGGACAGCGGACTCCGATGATGCCGGCCGCTACAACTTCGTGGGACTGGCCCCCGGCCAGTACAAGATGAGCGTGGATGGCGGAGCGAATTTTGAGGTCTACAAGAATGAGTCGCTTACGCTGACGGTCGGCGAAAACGTCAAGATTGACCCGCCGCTCGTGCTGAAAGGGCAAATACAGTCCATCACGGTCGCAGAGACTTCTCTCATCGAACCCGACAAGACGGAAGTCTCAAATACGGTCCCGCAACTCCTGATCGAAGTTCTCCCTATCAACGGCCGCAATTTCTTTGACTTTACCCGCTTATTTTCGAAGACCACGCGCGACGTTTCTCCCACCATCGGTCCCGCTCCCAGCAGCGGATTCAATGTTAGCGGCGCGCGCCAACGTTCGAACTTGGTCAGCGTGGATGGCGCCGATGCCGGCGACAACTCTGTCAACGGCATTCGCTCAACCATTTCTCAGGAAGGCGTGCAGGAATTCCAGCTTATCCTTAGCAACTACAATGCCGAGTATGGACGCGCCACCGGCGGCGTCATCAACATCGTGACCAAACGCGGCGGCAATACGTTCCACGGAGACCTCTTCGGATTCTTCCGGAACAAAGCCTTTCAGGCGCGCAATCCGTTTTCCGGTGAAGTCGATGCGAACGGCGTACTCCAGCCGACCAAACAGGGCTACACACGCACCCAAAGCGGCTTAACTTTCGGGGGCCCGCTCAAGAAGGACAAGACCTTTTACTTTTTTTCCTACGAATACACGCAGCGCGAAGAGACGGGATTTTCCAGCATCGGGGCGGACAATTTTGGCGTGGTCCAGGCTACGACGCAATTCATACCGGGGGCCACTCTATTTTTGACCAGGGATCAGAACGCGGCAGTTCAAAAGTTGCTGGGCGCGGGCTTGACAAACCTCGCCGCGCAGTACGAAGTCTTCATGGCATCGGCCTCCAGCGTGGCACTCAATAAGTTCGATTTCGGGGCTGTGGCAAATGGCTTCTACCAGTCCAAGGGCCTTCCACCCACCGCCACTCCTGGAGCCCAATTTCCGGTGCCAGTGGCTTGCCCCGCTGGTCAGCCTCTCAACAATGGAGCTACTTGCTCCAATTTTGGCGTTTACGTAGCACCCCTGCCCGCGTCCTACGTCGGTCTGCGAAACATACGCGGCAACTATCCGGTCATGGAGAAAACCAGCCTTTGGTCAGCCCGCATAGATCATCATTGGAACAATCACAACGATTCATTCCTCCGCGTGGGTGTCTCTCCTTCGCTGGTCACAGGTCTGCCGTCCACGTCACAAAATCAGGTGTTCGGACAGAACTCCGGTTCGCGGGCCGGCTACAACCAGTCCCGCGACCTCAACTTCACTTTCCAGCATGACACCGTCGTTAGCGGAACGGACCTCAATCAATTCCGCATGCAGATCGCGCGCCGTGGCCTGCACTTTGGCTTCTCGCAACTTCCCGGCGGCGATCAAATCGCCGTGAATATTCCGGGGTTCGCGTACTTCGGCCGCGAGCCTTACTCCCCTGTCAATCGCATCGAACGGCGATTCGAATTCACGGACAACTTCAGCCTTGTCCGCGGCAGACACAATTTCAAGATGGGCGCGGACGCTAACGTGATTCAACTTCGCTCTTCCAAAAAGCAAATCTTCGAACTCGACTTCGGCGGCGACGTGAACTTCGGCGGATTTGCCGCCTCGACGTTTGGTTTTCCTAACAACATTCCTGGAGTGACCGCTCTGCCAGGGACGACCGCCATGCAATCCTACGGTCTCGGAATCCCGACCACTTACATCCAGGGCATCGGCAATTCCAATCAGCCTTTCGACAACCTTCCCTTCGGTTTGTTCTGGCAAGACAGCTGGCGTCTCAGCGACCACCTGACTCTTAACTATGGCGTTCGCTACGATGTGGAGATCTCGCCCCTCTTTGCGCCCCTTCCGGGAATCAACGCCGCGGCGGAACAAGCCCTCGGCGTCGTCGAAGGAATCCCGCGCGATTATAACAACGTGGCACCGCGCTTTGGTTTGGCTTGGGATCCCGCTGGCAATGGCAAGACCGTCGTTCGCGCAGGTTACGGTATTTTTTATGACCATCCATTGCTGGCCGTCGCTTTTGACTCCGCCACTGCCGACGGCGGGCGCTCCACACAATTGCTCTCCGGGGGCGGCACGCCCTCGGCTTGCGGTTTGCTGCCCTTCCCCGCTGGCCCACCACCGCCACCAGGCTATTGCGGCGGGGGAGCGGACAGCCCCGGAAATCTGAATGGTTCTTCCATCTTTCAGGGTGTGCTCAACGCCAACTCGATCTACCTGGCGATTCCGACCTCGCTGACGCTGGGGTATCAGCCGAATCAACAGCGCTTCGATCCCTTTGCTGCCGGTTCGCTCTTTGCCAATCAGAACTATCTCAATACGGGATTTCCGCTTGGCGTTCTGCCGTTCACGCTTCCCGTAGGGAAAAACTTCGTCTACGGGTATGCGCAGCAGGCCAACCTCACGATTGAACGCCAAATCTCAAAAACCTGGAAATTCAGCCTGGGATACCAGTGGACTCGTGGATTGCACCTGAACCGGCCTCAGGACGTGAATTCCACGGATCCTAAACTCCTGGCACAGAACTTTGCGAACTGTCTGGTGGCCGGCATCACCACCTGCTCGTCGAGTCCTCTCGGCGTATCTGTCCCCTCCACGGCTGTGGCGCCCACCGCGAGCACATGCGGTTACGGCCCCGTGCCCGGTGCGGGTGGCATTTTGGGAGTGCTTGGCGGATGCCCGGCGGCGCTATCCTCTTTCGACGGCTCGTTTGTCAGCACGCCTGCGGCATTCAACTTCTTCCGGCCTTCCGGACCGAACCCCTCATTTGGAGGATTAGCGAAGTATCCCGGGCTGGTTCAGCTAGCGGGTGTTGCCGGATACCCAAAGGGCTTTGGCGTTCCCGTAGCCTTCAACAGCGTGGATGCCCAGCTTTCCAACGGCAATTCTTGGTATAACGCTTTGTCCCTTGACGTCTCGAAGCGTCTGTCGAAGGGCATTGAGGTGCTCTCCAGCTACACCTGGTCTCACTCCATTGATGACTCGACCGACTTGCAATCCCCACTCGAGCCCCAGGACAGCCGCTTCCCCAACCTGGAACGGTCCAATTCCGTGAACGACCAGCGCCACCGCTGGGTGACCAGCGCCGTCTTGCAATCCGACACCTCCAAGTCCGGCGATGGATTCTTTAAACATTTCATCGGCGGTTTCACGCTTTCACCGATCGTCGAGTTTTCTTCGGGCCGCCCCTTCAACGTCATCACCGCCACGGATACGCGGCTGGACCTGGGCGCTTCACAGGCTCGTCCTTCGGTGGGCGGCGCCACATCTTCGCCCTTCATCCCCGGCGTGACTTTCGGTGTGGCGAACATATGTTTGGACAACAGCGGGAAACCCTTTACAGTGCCTGGTGTTTCTCCGCCTGCCGGCTGCGATGGCAGCCTTGGCCGCAACCGTTTCACTTCACCCAACTTCTTTCAGTGGGACATGCGCCTCTCCAAGCGCATTCCGCTCGGCGAACGCTTCCAGCTCGCTCTTATTGCCGACTCCTTCAACCTCTTCAATCGCACCAACATTGCCGCGGTTAATCAGGTTTGCGACCCAACCGCGGGCGCGACTTGCAGCGCGGGCCAGCCGACGGCCTCCTACGACGCGCGCCAGTTCCAGTTTGCCCTCAAGGTGAGCTGGTAACCAAACTCTTCGGCCCCTGCCCACTTCCCCACCCTCATGAGGGTCCCTCCACGGGACCCTCTTTCTTTTCAAGCCCCCGCGTGCCGCGGTTCTCGGCGTTGGCCGCTCCTCTTTCCTCCCTTTCGACCTTCAACTTTCGACCTTCAACCTCTGCTAGAGTAGGAAGACCATTCCTCATGAAAGAATTGGAGAGTGAATGAACGCATTCTTGATTGGCGGCGTGATTCTTGTAGCTATCCTGGTGCTCTGGCTGGCTCTGCAGAGCCTGCAGGGGCGCCAGAAGAGCGGCGCCATCGAATCCCAGATGAGTGAATTGCGCCGCGACCTCCAGACCATTGCCACGTCGCAAGCCCGGAGCACCGGACAATTGGAAACCATCGCCAAGGGCGTCGCGCAGCGCCTCGATAGCGTCACTCCCGCCTTGCAGGACGCCATCAAAAACTCCGCCCAGATTACCGGCCAGATGACTTCCGACGCGCAAACCAAAATGGCCGACGAACTCAAGAACACGCGCGATCAGATCAGCCAAATTCAGCGGCAGCTCGGCGAAGTGCAACTAGCCGGGAAACAGATGTCCCAGACCGCGCAGACCCTCGAAGGCATTTTGGGCGGCGCCAAGTCGCGTGGCTCTCTCGGCGAGGTTACGCTGGAGCGCTTGCTCGAAGATTCCCTTCCCTCTGCCCAGTACGCAACACAATACCGCTTTTCCAGCGGAGAAGCCGCGGACGTGGTGATTAGGCTCCGCGACAAAAAATTGATGGCCATCGACTCGAAGTTCCCTCTCGATGCCTATCGCAGAATCAGCACCGAGGGCGACGAAGCGCGGCGGGCCTTCGCGACTGCGGTAAAAGGCCATGTCGATGCCATCACCAAAAAATACATCGTGCCCGATGAAGGCACGCTCGATGTGGCATTGATGTTCGTCCCTTCGGAAAGCGTCTACTACGAACTCCTTATGACCGAAGACGGCAAGGGGCAGCCTCTGGATGCCTACTGCCGCGATAAAAAAGTCATCGCCGTGTCGCCCAATACGCTCTACGCCCATCTCTGCGTTATCGCCATGGGCCTTCGCGGTATGCAGATGGAAGAGAATGCCAAGCGCCTGCTGGAAAGTCTCTCCGGGATGGAAAAGCAAATGGAGAAATTCGCGGACAAGTTCGAAACTCTGGGAACCCATTTGAAGAACGCCCAGCAAAGTTACAGCGAGTCCGACAAACTCTTCGAGAGGGCCCAGAACACTCTCGAAACCATGCTCGGCACCGGTGTTCCCGAGCTCCCCTTTGAGAATCCTCAGCGCGCCCTTCCCCTTCCTCCCGAAGCCAGCATTAAGAAGGGCGCGTAATCTAAGCTCTCTTCAGGATTCTCTGCCTGGGTGGTTTCCCGAATCTGTCCCGGCTCGTGTGGTACAATTGTTTCGGGTCAAAGTATGACTTGACGCAAAGGGCGGCAGCCTCGGCTGCCGCTTCGTATTTGGAGTGCAGCAGCTTGCTGCCGCTTTCCGTCCGTTAGTGGTCCCCAAGCAAAGCATCCTCAGTCGGCCCCAGCTTTGCGCAAAAAAAAGCTCAACTCTTTCCGTAGTTATGCCAACTCCTAAGCCCTTTAGATGCAACACTTCACGGCCATCTCGTATGTGTTGCAGACAAAGGACTTGCGCAATAACTAAGTCTTTTAGATGCAACACTTGCAAAAAACAGGGGGGTGGCCAACTATCGCTCAAAGGGCCAAAATCATAATCTCCCCGTAACCCTCCTGTTTCCTATGTGGGCTTCTCCCCACCTTGGACGTGACCGGTGTTCGCCGCCTGATCTCAAGACAACGGGCTTCTAAGGGAGGGCAGCAACCGAATCGAGATCAGAAAGCTGCCGTTTTTTTGTCCCACAACTTCAACTTTGGCAAGATTCTCCGCGCCTCCACTACTGGAAGCCCGCACAGAGTGGCCCCCGGTAAGTTCAGATGCCGCTGGCGCTGACTGCTGAGCTCTACCCCCCTGCGCGAGGACGCCGGCAATGAGGCAAGCGAAGATGAACGCGAGGACGCAGCGGTGCCGAGACATGCGTGGAATTGTAGTGGAGAACCTCCTGCCGATGAAAGCGATGCACGCGCCAACTGCACGAGGTTGCGTCACTCCCTGCCCGCATGTAGCGAAAGAGCGAGTAATCAGTAGGGTTCAAAGCCTTTCGCCGGTCTTGGGGCTCTGTTAGCGTGGGAACGGAGTTGCCAGGTACAGGTGTGGGCCGGGGTGTAATCTCAGGGCTGCAATGGGAGTTCGTGTGCGAATCGCAAGTGGCGGCGTGTCCGATGTGGGTCGGGTGCGCACCAACAACGAAGATTGTTACAAGATCGTTGAGCGGCTCAACCTCTTCGTGCTTTCCGACGGCATGGGAGGCGAAGTCCATGGCGAAATCGCCAGCGCCATGGCTGTTGAAACAGTCGTGAAGCACTGCCTCGACGCCGAAACCAATCCTGCCGCCCAGGTCATCGGCGCAGTACAACCTTATTGGAGCGCTCGGACAAAACACCTTGCTACGGCCGTCCATCTGGCCAACAGGACCATTTTCAAGGCCGCCGAAAAAAATCCTGATCATCGCGGCATGGGCGCGACTCTGACGGCGGCGTGGATCGATGGCGCAAAACTCAGCATCGCTCACGTCGGTGACAGCCGCGCCTATTTAGTCCGCAGCGGCAGCTTGCTTCAGCTCACGCGGGATCATTCTCTCGTGGCCGAACAGGTGCGGCGCGGCATTTTGACCGCCGCCGAGGCCGAAGAAAGCACCATGCAAAGCGTTCTGCTGCGCGCGCTTGGCGCACAAGCGGCCATCGAAGTAGACGCTGAGGAACACACACTTTTCCCCCGGGATGTTTTGCTGTTCTGCTCCGACGGATTGACGCGTATGGTCACGGAGCCCGAAATCGCGGGAACGCTCCAGGCGGAGACCGACCCTACCCGGGCAGCGGAAAAACTCGTGGCACTCGCCAATGAGCGCGGCGGCCCGGACAACATCACGGTATTGACTGTGCGGCTCGAAAAAGATTCCAAGGGGTGGTTTTCTTGGTTGCGCCGTGGGACCCCCAAAAATCTAGGTTCAAATGGCAGCGCTGGAGGAAATTGAGATGCCGAAGCTCAGCCTCATGTTTGAAAACAAAATCATGAAAGAGGTTCCCGTGGGCAGCCGGCCCATAACCATCGGCCGCTCTCCGGACAACGACTTGCCCGTTGATAACCTCGCCGTGTCCAACCATCACGCCAAAGTCTATTTTGAGGCCGGCCGCATGGTCATTGAAGATCTCGACAGCCTCAACGGCACTTTTGTGAACGATCTCCGTGTCGAGCGCGCTACTCTGCACGACGGCGACAACATCCATATCGGAAAACACAAAATCAAGGTCGACACCAGCGGCGATGCGCCGGTTCCCTGGGACTCCGGCCGCAAAACTGCCGCGCCGCGCATCGACGAAACCATGGTGCTGGACACCAAGGAGCGCCGGCAGATGCTCCAGCAGGCTGCCGCGTTGGGCGAATCCATGCAGTTTGCCTCAGCCCGCATGAAAGTTCCGACGCTTGTCGTTCTCGGCGGCCAGACCGACCAGAAAGAGTATGTTCTGACCAACAAACTCACCGTCATCGGAAAATCCGCCATGGCCACGGTTCGCCTCAAGGGCTGGTTCAAACCTCAGATGGCCGCGCAGATCAATCAGCGCGATGACGGCTACTACCTCGGTCCCGGCGACAAGGTTCCCAACATCAACGGCACTCCCATCTCCGGCCCCGTGCGCCTGAACGACGGCGATCTCGTCGAAGTCTCCGGCGTGCGACTGAACTTCATCTTCCGCGAGTAGCATTCGATACGCGATGGCAGCTCCGTCAGAAGGATTCTGGCAACGGCGGGGCGCTCTTGGCCTCTACGAATTGCTTCTAACGTGGTGGCGCCACCGCGTCTCGTTCGTCATCAGTGTGGTCATCACGCTTCTTGCGCTGGCGCTGTACTACTTTACTTTCGTCGGAGAACGCACTACCCCTATTTTCAATTTTATTCAGCGCCTGGAATACGACTCGCTGGATACGCGTTTCCGTTACCGCCCACGCAGCGCCACGCCCATCGACCCGCGAATCGTTATCGTGGACATCGATCAGCATTCGCAGGAAGTCCTCGGCAAGTGGCCCTTTTCCAGAACCCATTTTGCAAGGATGCTCGACGTACTCCGTGAAGCTGGCGCGAAGGTCGTCGCCTTTGACGTCACCTTCAGCAAACCGGATCAGAGCGCCGCTCCGATTCGCGCGCTATGGGCGGAGATGGAAGCCCGCCGAAAACGCGGGGAAACAATCGATCCCGCGCTCTCAGCGGAAGTTCAAAAGATTGCCGCTCAGTATGACGCGGACAAACAATTCGCTTCCGCCATTCAGCGCTTCGGCGCGGTTGTGCTTGGAAATTTCTTTCTTCACACTGAAGCAGACCTCCGCGGCTTGGATGACAAGACGCTCGACACCTACGCAAGTCAAATCGCCTTCTATTCTTTCCCGAGCGTGCGTCCGCTCCGCCCTGAAACCGGCAAACAGGATCGCATCAGCCTTATGGAGAAATTTCAACCCGACAATCTCTTGCCCAAGGGCACGGAAGCAAACCTGGAAATCCTTACCAGCGCCCTCAGCGAGGAAGCCTCCTCCACCGGGTTCTTTAACGTATATCCAGACGTGGACGGCGTTGTCCGCCAAGCGAACCTGATTATTCCGTACGGACGCTCCAAGGATTTCGGCGATTGGGACATTTACGCCTCCCTCGATGTCCAGGCGGTGCGCTCGTACTTTCGCCTGCCGAATGAACAGGTTGTTTTGGAATATGGACCAGTGGGCGCGTATCGCATTCTCTTCGGACAATCCGCTCAGGTCCGCACGGACGACCTCGGCCGCGTGGTCGTCAATTTTCACGGACCCGGTTACACCTACCCTCACTATTCGCTTGCCGACGTCGTGGAAAAGAAAATCTCTGCGGATGCGTTTGGCGGCAAGATCGTGCTCGTCGGCGCCACCGCGACAGGCATTGGCGATCTGCGAACGACGCCTTACGGAGGGGTCGACTACCCCGGCGTGGAAATCCACGCGAACGTGATCGACTGCATTCTGCACCAGTCGTTTCTTTATCGCGGTGCGAAGCAAACGCTGGCGGACGTTCTGCTCATTTTCTTCTTCGGCATTCCCCTGGGAATCTGGATGGCCCTTGTTACACCACGCTGGATGTGGTTCGGCGCGTTCCTGATCGCACCTTTGGTTGCCATCGACTATTTTGCATTTCTGCACGGCTGGTGGCTCAACTTCGGCGTGCCGGCGCTTACGCTGAGTTCCAATGTGCTTCTCGTCTCCCTATATCGAGCGCTGTTCGAAGAAAAAGAAAAACGCCGCGTCCGCTCCGCTTTCGGCCAATACCTCAGCCCAGAAGTCATCCGCCGCCTGCTGGTCAATCCGCGTCTTGTGGAACCAAAGAAAACCGACATTACCGTCATGTTCAGCGATATTCGCGGCTTCACGACTATTTCCGAAAAATTGGACGCTCAGGATCTCGCGAATTTCCTGAACCAATATCTTTCGGACATGACCGGGCTGGTTTTCGAACACCACGGCACTCTCGACAAATATATCGGCGACGCGGTGATGGCCTTCTGGGGCGCGCCCTTCGAAGAACCCGGCCACGCGGCCAGAGCCTGCCATACTGCACTGAAGATGATGGACCGCGTCCGTGAGATGCAGAAGAAATGGGAATCCGAAGGCAAGCCGCATCTCGACATTGGCATCGGTCTGAACACCGGTGTGGCGAGCGTCGGCAACATGGGCTCCGCGCTCCGCTACGGCTACACGGCTCTCGGCGACACCGTGAATCTCTCCTCGCGCCTGGAAGGGCTAAATAAAGACTACGGCACACACGTCGTGGTCAACGAGACCACCTACACCGCGGCCAAGGAAGACGGCTTCGTCTTTCGCGAACTCGATCTCATCCGCGTAAAAGGCAAGCTCCAGCCGGTTGCCATCTACGAACTCATCGGCCGCGCCGCCGAAAACTCGGTTTACGGCACTCCGGACGAAGTGCGCAACCGCCTCGATCTCTTCCAACGGGCCCATGAGCTCTACCGGAAACGGCGCTGGGAAGACGCCCAGAAATCTTTCCAGACTATTCTCGACAAGTGGCCCGATGACGGCCCATCCCGCGCCTATTGGAAGCGCTGCCAGGAATATCTCTTCGATGAGCCTCCCTCCGGATGGGACGGCGTCTTCACCATGACCCACAAATAGCGCCTGCCGCGTCGCGCACTCTCCCTCATTCCTGCCTCACCCATCGTCGGGGATCGCCGTCCAATTTGGATGGAGCCCTCTATGTGCCTTGTGTCAGAATGTCGGCATCGAATGGATATGGAAGCACGGGGAGCGACATCCTTCGATGTTTCTAACTGATACACGGCATGAGGCTTAATCCGCCACATCCTGTTCGAGTGGGGCGACATGGGTTTCCCTCGGGGCCTGGAGATGGTCGCGAAGGCTTAAATTGCGCAATGGATTTCGACCGGATGAGCGGCGTACCCGAACAAACGCTCCCAGGAATCTAAGTTAAATCTGTGATAGGTGAGCGGCCCGTAGCGAATAACGGGCACCACCGATGTAAAAGAGCAAGCAAGACTTTATGTGGATCGTCCGATTAGCGCTGCGGAGGCCGTACACCTTTGTGGTGATGGCGCTCGCCATCATCCTGCTGTTTCCGGTGGTGCTGTTGCGCACGCCCGTGGACATTTTCCCCGATATCAACATCCCGGTCATTTCTCTGGTCTGGACGTACACCGGCCTGGAACCTCAGGAGATGGAGCAGCGCATCACCTCCAACGTCGAACGAGGCATTCAGACTCTTGTTAATGACGTTGAGCACACGGAATCGCAATCGTTTAACGGGATCGCCATCATCAAGGTTTTCTTTCAACCAGGCGCCAATATCCAAACCTCGTTGGCCCAGACGACCGCAATTTCACAGACGTTCTTGCGGTTTCTCCCGCAAGGAACCACTCCGCCCCTGGTGATCATCTATTCGGCGTCGACCGTGCCGGTCATTCAGATCGGCTTGACCAGCGACACGCTCAGCGAGCAGCAGCTTTTCGATTTTGGAAACTATTTTATTCGCACGCAACTCGCCACCGTGCCGGGCGCCGCCACGCCGTTCCCCTACGGCGGAAAGCAGCGCCTCGTGAGCGTCGATATCGATCCGACGGCGCTCCAGGCTAAGGGCCTTTCTGCGGTGGACATCGTAAACGCCGTCAACGCGCAAAACCTGATTCTCCCCACGGGAACGGCGAAGCTCGGCACTCTTGAGTACAACGTGGAGATGAACGGCAGCCCGCAAACCATCGAGGAACTCAACGATCTCCCCGTCAAGACCGTCAATGGCGCCACGATTTATATGAGGGAAGTTGCGCACGTGCGCGACGGCTTTTCCCCGCAGACCAACATCGTGTTGTCCAACGGTCAGCGCGGCGTGCTCATGAGTATCTACAAGGTTGGCGCCGCCTCCACCATCGCGATCGTCGACGGCGTCAAGCGCATGCTCGAATACAGCAAAGGCTCGGTCCCCGAAGGCATGCGCATCTCCACGTTTTTCGACCAATCGCTCTACGTGCGCGCTTCCATACAGGGAGTCATCCGCGAAGCGATCATCGCTGCCTGTCTTACTGCCGCCATGATTCTGCTCTTTCTCGGAAACTGGAAAAGCACGCTGATCATTGCCGTTTCCATTCCGTTATCGATTCTCGTCAGCATTCTCTGCCTCAGCGCGCTGGGCCAGACGATCAATATCATGACGTTGGGCGGCCTCGCGCTCGCAGTCGGAATTCTCGTGGATGACGCCACCGTTGAAATCGAAAACATCAACCGCAACCTGGCCATGGGCAAGGAAACCGTTCAGGCCATCCTCGACGGCGCGCAGCAGATTGCCGTGCCCGCTTTCGTTTCCACGCTGTGCATTTGCATCGTCTTTATCCCGATGTTTTTTCTTTCCGGCGTAGCCAAGTTCCTGTTCATCCCGCTCGCGGAAGCCGTAAGCTTTGCCATGCTGGCTTCCTACATGTGGTCGCGCACCATCGTGCCGACGCTGGCCATGTATCTCCTGAGCTCGGAAGACGAATATCACCCCGAGGAGCACATCGGCGAAAAGATGGGCTTCTTCCGGCGCTATCAACAGGGGTTCGAGCGGAATTTTGAAAAATTCCGGGCGGGCTACCGAGGGGCGCTGGGGGCGGCTCTGCGTTCACCGGTGCTCTTCTCCATTTGCTTTCTGGCTTTCTGCGGTCTCTCGGTCCTGCTCGTCGGAGTTCTCGGCCGCGATTTCTTTCCGAAGGTTGACGCGGGACAGATTCGCCTGCACATGCGCGCTCGCACCGGTCTGCGCATCGAGGAGACGGCGCGCCTCGCCGATCAGGTCAACGCTGTCATTCGCGACACCATTCCGAAGGACGAGTTGACCACGGTCCTCGACAACATCGGCTTGCCGTACAGCGGCATCAACCTTACGTACAGCAACGCGGGAACCATCGGGAGCTCCGACGCGGAAATTCTTATGCAGTTGAAGGAAGTTCGTGGAAAACCCACTAGCGCCTACATCAGCGATTTGCGCGAAAAGCTGCCGCAACGCTTTCCCGGCGTGCAGTTTTTCTTTCAGCCGGCGGACATCGTCACGCAAATCTTGAACTTCGGCACGCCGGCTCCCATCGACGTGGAAGTCACCGGCATGAATCAACGCGGAAATTATCTTGTCGGGGAAAAACTCGCCGGCGAGTTCCGTCACATTCCCGGCGCGGTGGATGTCCACGTTCAGCAAGCCTTTGATAATCCGACGCTCTATATGGAAATCGACCGGGCACGCGCTCAATCCGTCGGCATGCAATCGCGCGACGTCGCGCAAAACGTTCTTGTTTCGCTCAGCTCCAGCTTCCAGACCGCGCCGGCCTTCTGGCTGGATCCGAAAAACGGCGTGGAGTATTCCGTAGCTGTGCAGGAGCCGCAATATCGCGTGGACTCCTACCAGGCGCTGCAAAATACTCCCATCAGCGGCAGCATGCCGGGCTCGCGTCCCCAGATTCTCGGAAACCTGGTCACCACCTCGACCACCGCCCGGCCCGCGGAAATATCGCACTACACCACGCAACCGATGATCAACGTCTACGCGGCGGTGGATGGCCGCGATCTCGGCGGGGTCGCCGGCGAAGTCGAAAAGCGCGTCCAGGCCATCGAAAAGGATTTGCCGAAGGGCAGCCACATTGTCATTCGCGGCCAGGTCCAGACCATGAAGAGTTCTTTCACCGGCCTGGGTTTTGGCTTGATCGGTGCGATCGTGCTTGCTTATCTCTTGATCGTCGTCAATTTTCAGTCCTGGCTCGATCCCTTCATTATCATTACCGCGCTGCCCGGCGCGCTCGCAGGCATTTGCTGGACGCTGCTGCTGACGCATACCACGCTTAACGTCCCGTCGCTGACCGGTGCGATCATGTGCATGGGCGTGGCCACGGCGAACAGTATCTTGATGGTTTCCTTCGCGCGCGAGCAGTTGGACGAGGGCAAGAGCGCCAGCGATGCCGCCGTCGAAGCTGGTTTTGTGCGTATCCGGCCCGTGCTGATGACCGCGCTGGCGATGATCATTGGAATGGTGCCGATGGCCGCGGGCCTCGGCGAAGGCGGCGAACAAAACGCGCCTCTTGGCCGCGCGGTGATCGGTGGGCTGGTTTTTGCCACCTTCGCGACGCTCTTCTTTGTGCCCTGCGTTTTCTCCATGATCCATGGACGCCGCGCGCGGAGGTCGGCGCAGCAGGGGATGCTTTCGCCGGAATCGGCTTGAACTTTTTCTATCTGGAATTGAAAGCGGGGATGGGGTGAAAATGGGAGGCGGAGTTCAGATGGACCCTGTAGACCAGGAGCAAAAACGAGGAAAGAGCAGCCATGTCTTCACGATTCTTTTCATCATCGTGATTGTGCTGGTGATCCTCGGAGCGGTGACGCTGTTCCAGCGCCGCGCCCAGTATCAGGCGCTCGCCAAGGAAACGGAAACACTGGCGATTCCCACCGTGGCCGTGATTCATGCCTCGGTGCAATCGACGCAGGAGGACCTCGTCCTCCCCGGCGCCATGCAAGCCTACGTCGAATCGCCCATCTATGCGCGCACCAACGGCTATCTGAAAAAGTGGTATCACGATATCGGCAGCCGCGTCCGGCAAGGTGAATTGCTCGCGGACATCGACACTCCGGAAGTGGATCAGCAGTTGTCTCAGGCGCGCGCCGATCTCAATACCACGCAGGCCAACGCGAACCTCTCCAAGATCACCGCTGCGCGTTACCAGGAACTTATCAAGACGGATGGGGTCTCCAAGCAGGAAGTCGACAACGCCGTCGGGGATCTGGAAGCCAAAGTCGCCAACGTTAAATCCGCAGAAGCCAATGTGCGGAGGCTTGAAGACTTAGAATCCTTCAAGCATATTTATGCGCCTTTCAGCGGCGTCATTACCCGGCGCAGTGTCGATACAGGCACGCTGATCAATGCGGGGAACGGCGGCACAACGCAGCAGCTCTTTTCTCTCGCGCAGACGGATCCTATTCGCGCTTATGTCAGTGTACCGGAAGCCTACGCCCCTTCCATTCGCGCGGGACTTGGCGCCTACCTGGAGCTCACGCAGTATCCGGGCCAGAAATTTGAAGGCAAAGTGGTGCGCACCGCTGAGTCGATCGACCTCGGTACGCGCACGCTGCTCACCGAAGTGGACGTACCGAACCACAATGGGGCACTGCTCCCCGGCGGTTACGCGCAGGCGCACTTGCAGGTGAAGGTGACTGGAGCCCGGCTTGCCGTGCCGGTGAACGCGCTGTTATTTCGTTCGGAAGGACTTCGCGCCGTGGTTGTGGATGCAAATCATAAAACGCATCTCAAATCGCTCACTATCGGCCGCGACTACGGCACCACTCTCGAGGTCCTGCAGGGACTCGACCCCGCCGATTGGATCGTGCTGAATCCCGCGGATTCCCTCGACGACGGCCAGGAAGTCCACGTCAAGGAAATTACGGTGAGCCACGCGCCGGGCCAGCCTGCTCCGCAGGCAAGCCCCGCACCAGGGGCCAAGAAACAATAATGAAGCGCGCCAGGCGATTCCCCGCCCTGACCGGGCTTGCTGTTTGTGCCATCTTCGGCGGCTGCACCGTGGGGCCGAATTACCGGCGCGCCACGGCGCCGGTGCCCGCAAAATGGGACGTCGCGGAACCCTGGCGCGAGGGCGCTCCAAAAGATGGTCTTGCCAAAGGCGAATGGTGGGGTGCCTTTCGCGATGACGAATTGAACGCGCTGGAAAAACAAGCGCTCGACGCCAACCAGACCATCAAAGTTTCCGCCGCACATCTGGAGCAAGCCCGGGCCTCCGCTGGAATTCAGATTGCCACGCAGTTCCCAAACGTGGCCACGGCTCCGAGCGTTGAGCGCCAGCGCCTGTCGGGCAATCGTCCCACGATCGGCAACTTTCCCTCGACTGGTCCGATCTCGCAAACAAACATTACTCTGCCGTTCACGGTCGAATACGAGGTGGATCTGTTCGGCCGGCGGCGCCGCAGTATTGAAGCGGCGCAGGCGTCCTACCAGGCAAGCGCGGCTGATCTCGAAAACGTGCGGCTGGTGATCACCGCGGAGCTCGCGGGAGATTATTTCACGCTGCGGCAGCTTGATTCCGAGCTGAGAATTCTCAATCGCACGGTGGAGACTCTGCAAAAAGGGCTGCAACTCGTGGATTCACGGCACAAGGGCGGCGTGGCCTCCGGGTTGGACGTTGCGGAAGAAGAGACGCTCCTGAATACCACGCGGACGCAGGCCATTCTTCTCCAGCAGCAAAGAAAACAGTTTGAAGATGCAATAGCGGTCCTGATCGGAAAGCCTGCACCGGACTTTCATCTTTCGCTGGCGGAATTGAAAGATGTTCCGTTGGCACTCGACGCCGGTCTGCCTTCCGATTTGCTGGAGCGGCGGCCGGACGTTGCGGAGGCCGAGAGGCAGATGGCTGTGGCGAACGCGCAGATCGGAATCGCTCGTGCGGCCTACTATCCGTCGCTGAATCTTTTTGGAAATGGCGGCTGGCAGGCCGCGGATATCGCCAAGCTGATGAACGTGCAGAGCGCGTTCTGGGCGGTCGGCGCCAACGTCGCGGAAAGTATTTTCACTGGCGGCGCGCGGAGAGCACAGATGCAATTCGCGAAAGCGGGTTACGACGCCAGCGTGGCGGCCTATCGCGATAGTGTTTTGAATGCCTTCCGCGAAGTTCAGGATGACGTTACCGGCTTGACCGTGCTGGACCAGGCGAACCAGTCACAGCAACAGGCCGTCGATTCGGCGCGGCGCACGCTGGACATTGCCACCAGCCGCTACACCGGCGGCCTCGTGAACTATCTGGATGTCGTAAACGCGCAGCAGAATCTGCTGAACAATGAACAGGAGCTCGCCGTGATTCACGGACAGAGGTTGGTGACGAGCGTGCTCCTCATCAAGGCCCTGGGCGGCGGCTGGGATGCGTCCAGCCTTTCTGCAGTTCAGGTGAAGTCCAAGCTGAAAGACGTTGTGGCGCCGTAAGAAAATCAACTCAGGGAAGGAAGAATCTAATCCGCGGGATGCCGGACAAAGACGCTGACTGCGCCTCGCATGTTCAGCATCGACATTCCTAGACATTGTCACCAATCAGTAGAGGTTGCTCCTGGACCCGTAGGTGTTTCCGCCAATCGCCAGCAATTGTGGGATTGGTGACAGCTTGCGCCATCTCCTGGAGTGTCCCATTCTCCAGCTAATCCAATTCAGGCCGGTAGCCATCGCCAGTCCGGTCGCATAATAGGCAGGTGCAGGGAGCCTCGCAAACGGTCTTGCCAGAGGGTCGGTTTCATGCCACCAGGAATTCTTCCTCGCTTCAAGAGTTTGATGCATGTCAGCCAAACCCGCACCGTAGACAGCCGCACTGAGAACGAAAAACTTTTTTTTGGAGAACCGCCCTCCGGATTTTGCCTTTGACTCAACGATTCCCCTTACCGGATTTCGTCCGCGCAGTGGTGTTTTCAAGTCTGATGAAGTCCATAACCTAGTGGCAGCGGAGAAATTTGGTACTGAATCGGGTGCAGTCGTTTGTGCCATGCCGGCCGGCGGCAACAACGTCGCTGCGAACATGCCTATGATAAGAGCGAATCGATAACTCAAGGAGTCTCGCTCTCCCTGCTAGAAAGGTTTATTTGCGCGTGGGTGAGATTTCTGTGAAGCGCCGCCCTCTCAGGGATTACCCGTGTCGTGAGCGGACACAACGCGGCCATATTCGGAAGCGCGGCTGAGCCGGTCGAACATTTGGTAGGCCGCGTTGGAGATGCGGATGATCGCTTCCCCACCGTCGTGTTCGCGGCGAAGATAGGTGGTCATCACGCTGATCACGTATGGGCGCTTGCCCGCGAAGACGATGCCCGAATCGTTCCGCACGCCCTCGAGTTCCCCGGGCTTATTGGCGACGCGAAGATCTTCAGGCAATTCCCTCGGAATATAACTCTCCTTGTGAATGCTGAGAAGATTGAAAAACTCCTCGGTGAATTGCTTGTTCAGAACTTTTCCGCGATACAGATCTTCCAGCAGCTGCATCATCTCGCGCGGGGTGGCGATGTTCTCGCGGCCTTCAGCGGCGGCCTTCACGTCCATCATCTTCCGGCAAAGACGGGTATGCGTCAGGCCCAGGGAATCGAGAAGCGCATTCACGTTTTCCATGCCGATGCGGTCGATGATGACGTTAGTCGCGGAGTTGTCGCTCACGGAAATCATCAGCGCGGCCACATCGCGCAGAGTAAGACGCGTGACCCCCGGAGTGAGCGCGCCGGCAACGCCGCTTCCGCCAACAAGATCAGCCGATTGCAACGTGTAGAGGTCGTTCAGTTTGATTTTGCCCTGCTGCGCCTGATGATAGAACTCCGCGAGTATAGCGATCTTGATGGAGCTGGCCGTGGGAAGCACTTCATCGGCGTGGAGCAAATATTTCTGACCGGTCGTAAGATCAAGGATGGCTACGCCGAGGACGCCGTCAAGATTGCGGTCAACCCCGCCTATCGTCGCTTCGAGCTTTTGCCACAGGACTTGCTCTTTCTCCTGCGGAGCTTTTTCTTGTGAAACCTGTTGCGCGCAGGACGGCATTGGAGTGAACGCTCCGACAGCGAGCAAAGCGAGGAAGAAGAATCGTTTCAGCAAGGCGACCTCCGGGTTAGCGGGATTATAAGGCGTAAGCGCATGTCGCACGAGTGAAGAAATTCCGGCCTTCTGAAAAGTGCGGCTACCGGCCGTGAGGCTTGTGGATGGGTGTACTGAATGGATTACGAGGATTTCATGTTTTTGGAATGAGATGGCCGGACGGAGAGACAATGTATAAATGACCCGCCTGCCTGCGGAAGGCCGAACCGGCCAAGACGGGGCCATGTAGGTAAGAAAGATCGGTTGGCAACGCCACTTTTGGAGAGAGGACTTATGCGCAAAATGATAGCGAGCACAGTGTTCCTGGCTTTGGCCGGAGCGCTGGCGATCGCCGCCCCAAATCAAGATCGCGATGACCATCATGACCGGGACAACCGCCACGACAACGGGAAGCACAAAGGCGATGTCAAATACGGAGACGATCGTGGCGATCGGCATGACAACGGAAATCACAAAGGTTGGGACAATCCGCACAACCCACACGCGAACTGGGATTCCGACCACGACCGTATCCGGCCCGGGCGGTCTTATCCTTACGGCCGCTACGAACACGTGAGAAGTGAATTTATCGCCCGACGCATGGATTTCCGGACTCGGCGCGTCGTGCTCTATGACAATTCAAACTGGGTGGTCGCCTCGTATGACCTCGATCGCTGCCGCGATTGGGAATGGGACCGCGACCGCGTCTATGTATACGACGACGATCATCACCCCGGCTGGTACTTGCTTTTCAACGCGCGTCTCGGGCGCTACGTCCACGTCGAGTATTCCGGCGTGCACTAGAATTCGCGACGCCTGCCGGCGCTCGCCACAGCCATGAATCCGCCGGGTGAAACAGCCGCTCCACCCGGCATTTTTTCGCAAACAGGGTTTTACGAATTGCGCGTTAGATGGGAACGCGATCGAGCGGAACGATGAACTGGATGCCAGGAATTTGCATCGAATGCAGCCGTGCATCGTTGGTGATGAAGAGATCGGTTCCCGCTGCTGCCGCACACGCAAGCTGGATCGTGTCGGGAGCGCGCAGCGACCGATCCGCCCGCAGCCGCGCGTAAACTATCGCCGCTTTTTCTGCGAAGGGGATCACCGTGGCCGTTGTCGCGATCAGATTCTGATAGTACGCAACGGCCTTTGCGTCGCCGCTCTGAATTGGTTTCACGAGGATTTCGCCCAAGGTCATCGCCGAAGTGAGCAATTCATCTCCCCTTGTGAGCATCCGGCTCCTGAGCGCCAGCACTTGGCCTGACAATTTACCGAAATCTTCCCAAAGATAGATAAAGAGGTTTGTATCCCAGAAAACAACGCTCATTCCCAGCCCTCGCGCAGCCGGTTCACGTATTCATCCGCTGGTTCATCGGCCCAAAGATGAACTCCTGACCCTTGCGACTTGAGCAAGGGATCGTTCTCGATCTGTCGAAGTGCCGCTTCCTTGGACCAATCTCGATACCAACTCAGCAGCCCGCTGTACCCCGGAGGAAGGTCTTCCAGATCGGGAGTCACCTTAGATCCCTGCCGTCCTGGGTGAAACACGTCTCCAGCGCGAAAGAGGCGCCGTCGGCCTTCGGCTGTTTCGAAGAGCATCCGATACCGTCCCGGGTTTGGCTGGCGGTTGGCGACGCAATGGAGAACGACGTGAACATAAACACCGGGACGCAGGGGTTCATGGAGGCCTTCGCGACGAGCGCGGTCAACGATTTCGTCGATCAAAAAATCGGGAGCCTCTGGATGCTCACGATGAAGGAGTGCTGTGGCAATCCAAACCTCATCAGCGACTTTGACCTTGGTAAGAATTTGGGGTTTCATGTATTCTCCCCATAATGTATCTACATCACAACCAAGTATTACAATAAATTCCAAGTCGGCGTCAAGGGAATTCCTAAGGACCGCCCCAGATCACACTATCTCTAGCAGAATCTATAAGTTATCCAGGAAGAATTGCATAACGCGCTGCATTAGGACGCGGCGGGCAGGAGGGTCACTGACCCCGTGGCCGCGGCCCGGAAAAGCCAGAACCTCAACGTACTTCCCCGCCTCGATAAGGTCGTTGATCACCGCGAGGGTGTTCGCGAAGTGCACGTTGTCATCTCCGGTGCCGTGAGCGATAAGCAGTTTGCCTTTGAGCTGACTGGCATATTTCACTGGCGAAGAATCCTGATACCCCTTCTCGTTTTTCTGGGGTAGTCCGAGGTAGCGCTCGGTGTAGATGGTGTCGTAGTAGCGCCAATCGGTGACCGGGCCGCCGGCAAAACCCGCTTTAAAATCACCGCCCGCTTCAAACATAGCATGCAGCGTCATGTACCCGCCGTAGCTCCATCCCCAGACGCCAATGCGATTCGAATCCACGTACGGAAGTGACTTGAGATACTGCACGCCGTCGCGCTGGTCCGAAAGCTCTTGTGCGCCCATACGGAAGTGCAGCGGCGTTTCGAAAGCATGGCCGCGGCCCCCTGATCCGCGATTGTCCAGCGAAAAGATAATGTAGCCCTTTTGCGCCATGAGCTGGTGCCAAAGGAAGTTGGCGCCGCCCCAGCCGTTTCGAACGACCTGAGCGTGCGGCCCCCCATACGTGTAAACCAAAACGGGATATTTCGTTTGCGGATGGAAGTCCGGCGGCTTGATGATGCTGGCGTTGAGCTGCACTCCGTCGCGAGATTTCACGGTGAGAAATTCCATGGGAGAGAGATGGTAGTCCGCAAGCTCGGCGATTTTGTTTTCGTTAATAGTAGCGAGGCGCGCTCCATCGGCGCGGTAGAGGTCCTGCCGCGGCGGGGTCGCGGCGTTCGAATAAGTGTCGTAGAAAGCGGCAGCATTGGGTGCAAGAACCGCGGCGTGCGTGCCCTCGTCCTTGGTGAGCCGGGTGAAGCCGGTTCCGTCGAGGGCGAGGCGGTAGAGGTGGCGTTCCAGAGGAGATTTTTCCGTGGTGGTGAAGTAGACAAGGCCCTTCGCTTCATCTACCGCATCGACCGCCGAGACTTCCCACTCACCCTTGGTGAGCTGCGCAAGTTGTTTGCCCTCGAGGTCATACAAATACAGGTGGCGATACCCGCTGCGCTCGCTCGACCACAGGAAGCGCTTGCCATCGTTGAGGAAATAAAGGTCGTCGCTGAGGTTGATCCAATTGGCGTCATTTTCGCTGAGAATCGTGCGGGTCTTGCCAGTGGTGCTGTCGGCGATCAGCAGATCAAGCGCGGTTTGTGTGCGATTGAGGCGCTGAATGGCGAGATGTTTGGAGTCCGTGAGCCAGTTCACGCGAGGAATGTAGATATCGGCTTCCGTTCCAGTTTCCATCACGCGAGGTTCGCCACCGCTTAGCGAGGCCACAAAAACGCGGACGACGGGATTGGCGCCGCCTGCGGTAGGATAGCGCTCCATCTCGGCTTCTCCGCTCGGCGAGGAAAAATCAACCAACGGGTATTGCGAGACTTTGCGCTCGTCCATTTCCAGATAAGCGATCGCCGAGGAATTCGGAGACCACCAGTACGCGGTCTTGATGTCGAGTTCTTCGGGATACACCCAATCGAGTTCGCCTTTGCGAATCTCTTCGGTGCCGCCCTGCGTGACCGGGCGCTCTTTGCCGTCGGCGAGATTCATGGTCCAGACGTTGTGATCGCGCACAAAGCTCACGTTCCGGCCATCGGGAGAAATCTTGGGGTCCGCAAGCGTAGCTTTACCAGAAACCAGCGCGCGCGCCGTTTGCGACTTCACATCCAGCCATGCAAGCGCCGTGGGGCCTTGAAACAGAATGCCCGCGCCATCGGGCGCCCATTGATATTGAGAAGGCGCGCGGCGGCCAAGGCCAGTGGCTTGGGTAGGTCTCGATGTGTCCACCGGCAAAATGGATTCGAGTCTGTCGGAGGCAACAAGAAGCCGGCGCTCTCCGTTGGCAGCGTCCATCACCCAAAGTTCTGTCCTCGCTTCCTTACCGGAGCCTTTTGTTTCGAAATAACTGAGCGCCTTGCCGTCTGGAGTCCAAACGAGACCCCGCGTCAACCGCCCGCTCAAGCTCGGCTGCGAATAGATGCGTTCGACCGTGAGAGCTTTCCCTGGCGCCGCGGCGGCTTGCTGAGCCGCGCAAGAAGGAGACAGGACGGCAACGAGTGCAAAGGTACTGAGAAACACAGACGACCGCGAACAGTGACGCAGCAAGGACATGCGATCCTCCTGGGAACGGACGGTAGTTTAAGCTGGAGCGGTGCGAAGAACAAACCTTTGGACAAATATTAACCCGGCGGCCAGCGGAAATTACGGCCGCCGAGCAGATGCAGATGGAGATGGAAAACGGACTGACCCGCCCCGCTGCCATTGTTTATGACGGTGCGGTAGCCTTCCAGAAGATTGCGTTCGCGGGCAAGCTGCGCGGCGACCAACTGCAGTTTGCCAAGAACGGCTTGATGTTCGGGTGCGGCCTCGTTCAGCGATTCGAAATGCTTGCGCGGGCAAATTAGGATGTGCGTGGGCGCCTGTGGGCTAATGTCTTCGAAGGCAAAAAGATCGGGATCTTCGTAGACGATCTTCGATGGAATTTTCTTCGCCGCGATTTTGCAGAACAAACAATCGGCACTCATCGATTCCCTCCTGCGGGCGAGCCTTCGTCGAGACGCGTAACCAGCGGAGTAAAGCCTTCGCGGCCACGGAGTTGCTCGCCAAACTGGCGCGCCGCGTCTTCGCCGGAAATCCTGCCGACGCGCACGCGATAAAACACGCCGTCGGGAGAATCATATTGCTGAATGAAGATAGGCGAATAGGAGACGTTGAGGCGGTCGCGGAGACGTTCTGCGTTGGCGCGCTCGCGGAAAGCACCTACCTGCACGGTGAAAAAACCGGCGGTAGGATCGACACCGCCAAGAACTTCCACGCGCACCGGCACGACGCCAGGACCAACCGATTCCACTTCTCGCGCAGCGGCAAGAGAGAGATCGATGATGCGATTGTCGACAAACGGGCCGCGGTCGGTGATTCGAACGACCGTGGACTTGCCATTGTTCAGGTTGGTGACGCGAACCATGGTTTCGAATGGCAGCGTGCGGTGCGCCGCGGTGAGTTTATACATGTCGTAGATCTCTCCGTTCGAAGCGTGCCGCCCGTGAAACGGCACGCCATACCAGGAAGCGTTGCCTTCCTCCGTGTAACCGGAGGGAGCAGGCACGGGAGCCGGCCTGTTTTTTTTGGGAACGGGCGCCACTGCCGGTGGAGGCGTGGAGGGGTCGGGTACATCGGTAGAGCGCTTGGCAGCGTCGGCGGTTTCCGGCGGCGTGGAGGATGGTTCGACAGGAGGGGGCTGGCGGCGATCGGCGATCGGTTTGCGCGCCGAGCAGCCGGAAGAATAGACACAGAGGAGACCGAGCGCGCAGAGAGCAAACAGTGGCGTACATGAAAAATTAAAAAGACAACCAAGTTGCGGGTGGAAAACGTGTCTGCGCGAATCCAAAGTGACGGAAACTGTTTCCGGTGAAATCTTCAAGGCGCCGCCTGCGTCATGAAGATCGCGGATTCTGCGCATTCCGCGCGGCATTGCGCGCTTCGATCCACGCCGCTGCCTCGGAGAACTTCTCGGAAACCTCGCGCAAAAATTGCGCCGTACGCTTTTCCGTTTCCGGCGCGACCTCTTCCTTGACAAAACTCTTCACGCGCGCAAGTTCCTCGTCAACTCGCTTGCCAAAATCTTCGAAGTTTTTAATGCTCTTAATCCGCGTGAACTCGTCGTCCATGCGCTTGCCGAACTCTTCGAATTTATCCATAAGTGATAGGTCCTCGTAAAAATCGCCGTGCCGAGAAGAAGCGCGGCGACTTGGGTATTATAGGAACGCGGTGTGCGGGCCGCAAGGAGGAGAATTGGCGCTTCCCTATCGGTGGCAGTGGCGGGTGGACAAATGGAAGAACGCGATGCGCGCATTTTTCGGCGGCGGCGACCAGCAGCCCCGGCCGAAAATCTGCCCCTCGTGCGGAGCGCTGGTCGGAATCAGCGCGACGCGCTGCCACGAGTGTGGAGCCAGCACGCGATTTTCCCTCGCGGCACTGACCAAAAAACTTTCCGGACTCTTCGGTGAGCAAGAAACTCCCGCGACTTCCGCCCTGCTGGTCGCAAACATTCTGATGTTCGGCGTGAGCTGGATGTTGACCATGCAAGCGGGTGAGGCCGGCGGCCTGCGCACGCTCTGGGGTATGAGCGGCGCAGCTTCCTACCAATTGGGGATGAGCCTTCCGTTCCCCTTCTTGCTCCAGGATCATCAATGGTGGCGGCTGGTTACCGCGATGTTCCTGCACGGCGGATTGATTCACATCGGCTTCAACATGATGACCCTGCTGCAATTTGGTCCGGCGTTGGAAGAACTATATGGGTCCGCGCGCTACCTGTTCCTCTACGTGGTCACGGGAGCGCTTGGCTTCATGACCAGCGCGTTGATAGGGCACTTTTCCATCGGTGCCAGCGGTGCCTTGTTAGGGCTGATCGGCGCGATGCTGGCGGTTACCACGAAGCGCGGCGGCTCGTTTATGCGCGAATTGCGGTCGCGGTTAGTCACTTCTGTGGTGATCCTGTTCATGATCGGATTTTGGGGTGGTCTCGGCGTCGACAATTCGGCCCATATTGGGGGCTTCGCCGTCGGATTTGCCATAGGCAAGATTTATGAAGATCGCCGGCCGATGAATGCTGCGGAGCGGAAACGGGCACAGACGCTCGGTTGGCTCGCGGGAATTGTGATTGTCGCGAGCTTCGTGCTGATGATCCTGCACTTTCGCGACCCGCTGCCGGGGCGATAGTCAGATTCCAACGACGCGTCAAGAAAAAGTGCGATACTGTATTCATCGCAAGAGGCACAACTGGTGGATCCTCACTCCATCGTCGTCGTCAGTCTCCACACGCCTAAGGAAAAAGTGTGGGGCGAGCTCCTGGCAATCAACCCTTCCGGAATTACGCTCCGCGGCATCGACTTAAATTCCTTCGACCACTTCATCCGGCAGATCAATGAGCCCGACGGCGAGCGCGTGGGCCTCCCCACCATTTTCTTTCCCATGAACCGCCTCGAGCGCATCTCTCTCGATGAAGCCTCCGGCTCCATCCCCTCGATGAACGAGCTTTTCGCGCGCAAGGTGGGGCGTTCCCTTTCCGACTATCTCGCGCAATTTGCCTGAACTGCGCTATTCTGAATCACAATGAAAGGCCGCATTTGGACGGTACCCAATCAAATTACCTTTCTCCGGCTCGGCTTTCTGCCGCTGTTTCTCATACTCATGTCGTACGAGCGGTACCGGTGGGCTCTGCTCGTTCTGGTGGTTGCGGGACTATCGGACGGAATCGACGGGCTTCTCGCCCGCCGCCTCAATCAACGTTCCGCTCTCGGCGCGTATCTCGATCCCATCGCCGACAAACTTTTGCTCTCCTCTTCTTTCCTCATTCTGGCATTCAAGAAGCAATTGGCGTGGTGGCTCACGATCATCGTTCTTAGCCGCGACGTGCTGATCCTGATCGTCGCTGTTGTTATTTTGCTTGTCTCCGGGTACCGGCCTTTTCCGCCCAGCATGTACGGCAAAGCCACTACCGCCACTCAGATCGTCCTTGTTTTCACTGTGGTTCTCGCGGCTGCATATCCCAATCTTGAGCTCGGCACATTTGTCCGCGTGCTCATTTACTTAGTCACAGTGTTGAGCGTGGTCTCGAGCTTCCATTATTCGTTCACCACCGCCCGGCACCCCGGTGGTTCCACTCTAGAAAAGAAGTGAAAATCCGATCGGGCGGCGAGATAGTGGCTACTTTTTGGCGGCTTCGTAAGCGCGGCCGAGCCAGTCGAGGGCATCCTTCGTGGCGGAGGCTTCATCTATCTCGAACATGAGCCACCCGGGGCCGGGCGCGCGCGCATTTGTGTCTATCCTGGAATCTTTTTTGGCGGAGTCCAAGATGGCAGGGGACATGGACGCAAACTTGAACATGAGTGACCTTGGCGATTTCATGGCGCGGGAGCGTGGCAGCGCCGCAAAGATCACGCTGGAAAGCAGTGCCGCGAATATCAAGGGGAAGATCCAAGCCAATCCGCGGCGCCTCGACGAACCCGACTACCCGAGCCACCAAGGCTTCGTAGTCACGATCGGCGCCGACGAGATGCGCCCTCGGGAAGCGGTCTTGGAGGT
>Ga0209527_1000028_pt1 | contig 26772 bp, 20 predicted proteins | sample JacPinW_OM2H0_M2_FD_187968 | JGI IMG/M metagenome (GOLD analysis project Ga0209527, IMG submission 187968) | Forest soil microbial communities from Algoma, Ontario, Canada - Jack Pine, Ontario site 1_JW_OM2H0_M2 (SPAdes) (version 2) | ecosystem: Environmental > Terrestrial > Soil > Boreal... | reverse complement strand
ACGAACCCCGCGCCCGTGGAAACAGTCCAGACGTACTACAGCGAGGGTGGCAAGATCACGAATTTCGCCCACAAGAAGCTGGAAGGACTCGATAAGTGGAGCCCAGGTCTTTGGCAGAGTGGAAAAGATTTTGTTGGCATTGAGGACCGTTACTTCACCGCCGCGTTTCTCCCTGCAAACGGCGCCGCGCCGGGCACGCTGGAGGCACGCTATTGGAAATCTTGGCGGACCGTGAAAGTAAATGGTCAAGACACGGCGGAGCCGGTGCCCCAAGTGTCCGCGGCGACCTCGGCGCAGCCGCTGGCCTTGCGCGTCTACGTCGGTCCGAAAGACTACGACGACTTGAAGAAGATGAATCCGCCGCTGCATGGGCTGATCAATTTCGGCTGGCTGGAATTCATCGCCGAGCCTCTTTTTCACGGGCTGAAGTGGCTGCACAACTACATCGCCAATTGGGGATGGGCCATCGTTCTCCTCACGCTAGTGATCAATATGCTCCTCTTTCCGTTGCGCATCTCGAGCTACAAGACAACCTTGAAAATGCAGCGCGTGGCACCGGAAATCAAAGCGATCCAGGAAAAATACAAGAAATACTCGATGCGTGATCCGCGCAAGGCGGAGATGAACAAGGAGGTCATGGCGGTCTACAGCCGCGAGGGCATCAACCCGATGGGCGGCTGCTTCCAGATGTTCCTGCAAATGCCGGTGTGGTTCGGCTTGAACACGGCTCTGCGTTATGCCATCGAGATGCGTCACGCGACTTGGCTGTGGATCACGGACCTCTCCTCGAAAGATCCCTACTACGTTCTTCCCGTGCTGATGGGCGCATCCATGTATCTCGTTTCGAAGATGACGCCGATGACGGCGACGGACCCGCAGCAGCAGGCCATGATGAAGATCATGCCTATCACCATGGCGGGCATTTTCATGATTTCGCCGATTTCGAGCGGCTTGGCGGTGTATATTCTCACCAGCAGCGTGGTCGGTATCGCCCAGCAGTGGTACCTGAACCGCACGCATCCGGTGCCCGCACCTGTAAAGATCGTGCGTGGGAAGAAGCCCTAAGAAAAAATTTCAGAGAGGCGGACGCGGCTCGCAACGTTCGAACGACCGATGGCTCAAGAACTCATCCGCGATGGGAAGCTGGACCGGCAAGCGGCGGCCGAGGCCTTGCGGCATTTTCTGGAGACTATGGTGCGTGTTTCCGCGCTCGAGTTGAAGGTAAACGTACACCCGGTTTCAACTGATGCAGAAGGCTCCGGAGGCGACGCGGAAGTGCTCGCCGATCTCGACGGCAAGGACAAAGAGATTCTCCTGGAGCGCGGCGCGGAACTTTTGAAAGCGTTCGAACACCTCGCCTTCAGGGCGCTGCGGCTGGAACCTGCTTACCATGAAAAGATTCACATCGATTGCGGCGGCTACCGCGCGCTGCGTTTTGAAGAATTGCGCATGACGGCGCGCGTTGCCGCTGAACGCGTGCAGGCTTCTCGCCAGCCATTCCGCCTGAATCCCATGTCCTCGCGCGAGCGCCGCATCGTGCATATGGCGTTGAAGGATATGAGCGGAGTTCGCACGGAAAGCGCCGGCGTCGGCGAAGACCGCCAGGTCGTCATCCACCCCGCGGACAACAAACCTTCCCGGTAGTTTCTCTTTGCGTCCAGAAGAATGACAGGCAAGAGTGCCTGTCCTACCTCGTGGCCCAGCCCTGCGACAGAACGTTGCCGTCGGTGCCGAAGCGAACGCGATACGTGAAAGACGGGGGACGGTCGCGGCGCGTTTGCACAAAACGTATGTCGGAAATCTCGACGACGGCTACGTCGCCTTCCTTGTGGAAGCGCGTCACGGGAAATCGCGAAAACCACAGAACCTTCTGTACCTCGGGCAGGTGTTTGGCAATCTCGATGTACGAATTCGGCGGCGCGTCGGGGTAATAGTGGTGCTCGAGCGCGAGCAATTCCTCATCGTTTACGGGCTTGTCGGCAAGGTCCATGCGCAGTTCGTAGACTCCTCGCGCCGTGCGAACCAGCCCGTCCCAATGCCAGAGCGATGGCGGGAGCGGTAACGCTCCGATCGAATCGACCTGCAAGTGGTCCACTTCAGCGAACTTCTGGATGTGCGAGAACGCTACATGGTGTGCATAGACCGTGCAGGCCACGTAGATCACGGACGCGGCAAGACCAGCGCGATTCCATGTGTCGTGCTGGATCTTCACGCCCCATCCGAAGCGGGCTGGCAGGAGGAAGAGCGCGGCAAAAATGACCACAGCGCTCAAGACCACTCGATCGGAAATCGGCGCGCCGACTATTGCACCAAGTCTGGCGATGAGAAACGGGGCTGGCATGAACACTAGCCACATTCCAACGGCCCGGCGCTTCACTTTTTCGGGATGGGCGTACACCCACGCGAGCAATTGCGGCACAAGAAAAATCGCGGTCAGCGTGAAATCCACGATGAAGATCAGGTCCCACGCGGGGCGCGACCATTGCAGCGGCGACCAGATCATCGTGCCAAACGAGGTGACCAGATCGAGCAGGATGTGACTCAGTATGCCGGCCGCGTAGATTGCGCTCAACGCCGCGAAGGAGGGCGCTTCCCATTTTCGCCATCTTGCGAACACGCGCGTCATCCCCACAAGGAGCAAGACCCACAAAGGAAGCATGACCACCGAGTGCGTAAGGCTGCGATGCCAGGTAACGATGAGCAGCTTATCGCTGGAAAAGAAATCCCGGAAGACATCGGAATCCGGAAATATGGCGCCGATCATCAAGGACCACGTGATGATGCGTCCGCGGTTCATCGGCTGCCCGGCGAACATATCCTCGCCGCGGAAGACGGCTTTTCCGATTAATGCGCCAGCGATGCCGTGTGTGATCGTGTCCATCGTTAGAGTCTATCCGATGCGCCCCGGACGCGGCATTCTAACGGACGAACAGAAGCGGATTTGTTTTGGCGATGACTTTGCCGATACCGCGGGCGGAAACGCCATGACGATCGAAGGCTGAGATGGCGGCCTCTGCGGATTCCGGCAAGATAGCCATCAGCAGGCCGCCGGAAGTTTGCGGGTCGAAGAGAAGATCACGGTATTCCTGCGGAATGCCGTCGGCGAAACGCACGCAATCGCCAATGAAATCGCGGTTATTCTTCAGGCCGCCGGGGAGAAATCCTTCGCGCGCAGCCTCCAGGGCTCCGGGAAGATAGCGAACGGTGGAATGATCGATCTCGAAGGACACGGCTTCGATTCCGCGGGCAGAATCACCAAGCGCCATCTCCCGAGCGTGGCCTAACAATCCGAATCCCGTAACGTCCGTCACCGCGTGAATCGGTTGCGTGGCTCCCGCTTTTTCTTGCAGTTCCTGCAACGCTTCGGAAGCCGCACGATTCAGTTGCGACATGGAAGCAATCGATGCTTCCAAGTTCCCCGCTGCCACGCGATCTTTCTTCAGTGCTGTCGAGAGCACGCCGGTTCCGATCGCTTTGGTTAGCAGCAGGATATCGCCCGCGCGTGCGCCGACATTTCGCCACACTCGCTGCGGATTGATGATGCCCGTCACTGCGTAGCCAAATTGAATATCGTCATTTCGAATCGAGTGGCCGCCGATGACGCTGCACTGTGCTTCCGTCATCTTCGAAAGGCCGCCGCGAATAATCTGCTCAAGGATCTCGGGATCCCCCTTGTCCGGGAAGCCCACAATCGATAGTGCGGAAACCGGTTTGCCTCCCATGGCGTAAACATCGCTCAGTGCATTCGCTGCTGCAATTTGTCCAAAGGTGTGAGGGTCATCGACGATTGGGGTAAAGAAGTCGACCGTCTGGACCAGCGCCATTTCAGGGCTGAGCAGATACACGCCGGCGTCGTCGTTGGTGTCAAAACCAACGAGCACGTTCGGATCAGTTGGCCGCGGCAAACGGCGCAAAATGGAATCCAGCAACCCTGGACTCAGCTTCGCCGCTCAACCCGCCGCCTTGACCATGGCCGTGAGTTTCACGGAATGGGTCAAGCCGCACCTCGCTGTAAAGCCTTTCGATTATAGCGAGGTGCCGCAGCTCGTGCTTGCGCACCATGCAACTTCGTAGTGCCTCGGTTTGTGGCAGTTTCCGACGGGTGGTGCGAGTACCGTCCAAAATGGAACAGCCTTGCGGCTGGCTTTGTCGCACCGTATCCAAATGAGGATGAGCGATCCGGTTCATCACTTCCCCAAGGATATGGTCCCCCTGCTCCGCTGCAACATTGACGCAGGTGAACTGGCGATTGTTGAGCCACTCCGCGACGACGGCGATGGGCTTATGGACGCCGTTTTGCGCTGCAAGATTTGCGGGGCCGAATTTCGCATCGAGGATGGAATCGCGCGCCTCTTGCCAAGTCAGCTTAGTCCGGAAGACCAGCACGAGATGAGCATCCGGGACGCGATCGACTACGATTGTACAAATCCGGGGCCTTTCGTACCTCCGCCCGAGGGCTGGAGATCGGTGTTTTCCGATATGCTGGAAGTTCCCCTGCACCTCAATGGACTGCAATCCTCGCCCTCAAGCACGGTTTTGGAACTTGCCTGCGGCGACGGCCGCTTCACGATTCCAATTGCGGAAACAGGAGCGAGGATTCTCGCGGTCGATTTTTCGATTAACGCCCTGCGCCTGCTGGCACACAGACTGCCCTCCGGCGCCCGGGTTGGACGCGTCCATGCGGACATCAATCATCTGCATGTCGCGAGCCGGGTCTTCGATCGTGCGCTTACTCTGACTCCTCTCGATTCTCGTGACGAACGGATGACCATGTACCGGACGGTCGCGAATGCCTTGACGGACGACGGACGATATGTCGGCAGCGTGGAACACTACGACTTAAATCGGCGGCTGTTGGGCCTCCCCCTGGCGCGACGCTATTCTAGAGGCGGCATCCTGGTCGAGCATTTGACCACGAAAACGATGCGCCGCGAAGCGGCGCCCTATTTTTCAAAACTTCGCATTCGTCCGATCCGGCCGCGCGTTCCGTTTGTTGAGAAACTGCCGCGCGGTTTGGCATTCTCCATCCTGCGCCTTATAGCCGCGCTTCCCATCGTCAGACAATTCGGGGAATTGCTTTTGCTCGTTGCGCAACGTCCCGTGCGGCTCCCTGTCGAAGGCGAGCATCGTTCCGGCAGCCGGGTAGCTAAAGGCGTGTATCGATCCTACATGCACAAGAAGCATCAAGAACCGTCGTGGGGTGAGGAGTTGGTTTGATCCACTAAGTCTCCCCCTGCGCCTCAGTGTGCCGTGCCAAATATCGTCACCGATCACAGTCGATTAGTTTCTTTCCATCAACATCATGCAGAAAGAAGGCGGGGAACAAATTCATATCTTTGCTGAACTCCTGATCATCTTGGCCGGTCTGGCCTGTCCTGGAATTAATACCATTCGGTGAGAAAGCTGCCCTGTCTTCCCTCCGATCAATAGCTCTTCAGGAACTCCGCAACGCTGGATTGGTTAGTGTCCTTGTTTGTGGCGCAGAGGCTGATGCCTTCGAGCAACTGACTTAGATTGCGAGGTCCGCCTGTGTACTTTGTTGAGCGGTCCTTGAAGAAGGCTTCTGCGTCCGCCCGGTGCTGAGGGTCACAGTAATTTCCCGCCACAAAAGGAAGAAAGGCACCGAAGTCAGTGGGCAGCTTGGCGACGAGCGTGTCCCAGTTTTGTTTAAGGAAGTCGTAAGCAATGTCTCGTGTCTGGGGCGATGCCCCGGCATTGAAGAGAATTGTAAGCGATTCACGATTGTCGAACTCATCCGTCAGGATTATGGGGAGCGCAACCTTGGTAATGGCCGGGTCGCGGAACGAGCCCATCGCGGAGAGCAGCCAACCCCTCAAGTTTTCGTCTGCTTCCTTCTTGGCTTGAGTGCGGAGGCGATCGAATAACGAGCGGTCCCCGTGACGCGCCGCTGTGTTGAGGACGGCACTGACCATATCCGGATCCACGGCTTTGTGATCCTCAAGCCAGGCGAGCGCGAGCTTCTTTCCTTGTTCGATGAACTCGCCGTCCTCCGCCTGGTCGGCAACAACGCCGAAAAGTCTAGGACGCAGCAAGCGGCTGTCATCATCCTCGCCAGGTTTTGCTTTCCAGCCTAACTGCTGGGCACGTGGCTTGTACTGATCGGACATGTAGCGGCGGTAGTTGGGTTTGAGATTGTCGGGGACCAAATGGTCGTCAAGGTCACCGGCAATCCACAAGGTTTTCGTCACCACGGCACGATCGGAATTACGCGCGAACTTGGGCACCAGGGCCATGGCCTCTCCGAGTGGTATGTATCCCTGGGTGAGAGCAGCGATATCACCGATCAAGCCGACTCGCTCAGGCAAGGAAAGCGTCTTTTCGTCTTTTAAGAGAGAGTTGAGCATTCCATCTTGATAGCGGACGAGGTAGTAGCCCGCCGCATCCGCATTCGCATGGGTCCAATTCGGGCATCCCGTAGCCTTCGCGAGATACACCGTTTGGGTGATGCTGGTCATCAAAATGCACGATCGCTGCTCTTCTGACCCTCTGGGATACCTGATGCAGACCGGGATGTTCCAGCTCTGGCTGGCTGAGCCCTGTGAGCCGCGAGGAAGAAAGCGCTGCTGAGAGAGTTGCAGTTTCACGCTTCCGCCGTCGCACTGGAGCCGAGCGGTCACCAGAGGGACGCCCGCTTGATCGAGGAATGTCGAGAATGCGCGGCCCACGGCCTGATCGCTGCCGCCCAGAGCCTCGAGGAACTGCGCTGACGTTGCGTTCCCCCACGCATACTTGTGGAGATAGTGGCGAATCCCTTCCTGAAACCTTTCGGGGCCAATGTAGGACTCAAACATGTTCAGGAGGGCCGAACCTTTGTTGTAGGTGATGTTGTCGAATGCGTTGGCGATGTCATCGTCTGAGAGGACGGGCTGTCGCACTTTGCGGGAGCTAACGAGCTCGTCGGTGCCCATCGCGCCCTGGTAGCCGTTCAATTCACGAAGATTCATCTTCCACTCGGGGTGGTATTGGTTGACGATTTTGTTAGCCATCCACGAGGCGAAACCTTCGTTAAGCCAGATGTCGTCCCACCAGGCGGTAGTAACCAAGTCTCCGAACCACTGATGCGCCAATTCATGAGCGATCACGCTGGTAGGGGTGAGTTTCCACTGCAACGTGATCTCTTCAGGTTTGACAAGGAAAAATCCGGCCCCGTACGTGACCAGGCCGGGATGCTCCATGGCGTACCCTGCCAAGGGAATAGCCACCTCGTCGAGCTTTTCGTAGGGATAGGGAATACCGAAATATTTTTCCAGCAGATTTACGATGTCGGGAGTGGCAGCGGCGACATACTGGGCCTCTGGAGCGTGACCACGCGGCACGATGATGCGAATCTCGGTGTTGTTAGCGCCGGCGTGCCCCGCCGAAACGATATCCATCGGGCCCACAGCAATGGCCACCAGATAACTTGGCAGTGGCTTGGTTTCGGCGAACTTCACCGTCTTCATACCGTCATCGCTTCTGGTTTCGGAAAGCGTCGGCGTGTTGGAGAAGGCGCCATTAACCTTAGGAACATTCAAAGTGAGCTGCCATGGCACTTTGTACGAGGGTTCATCGAAACAAGGAAATGCCTGCCGCGCGGAGATGTTTTCAAACTGAGAATAAATGTACCAGTGATCGCCATCCTTGACCTGAAAGATCCCCTGCATGTCTTTGCGGCTAATCTGGCCTTCATACTCGGCGTGGAGCTTCGCGGGTCCCGCGGGCACAGGACGGTCAAGGGAAAAACCGACCAGGTCTTTCGGCTGGGAGATCACCTTGGCGGGAAGTGTCTGTCCTCCAAAGGTCAACGTGGCGCTCTTCACGGTGACCTTTTCGGCGTTGAGCCACAGGACCGAGCTAGCCTCTTTGTAATTGAGATCGATGTCTACGATTCCCGTGAAGGTGTCCTTGTCAGGGGCCACCGTGAGATTGACACTGTAGCGGATTGGGGCGGCAAACGTGGGCAGCCTGAATTGCGGGGGCTGATTTTGGGCCCCGCAGAGGCTTGGCGTGAGCACTACCAGAGTAACAATGCGAATCAGGAGCGAGTTACGCATGATTGAGATGGAGAGCAAAAACGCAATCGGCGACACTGCGTTCTCGTCTCCTTCCTTTCTCAGAATTCGTTTTTACCCGGGATTTCCTCTTTGATATCGAAAACGGGAGGGATTATACGCCCAAATCGCCTGTTTCAACGTTGTTGAGACGATTTCCTCCGGAACGCCTTCATCAGTTTGCGATCCGTACCAGCATTTCCGAAATTGCCCCATTTACGGTCAAGGCTAAGGCTACGCCTTGGTGTGCCTAGTCAAGAAGGCGGAGAACAAATTCATATCTTCGCTGAACCTAATCACGCTTTCAGGGTTGCCAAGCGGCCAGTTTCAACCTCGGCGTTTTGAGGTTTGGCTAAGAGCGCCGCTACAAGTCCACAAGCGGCTGCGAAGGACAACCACAATCCGGGAATGGCGCGGTTCCCCGTGCGATGAATAAGATAGGTGCTGATTGCTGGCGTAAAGCCGCCGAAGACGGCAGTGGCAAGACTATAAGCGAGGGAGAAACCTGAAGTTCGAACGTCAACCGGCATGATCTCCGTCAAGAACACGACCATGGCGCCATTGTAACTGGCGTAGAGAAAGGACAGCCAGAGTTCGACGGTCAACAATCTAGAGAAAGAAGGCTCGCCAACCAGCCACAGCATTGCCGGATAGGCCGTAACAAGCATCAGGATTGTGAAAACGATCAGTAGTGGCCGGCGGCCAGCCCTGTCGGAGAGCGCTCCCATTATCGGGAGCCAGAAAAGATTGGACGCCCCTACGCAAAGCGTGACGATCAGGCTGTCCTTGCTTGCCAGATGAAGAACGGAATCACCGAAAGTGGGCGTATAGGCAGTGATCATGTAGAAAGAAACCGTAGTCATCGTCACCATCATCATTCCGATGACCACGATCCACGAGTTGGCCGTAAGCGAGCGAAGAATTTCCGGTGCGCTTGGCCTGTGCTTGCGGGCGACGAACTCATCCGTTTCCTGGAGGGAACGCCTCAGCCTGAAAAGGAACGGAATAATCACGCAGCCAAGAAGTAAAGGAATGCGCCATCCCCAGGCAGTCATTTTCTCCGGTGGGAGTTTGGCATTCAGCGCGACTCCCACCAGCGCCGCGAACATGACCGCGACCTGCTGGCTCCCCGATTGCCAGCTGACATAGAAACCCTTGTGGCCCGGTGTAGCGATCTCCGATAAGTAGACGGAGACGCCACCCAGTTCCATGCCTGCGGAAAATCCTTGAAGCAGCCGGCCGATCAGCACAAACAAAGGGGCCAACAACCCGATTGTGGCGTATCCGGGCATGCAGGCGATGGAAAAGATTCCCACGGACATCAGCGCCAGCGTTAGAAGCAGGCCGGCACGGCGTCCGTGGCGATCAGTGTAGGCGCCGAGCACAATGGCCCCGATGGGCCGCATCAGGAAGCCCGCTCCAAACGTCATCAGCGACAACATCAACGAGACAAATGGGTTGCCGCTCGGGAAGAAGGCTTTGCCGATCGCCGCAGCGTAATACCCAAACACCATGAAGTCGTACATCTCCAGAAAATTCCCGCTGGAGACGCGCACCACCGACCAGACTTTTGCTTTTCGATCTGCGGAGAAGCTCATAGGATTTGTGGGTTCACTGTTGCAGCCTCGGCAACGCCGGAGCATCGCCATTTCGATCGGGCACCTTACCACCCTTAGTGTTACTCGGCGGGTTCGAAGAGTTTGGCTCGCGTTGGTGTTTTCTCTTTCATCTCATCGCGAATCTGCTCCGCCTTCTTCTGGAACTCGGGTTCTTTGCCCTTCTCGTAGTTGAAAACAATGCCGACGGCCCCGATCGTCTTGCCGGACTGGTCTTGCATAACCAGTTCCACCTCGAAATGGTCGCCTTTCTTGTTGACCTCAAGATTCGGTTTGCCGGTCTCGATCACTCGCAGATCATCCTCGTCCGCTTTCTTCCCGATGCGTCCAATGTTGGACGCGATGATCACGTTCTCATTCTTCCCCGGAGGCGTGACGTGCATGGCCATAATCACAACCTCTTTATGTTTGGCCAGCGTCTCATCCAGAAGTTTCTGCGCATAAATCTTCTTTGCCTCCTGTCCAGAAGCGCTGAGAGCGCCTCCTGAAATCAAAAACAGCATCACGACGTAGCTCATTTTTCCAAGGCGTCGCATTTCATTCTCCTTTTCTCCAACACAACCGCTAAACCCGCAGGCCATTTCCGCCTACCAGATGAACTTCAGGGCGAACTGCATTTGCCGCGAACTCGTAGCTGTAGGGCCGGCCAGTACTCCCGCGGTGTTTGTGTTCAGCGCGCCGGCGGCAGTGAAGATTTGACGAGCCGCAGGTGGCGGCGGATTAAAGTTCGCATGGTTGAAAATGTTAAAAATCTCCCAGCGGAACTGCACGTTGAAATTCTCTGAGATGCGCGGGATGCGATTGTTTTTATACAGCGAGAAATCGAAATCCTTGAGCCCCGGCCCAATCACAGAATTGCGTCCGGAATCTCCGAGCAAGTTAGCGCATGAGCCCGCGATCGAACCGAACGTCCGGCACCGCGCGGCGATACCAGGGGTCTGTGCCGGCAGCGCAAAACAACCCAGATTTAGATAGCGAAGCCCGCCATTCTTGAAGTTGGAGTTTATCGGATTGCAGCCGGGCATGCGGTCTGGAAAGGCATAGTTATCCGCGGCTTGAAGTCCCAGCGGGTCACCGCCGATGATGGGCGTGAAGGGCAGGCCGCTTGTCAGTGTGAGGATTTCTCCAATCTGCCAGCCCGAGGCTGCCCATTTTGCTGGGCCGTTCCACGAGCCACGGCTGGGAACATTCCAGATCGCGTTGATTACGCCGACGTGCCGCACATCGAAATCAGAAAGTCCCCGGCGCAGTCTCGGATCAAAAAATGGCAGGCTGGATACGGAATTTCCAAACGTGTCGCCAGCGATTCCCGAAGAACTCGTATCAATGCTCTTCGAGAATGTGTAAGAGCCCTGGAGTTGGAACCCGTGACTCAACCGCTTGATGCCCTGCAGTTCCAATCCATGATAAATGGATTCTGCCGACCATGTATTGGCGCTCACCTGCCCGCCGAGATTTGGGAATAGTCGTGCTCCCGATCCAATTACCGTGGGCCAGAGATAACCCTCCTGCGTTTTCGCCACCGGCTGCATATCGTTGATGTCATCGGTATGATCCGGCAGGTGAATTCCGCGCGACCCGACATACGCGGCGGTCACTGTAAAATTCCGAAAGACTTCGCGTTGGATGTTCAATGTCCATTGCTGGACGTAACTGCGATGCGGGTTTTGCTCCACATACCCAAATCGCAGCGTCTTCACGGTCAAATTGGGAAAACCGCCGGTGGGAAAGCAATGAACTCCGGGAGCATTGCAGGCCTGAGTCCCTGAAGTCGGAAAGGTAAAGCTCCCTCCCAACGTAAATGGCGCCGAAAGTAAAGTTAAGAGTTCAAATTCGTAGGGCAAAGGCAGGACATCGTAAATCCCATAAGCTCCGTGAACGGAAGTTTTTCCCTTCCCCGTCGGATCCCACGCAAAGCCCACACGCGGAGAGAAATTCCGCAGCGTCGGATTCGAAAAGTACGGCGACCCCAGCTTTGGCGCCGTATCCGTCAAATTCACCAGCGTGGACAACCGATTCGCAGTCTCTGTTGGTACGGTGGCCATTTCATAGCGAACTCCAAGGTTCAATGTGAGGTTGGGACGGAATTTATAGTCGTCTTGGACATAACCGCCAAAGAGCGTCTGTCGAAGATCCCGCGGACTGATGGCGGTGCCGAGTAACGAAACATAGTTGGTCGGTTGGTTCGTCAGGAAGGACTGCAAACTGCCGAAGGTATAGAACCCGTTGGGACTCGAGCCCCGCGTAAACTGGTTCGACTGAATGCGTTCCGCCGAAAATCCGAATTTTAGAGAATGCTTGTTTCTCGTCCAATACAAATCGTCGTAAAACTGAAACGAATTGTAGTGAAAGCGGTATTCGGAAATCGCTCCGAGCCCGCCCGAGAATTGCGTAACTCCGGACCCCACCGTGATGATCCCGGCATCTTCGCCCGGGTTGAAGCCAAAAGCGGTGTTAGATGCCGCTGGATTGATGGCGCTCAGCGTGCTGAACGCAATCACCACGTTGCGGTTGAATCCAAACCGCGCGCTGTTCAACAGAGTCGGCGAAAGAATGTGCGATTCCTCCAGCGCCAGCGTTTGCCGCCGCGACTGGTTTCCCACGTTCTTGATGTTGTACGCGTCGGGGTTGGCGATCTGACCTCGGTCGAAAACGTAGGTCCCGAATACACTGTCTGACGCTGAAATCCTGTGGTCCACGCGCGTCGTGACGAAGTCCTCGCTGGTCGCCTGTTTCGCCACGAAGTTGTAAATGCCCGTGTCGCCGCTCACCGCGCCATTCGGCAGCGGGAACAGGCAACTGGTTGGCGAACAAGCAAGGAACGGCGCGACCAACGGATCCACTGTGACGGTGCCGCTCACCAGTTGGCCCGCCCGTGCATTCGCGGATGGCACCGTAATCGGGTTGGTTGAGCTCAAGCTCTGGCGCAAGCCTTCATAATCCGCGAAGAAAAACGTATGGTCCTTGATGATCGGCCCGCTCGCTGACCCGCCGAATTGGTTTCGCTTGAAAGGAGGAATGGTCGCCTTATCGAAGAAATTTCGCGCGTCCAGCGCGCTGTTGCGCAAAAACTCGTACGCCGACCCGTGAAAAGAATTCGTTCCGGAGCGCGAAGCGGCGTTCACTGCACCGCCGGACGTCCGCCCGTAATCCGCTGTCGCGTTGCTCGTCACGACCGAGAATTCCTGAACTGCGTCCACGCCCAGAACCGCGCCCGTGATGCTTCCGGGCGCGCCTGAACTGTAATCGTTAATGTTTACGCCATCCAGCCGATAATCGTTTCCCTGCGGGCGATTGCCGCCGATGGTTACGTCAACTCCCAGCCCGCGATTAGGCCGGTCGTTGCTCACTCCGAGCGCTTTCTGCGTGCGCACCTGGGCGACGCCCGGCTCCAGCAGCGTGAGGGATGTCCAGTCGCGCCCGTTCAGCGGCAATTCGACAACCGTGTGCGAGTCCACCACATTTCCTACCGACGAGGACGCCAGTTGAATATCGGAGATCTCCGCGCCTTCCACCCTGACGCTGTCGCTGGCTTGTCCCACCTTGAGCGACACATTGATCTCTCGCCGCTCGCCGACCGTCAGCACAACGTCGCTCACCACGGTTGACGCGAATCCCGGTGCATCCACTTTAATCTCGTAACTTGCGGGCACAAGATTGGGGACAGCGTACAGTCCGTCGGCGTTGGTCGGTACCGTGCGCTCCACGCCTGTAGCCACATTTCGGATGGTCATGTTCGCGTTCGCGACCGCCGCCCCGGTCGGGTCGGTCACCGTGCCCACAATGGTCCCTCCAGCCTCCTGCGCATGGGTGGGGACAAGCGACACTATCACCATCCCGAAAATCAAGACACACATTCGCATCTCTATTCGATTTTTCTGCAGCTCCAGTGATTTCGCCATTCCACCCTCCTTCATACCGCGCTCGGTTTCGCGATCCTTGGTCCTTGCGCTACTCGCGCTCCCTCTTCATGGATCACCCAAAGCCTTCTACTACGATCAACTCGAAATTTCCCTGGTCCTGGCTCATGGCAACACTTTAAAGGTCAGAACCTTTGCGGTCGCTTTCGTCTCTCCAGGAGATACAGCTACGAAGAAACGCGCGAGACTCGGCACCAGCAAACAAGTTTTTGCTCCCGGCTCGGAGGTCACTTTCCCGGCCAACTCATACTGGTCCGCTGTCTTCTGCTGGAAAACCGAGATGTATCCCTCTCCGCCCGGCACGTAGACTCGTCCCTCTGCGGCATCGAACGCGATGTCATCGGACCGCTCGGCTGCGGGAAGGTGCGCGACTACTTTTCCGTTATCCGCGTCCATAACCAGCAGCGTGCCCGGTTTGCGGCACACGATTAGCAAACGGTGGTGCAGTTCGTCGTACGCCATCGGAGAATTGTCCGCCTGAGACCCAATCGGCCAGCGCGCGATTTCCTTCATGGCTCTGCGATCCACCACCGCAACTTCATGCTTGTCGGTGATGTTTACGAAAAGCCGCGAACTCGAGGATTCCAGCGCAAACGCCTCCACATGGTTACTCTCGATTCGCAATTCTCTTACTTTCTTCATCGTCTTGAGGTCGATCGCAACCAGGAAGGAATAATCCAGCGGCACGTCTTTGCCGCCGGTAACGACATAAATGATTTGTGCGGCGTCGTCGAGCTTCATGGAATCGGCCCCCGCCAGACCATCCACATGCGCCACTACCGCATAGTCTGACCCGCGCAAAATCTGAAGCGCGCCCTTGTCGCCGTCGGCCACCAGGATGCGATCCGTTTCCGGCAAATAAATGATGCTGTGCGGCGTGCCGAAGCCCGCAATGCTCTTCAACCGGCGGCCTGTTTTCAGGTCAAACACTTCGACGGTCTTGTGATCTTCTCCGGCAAGAAATAGCCGGCCCCCTTGTTCGTCCACCGCAAAGTGATCGAAATCCCCGCTAAACCCGGGCAGCGGCACCGCGTGAAGAAGCTGCAGCGGCGCAGGTTTGTCCGCCCGCGCCCCCCACACCGGGACCGTCGCCGTGAGGACAAGCAACGCCATCCCGAGGAGGCACCAGCGAACGTTTAAGGCTTGACTGAACTTTGCCCCTACAGTCTCCAACTGCGTGCTTCGCATTCCCTTGGGCCTCTTAGCGAACATCTAACGCCTCGCGTTCTGTTTACCTTAGGTTGTGCCGGTAGCGGATTCTCAGACTCTTGGCATCCCGTTCGGCCCTCTAATTTGTCCGTGCTATTCGGACACCCCAAGCATGACGCGCACTTTGCTTCTCGCCTTCAAGCATTGCAAGTCTTATTGCGTCACATCGAAAACACTTGTTTGTCACAGGCTGGCCAGCAGAAAACAAATCACTTAGAGGTAGGGATAACAAACTCCGCGCTTTGCCGTCCGTGGTAGTCGCGCTATACTCGCCTTCGTCTCCTCACTCCGCGCCATGAATAATTCGACTCTCCCGGCGATCTCGCTGCGCTTTGGCGCGTACGAGTTCGACTTGCGGTCCGGTGAGCTGCGCAAGCATGGCATTCGCATCAAGCTCCAGGAGCAGCCTTCCCAGATTCTCGCCATCCTTTTGGAACACCGCGGGGAGATGGTGACTCGCGAGCAACTTCAGCACCGCCTCTGGCCCAGCGACACCTTCGTTGACTTCGATCACAGCCTGAACACCGCCGTAATGCGGCTTCGCGAGGTCCTAAGTGACTCTTCCGAAAATCCGCGCTTCATTGAAACCCTCCCTCGCCGCGGCTACCGCTTCCTGGCTCCCGTCGAGGAGAAACCCGCCTTCGTCAATGAGCCAACTCCTGTGCAAACCGGAGAGGTCAGCGCATCGCAATGCGCCGATTCGAAAGTTGACTCAACCTCTCCCCCTCTTTTGCCGGCATTCCCGGCCTTTGCGGCCAAGCCGGAGAAGCGCGTCCGGCGACTCAGGCTGGTCACCGTCGCGCTATCCATATTTGCGATTGTCCTCGCCGGTGCTTTCGCTTTCCGATATTTGAAAAGGTCTTCCCTTGCTACCGCGCCATCCGGGCAGTTGACTTCTCTCGTCGTCCTGCCCTTCGAGAATCTTTCCGCAGACAAGGACCAGGCGTACTTCGCCGATGGCATGACTGACGAATTGATCGCCCATCTCGCTAAGATTCGTTCATTGCGCGTCATTTCGCGCACCTCGTCCATGGAATACAAAGGCGCGCACAAAACACTTTCACAGATTGCGCGGGACTTGCATGTAGATTCCGTCGTGGAAGGTACCGTGTTGCGTTCAGGTGACCGCGTTCGAATCACCGCGGAACTTGTGCAGGTTGCTACCGACCGCCACCTCTGGGCAGAGACTTACGAGAGCCAGTTGGGGGATATCCTCACACTGCAAAGCCACGTTGCCAGCGCCATCGTCAATGAAATCCGTGTCAAACTAACCCCCGAAGAGCAGGTCCGGCTCGCCACTACCCGCCAAGTCAGCACCCAGAGTTACGAGAACTACCTCAAAGGCCGCTATTACTGGAACAAGCGCTCCCAGGAAGGCCTCACCAAGGCCATCGATTATTTTCAGCTGGCGATCGAACAAGATCCTAATTACGCCCTCGCCTACGCGGGACTGGCGGACTGCTACAGCATCATCGGTTCAGTAATCGTCGGGACCGTTCCTGCTTTGGAAGTGGCTCCTAAAGCACGAGCTGCCGCCCTCAAATCGCTCGAACTGGATAACACGCTTGCCGAAGCCCAGACTTCGCTGGCTACCGTGCGCTTTAACTACGATTGGGATTGGAACGCGGCCGCCAGTGGATTCCGGCGCGCGGTGGAACTAAACCCTAACTACGCCACCGCTTATCAGCGAAATTCGCTCTACCTAATGAGCATGGGGCGTACCAGCGAGAGCATCGCGGAGATGAATCGCGCGCATGACCTGGACCCCCTCTCGATCAGCACGAACTTCAGTTTGGGCTGGCGCCTCTATTTGGCCCGCGAATATGACCAAGCCATCGAACAGTTGCGAAACACTATCGATATGGATCCGGATTTTGTTCTTCCGCACCTGGTTCTTGGTCAGGCGTACGAGCAAAAGAAAATGTATGACCAAGCGATTACGGAGCTTCGGCGCGCCGTAGACATCTCACAGAGTAGTCCGCCCGCCGTCGCTGCTCTCGCACGAGCCTATGCTGTTTCCGGGAGAACCACCGAAGCGAGAAAGTTGCTGGACCAATTGATGGAGCAATCGAAGAAACGGTATGTTTCCCCATTTTACGTGGCGATTGTCTACGCGGGCCTCGGCGAAAATGATCAAGCCTTGGACTGGATCGAGAAGGCCTACAAGGATCGCTCCAACGCAATCGTTTTCGCCAAGGTCGATCCGCAATTGGACACTTTGCGCTCTACTCCTCGTTTCCAGTCCCTCCTGCACCGGCTAGCTTTCCAAAATTAGATCTACCATCTCGCCGGACTGGCTCACTACCCGGGACTCTCGTGACTTGCGCAACCTATACGGAAAGTGTTCTCATTCGCGGATGCCGTGGGACATCTGGCTCATCTTTTTCGTGCTCGCCTTGATTCTGCCGTGGCGCGGGCGAGTGCGCATGAAGAAATTGCTCGCCATGCCGCGCGTCGGCACGATGGAACGGCTTGCGCTTTACGCTTCGACCATCGCGTTTCAATGGTTTGCCGTCGCGGTGGTGGCATGGCGTGCCTGGGCGCACGGATTCACGGCCTCTCAGCTTGCTTTGACGACCCATGACAGGACCCGGATTCTTGTTGCCTCGCTTGTCGGCGCCGCGACCATTGCGGCCCTTCAGTGGCTGAACCTGCGGCGCGTGGGGAGAATTCCCGTGGAAGCGCGGGGCTCTCTTCAGGCCATCGCGGAACGCATCTTGCCGCAATCCACCGTGGAGTTGCTCCCCTATCTGGCGCTCGCGATTACCGCGGGACTTTGCGAGGAGTTTCTCTATCGCGGGTTCGCCATGGCTGTCTTCGCACAGATAGGATTACAAGCGTGGGCGGTGGTGCTCCTTTCTTCCGTTCTCTTTGGGCTGGCGCATAGTTATCAGGGTCGCGGTGGAATCGTTATGACTCTCTTGATCGGCCTCCTTCTGGGGACCAGCCGGATTGCCTATGGCAGTCTGGTGCCGGCGATTTTCTGGCACAGCGCCGTGGATGTGGTCGCCGGAACCGCTGGACCACGGTACCTGACGCCCAAAAGGGCTAGCGACGAGGAAAGTAAGAATTTGATAACTCAGAGCTGAATAGTTACTAATATGACAACAGCTATCCCCGCCCCACCCTCAGCGGCCGTGATACGGCGCGCCCTCGGAGAATTCAAGATTCCTGCTTTTGACGATCAAGTGCTTCAAATTCAACAATATATCAAGATTTTGCTGACCTGGAATGAAAAAATAAACCTGACGGCTATCCGCGACCCGCTGGAGATACTTTATCGTCATTTTTGCGAGAGTATGTACGCCGCCGAGGCCATACCCCTGCAAAACGGTCGGCTCGCCGACGTTGGCTCGGGAGGCGGATTTCCGGGGCTGGCCCTCAAGATTATGCGACCTGAGTTGCAAGTTTTCTTGGTCGAATCCAACATCAAGAAAGTCACATTTCTCGCGGAAGTCGTTCGTGAATTGGGACTTAGCGGCGCACAAGTGCTGGCGCGCCGCTATGAAGAGCTGGGGGAGGAGGTCGCACCACTTGATTACGTATGCTCGCGCGCGCTGGGCGAATTCTCCGTTTTCCTTGCGTGGGCGAGGTCGCAACAGATAGCAGCCAAACAAGTTATACTTTGGATTGGCGGCCGAGATCTCGAGGAGATTCAGAGGATCCAGACCTGGGATTGGAGGGAGCCCATAGAAGTGCCTCATTCCTTGCGACGCCTCCTTCTTGTGGGCACTAGGAAGTCGTCAATTACCGGCGCATCGTCGCCTTAAGAGGGAGGGGTTGCCGCTATTTCTTTAAGATTCCTCTAATTCGCAGCCATCGACGGTTCGAACGCCAAATCGTTGTTCCACGTGGAACAACTCAAGTTCGGGCTATCTAGGACCATTCGTGAATGTTCCACATGGAACAATCCGCCCTCCGAAGCCCGATTTCCACCGTCAAGACGCTGTTCCACGTGAAACATCTTGCATCCTCGTCCCACCTTTGCTAGATTTTCGCTCTCGGGGGAATATTTGGCTCGAATCATTGCCGTCGCGAACCAAAAGGGTGGAGTGGGCAAGACCACAACTGCGGTGAATCTAGCCGCTTGTCTCGCTACGGCCGAACAACCGACTCTTCTTGTTGATTGCGATTCCCAAGCCAACGCCACTGCCGCCATCGGATTCACGAAAGATCCCTCGCGTAGGACCCTCTATCACGCTTTAATTTTGAACGAACCCTTCGATAGGATCATTCAGAAGACACAGGTGGACGGCCTGGAGGTCATCCCAGCCGACAAAAACCTTGCGGGAGCAGCCGTTGAACTCGTCAGCGCGGAGGGTCGTGAATATAAGCTTCAGGCTGCCCTGAAAACTCTGCAAGATAAATACCGCTATATCATCCTGGATTGCCCTCCCGCCTTGGATTTGCTGACTTTGAACGCCCTCGTGGCTGCAGGAGCTGTTCTCGTACCCATCCAGTGTGAATATTTGGCGTTAGAGGGCGTTTCCGAGTTGCTGGACACGCTCATGCGCATTCGCCGTACCCTGAATCCAAGCCTCGAAATCGAGGGTATCCTGCTTACGATGTATGATGAGCGGACGAGTCTTTCGCGTCAGGTCGCATCGGATTTGCGCAGTTTCTTTGGAACCCAAATCTTTCAAAGCGTGATTCCGCGCAATGTGCGCCTTGCGGAAGCCCCAAGTTTCGGTAAACCGATCATCTTTTACGACATTCACAGCAAGGGCGCAGAAGGCTACACGCAACTCGCCCAGGAGGTCATTGCCAATGCCGAGAAACGCGCTGGGACGGGGGCTCGGAGCGCTCATTCGGGAGCCTGAGCCCAAAACCTCTCCAGAATCCGCACCCATACAGCCTCATGCAACCACCGCCAGTGGCACCGCGACCGCGCCGGCTCGCGAGGCCGCGCATCCTGGCCCCCAACAGATTGACATCGACCTGATCGAACCCAGTCCTTACCAGCCCCGCACGCGCTTCCGAGAAGAAGCTCTCGATGAACTGACACGCTCCATTCAGGCCAGCGGCATCATCCAGCCCTTGGTTGTGCGACCGATCGGTTCGCGATTTCAGTTGATTGCAGGCGAACGCCGGTGGCGCGCAGCCCAGCGCGCCGGTTTGACGAAAGTTTCTGTGATCGTCCGGCAGGCCTCTGACGAGCTAGCGCTGGAAATGACGTTGGTTGAGAACATCCAGCGTGAAGATCTGAATGCTATTGAAGCCGCGCGAGCGTTTGAACTCTTAATGGCAGAGGCTCAGCTAACTCAGGAGGCTGTCGCGGCGCGAACCGGCAAGGACCGCGCGACTGTGGCGAACGCCATTCGCCTTTTGAAGTTGGAGCCAAAGATTCAGGATTGGATTGAAGAAGGGAAGCTGACGGCGGGCCACGGTCGTGCCCTCCTGGCCGTGCCGGATGCGCAATTGCGAATGCGCTACGCCCAGCGGGCCGCACGGGGTGGTTTGACGGTCCGCCAGATCGAGCGGCTTGCGTCGCGGCGTTCGCGAAGCGGGCCTACGTCGCCAGAAGTCCAGATGGACGCGAACATCCGCTCGGCGTTGGATGAACTTCAACGGCACCTCGGCACCAAAGTGCTTCTTCATCAGAAAACGAAAATGCGCCCGGGGCAGCTGGTGCTCGAGTATTATGACGATGCCCAGCTCATGGGTCTCTACGACCGCTTGATGAAATAGCTTCGCGGGCTTCCCGAACAAGCACTGCTCCTTCGTTCAGTCGCTTCATTCGACAACCCCGTTGCTCTGTTGCGTTGACTTATCCGCAGGCGCAGCTAAAGTAGAACAGTCTCCATATGGGGGTATTGAAATGGCATGGAAGTGGGCCGCAAGTTCGAAGAATAGCACCAGCGAAGAATGGACAGGATTCATCGACCAGGGCGTAACGCTCGAGGGCACGCTGACCGTAAAAGGAACGTTTCGCGTCAACGGCAACGTGAAAGGCAACATCATCTCGGAGCAGACCGTCATCCTTGGCGAAGGCGCCAAGGTTGAAGGGCAAATCGAGGGCAACCGCGTCGTAATCTCTGGCCGTTTCGATGGCGTCATTTTCGCGAAGGGTCGCGTGGAGATCGAAGCCAAAGGTGTAGTGACGGGAGAGGTTCACTCTCCGTGCATGGTCATCGATCCGGGTGGAATCTTCGACGGCCGCTGCCACATGCTGGGATCTTCAGAGACGGCTTCAACGGTGACCATCCCCATCCGAGCCGTCGGCAACGGTTGAAATCTCCCCGATTTTCTCATAGTTAACAGAAGAATTATTTATTCAGAGAGTAAAATAAAACCTCTGCTACGCCGCGCATTCCAAATCGTTCTTGTCCCCCAAACAGAGCCTAAGATTTCACCGTGGGACTGTAGGATGCGCCCACCGCTTTTTCCGCTTCTTGGATTCCCGTTTGGATGTTCGTTTCCCAATCAAGGTGCGGAACTTTGGAAGCTTTCGCCGCTTTGTAATAGAGCAATGCGTCCGAAGGGCGATTCAGCTTTTTCAGGGCGAGGCGACCGGCGGAGAGAAGCGCGAGAAGCGATTGCTTTTCCGCGGGGTATGCCTTGGCTAAGTGCTCGTACTCAGTGACCGCGCGAACGTAGTCCTGATGCCCTTCCGCGATGCGGCACAGCTCAAGCCACGCGGCCGCAGGCATGCGATCCCCGCCGGCGTTGGCGTATTCCTGGTAATCCTGCCACGCTGACTCCGCGTCTTGCGCTTTGAGGTGCAGTTGGCACAGTTTGACCGTGGTTTCCAGATGCGCCCGGATATCGTTCTTGCGCCAATAGAGCTGCCGCAATAGGGAATGAGCGTCGATGGCCTCTGGTTTCGCGGCTACGTGCTTCTTGAGCACCGCAATGCCCTCATCGAACTTTCCCTGCTCCATGAACTCTGCTCCCTGAACCACGGCTGGAGCAGCTGTCCAACCGATCTTGTCCTCAATGACCGCATTTGCACTGTGCTCCAGCCCCGTGTTTTGGATGACGACCGCGGCCAGAACTCCGAAGACGAACCCGCCGACATGCGCCCAATGGGCCACTCCCGACGTTTGACCAAATAGGCTTCCGTAAGATACTTCCATGAACAGCCACATAGGAAGCAGCCAGTAGGCCGGGGCTCTAAATCGAATCCGGAAAATCAACATGTACCAAAGCATATGGATTTTCAGTTTTGGGAAGCGCACCAGAAAACCACCCATAAGCGCAGCTATCGCACCAGAGGCCCCCAGCGCAGGAGCGAGACTTCCTGGGTAAAACATAGCGTGGATGAGAGATGCGGCGACTCCGGCAAGAATATAGAAAATAGGGTAAATAACCCGGCCCCATCTGTCCTCAAGGATGAAGCCAGCAAGCCATAGAAACCACATGTTGCCGATGAGATGGAGCCAACCGGTATGAAGAAATTCAGAGGTTAGGTATGAAATTGGTTTCGGGTGCGCCGGTACGAACGCGTAATTCTCCAAGATAGAACTCTTCTGCTCTGCGGCAAAGCGCTGGGCGAGTGTATCCATTTCCCCCTGAAGCTGTTCTGGGTCATCAACCTCTCGGATCTGTGCATCCCAAGAATCCTCAGGCTCTCGTTTGTTGGAGGAGAGCTGCCTCCATTCTGCTTCCGGGACCTTGCTCTTCACCTCGTCGACGAAGTTCTCCACCTCTTCCGACATCTTCAGTTCCGGGTGCTTTGCGGCCAGCACCAGCACGTGCGTTCGCACTTCGACGCGCTCCGGTTCCTGCGCTTCGATCTTCCAGTGGGTGCCAAGGAATATCAGCACGTTCAGCGCGATCAGCGCAAAGGTGACGACCGGCCAGCGGCGGCCCTCCATGTTTTCATGGCGCAACGGAATCAACATCGGGCAATCCCTTCCGATCGAAAAGGCACAGAGGAATAGCTCTGCGAGTGTAGAAGGCCCATCCGCCCCGATGTAACTGGTCTTTGGAACAGGTTATCGTCAATTGATTAACGTCAATGAAATTGCGACCGGTTGGCCTTCAGGAAGCGCTGAGTCGCCGCTGATCATTCTTTACGCTTCCCAGAACCCGTTTGCGCAGTTATCGTAGACCGATTCGCGATCCTCTCGGAAGGAGGATGGGATGCATTTTCAAAGACGACAACTGCTTCGAACTCTGTCATTTGCTTTCGGGTCGAGCTTCATCTTGAGCCGAAACCAACTCGGCATAGCCGCGCAGACAACCACGCAGCCAAATGTCTCTTCTCCCCTTGCAGGGGCTGCTGTTCGCGATGGGATCGCTGGAGGAACGGAAATGGAAAAAGTGACGGGAATCGGAGGATTCTTCTTCCGAGCCAAAGATCCGAAAGCGCTGGGGCTTTGGTACCAGCAACACCTGGGAGTCTCACTCATACCAACGAGCTACGGGGAATCCCCTTGGCAGCAAGAGGCCGGACCCACCGCTTTCGCTCCATTCAAGGAGACGAGTGACTATTTCGGGGATACCCAGAAGGTCTGGATGCTGAACTTTCGAGTCCGGGACCTCGACAAAATGGCGGCCCAGCTACAAGCCGCAGGAATCGCGGTCAAGATTGACCCGCAGTCTTATCCCAACGGCCGGTTTGCCCGCGTGCATGACCCTGAGGGAAATCCGATCAAATTGTGGCAGCCTAAGGTTCCAGACACCAAAGGCCAGGTTGCACCCAACCCAACCGAGAGCGGGGACTAAAAGTTAACCTTCACTGGGGCTCGGCCCTTCAGAAGCACAGTCCTCGCAGTCTGGTCCGGGATGCTGCCTGCGACCTTTGCCGTAATTTCACGAGTTGGGACGTTTGCATGCGGCACCGGTTCCGGTTGAGCTACCCCGTTCACGCTGTCGTCTCCTTCGTCATCCCTGAGAAATACCCCGTTCCTTTCGAACCCCATCTCGCCGAAATTGCCTGTAGAGTCAAAGCTGCCGGAGGCGGAAAACGATCCGTCGTCGTAACTTAACGAAAACGTTCCGGAGTTGGAGGAATCCCACATCTTACCAGCCCAGTTAAAAGGGCTGAGCGGATCGTGCGACGTTGGCTGTACCGTGCGCATGTTGCCACCCTTGGTGTAGATGACGTGGAACGACAACTTGGCCGGTGTCAGTTGAATGGGTGAAATACCGGGGACCGCTTGCACAGGCGGAGGAAACGACAAGGCATCGACGACCGGGACATCAACCAGGTTAACGGTCAAAGTGTCGCCGCTCATTTGCACTGCACTATCTGGAACCTTCACGATCCAAAAGAGACCGTTCGGCAAAGTCCACGGGCTGAAATCATGCAGTTGGGAACTCAAACTGAGATCCCATAGGTCCAGTCATATCTCGACAAAGATGCCGCTCGCAGTTTCGGACTGTGTCGCGCCTGCGGTGTTGACTGGGTCAGCAGCTTTGCCTCCTTGGTATGTGCCCTTAAACACGCGGATGTCGGTGATGACAACGTACTGTCGGCCCTTATTGTCAGTCGCCAACCCGCTGGTGTAGCCCATGGCAACCTGACCTTTGAAATTGGTGATGCCATTCGGTTCGGCCCCGTGGGGATCAAACGGCGGGGTGAGCCCAGGCGGACCGGGAACGAACAGGTTAGCTATTCCGTAACTCGGAACTAAATCGCCACCCGGAATCGGAACCGGTTGCACGGTGAGTTTGGGGATAGGTTCAATCTGGGCCTTCAGTGTGGAACCGAGCGCCAGAAGAAGAAAGAGCAAGTAGGCAAACCTCGGCCGCATTGTCGCTTACCTCCCATATACGTGAATTCTGTTTTGCGCACTGCCTCTGATGTGGGTGGATACTCCTGATTTCCTGGTGCGTCAATCGATAGGAGGTCATTTTTGTGTCACCAGCGTGTCACGGCCCATCCTTCTGAAAATATTGGGTAACGGTCCGGAAAACGCCTTGCTAAGATATGAGCCACTTTGCAAAGTGGAGGCAGCATTGGCAGCTCCCGTCATCCAGTTCGAGGACGTGGAGATTGACCTCGCCCGATTCGAGGTCAAACGAGGAGGGCTAAGAGTCCATCTTGAAAGACAACCTTTCGATCTGCTCGCGCTACTCCTCCGCAATCGCGGCGATCTGGTGCCCAGAAAGGAAATCGCGGAATCGTTATGGGGCTCCAACGTATTTGTTGAAACGGATCGGAGCATCAACAACGCGATACGGAAAATCAGGCTAGCTCTTGGGGATGACCCTGAACATCCTCGCTTTATCGAAACGGTACCAGGGCGCGGATACCGGTTTGTCGCTAGCGCCTCGTCCTCCTCCGACCCCCAGCCCGCGTCAATCCCGCAGCAGATTGTATCCGGTCACGGGCAAATCCTTGAAACCAACGGCCGGCTGGCGCCGCCGGCGTCCGTAATCACCACGACGACCGAACGCAGTAAACGGTTACCGGCTGGGAGTGCGGCTAAACGGTTCCTGATTGTGGCCGCGGTTTTTTTGTTTGTCGTGGGCATGATTTGGGCGCTGCGGCCAAAATCGGACCAGAGGAAAGAGCCAAGCGAACGCCGGGAGCCCACTTACATACAACTCACCAACTTCACCGATTCGGCAGTTGCACCAGCTTTGTCGCCGGATGGCCGAATGGTTGCGTTCTACAGAAGCAACGACTGGTTTCTTACTCCCGATCAGATTTACGTGAAATTGCTCCCTGACGGCGAACCCGTTCAGCTCACCAAAGATCCCAGGCTCAAATACGGGCTTGCCTTTTCTCCGGACGGTTCACGTATTGCCTACACGACCTACAGCGCGGAGCTTACTGATGAGTGGAAAACATTTACGGTATCCCCGCTCGGTGGCCAGCCGACTTTGCTTTTGTCTAATGCGGCAGGTCTAAGGTGGTTAGATCAAGGTCGCGTCCTGTTCTCGGAAATAGAAACCGGGGTTCACATGGGAATTGTTATGGCGACGGAGAATCGCTCGGAGTACCGCAAGGTGTATTTTCCGCAGCATCAGCGCATGATGGCGCATTTCTCCTACCCTTCGCCCGATCGCCAGTGGGCGATAGTCACGGAGATGGATCCCATCTGGCAACCGTGCCGCTTGATTTCGCTCCGTGGCGACTCAGAGAGCCGCCAGGTGGGCCCGCAAGGACAATGCACCTCGGCTGCGTGGTCGCCGGATGGCAAGTGGATGTATTTCGGCGCTGAAGTGGAGGGCAGTCATCATCTATGGCGCGAGCGTTTTCCTGAAGGGCACCCTGAGCAAATCACGTTCGGTCCCACCCAAGAGGACGGCCTAGCGATGGCTCCGGACGGGCGTTCCATTATTACTTCGATCGGCCTGTACGAGAGTGCGCTCTGGATCCACGACAAGCGTGGTGATCGCGCCCTGTCTTCCGAAGGGTATGTGGGCCCCAAGTCGGCGAAATTTTCGTCAGACGGTAAGCTTCTCTACTACCTGATGCGACATGATTCATCCTCGTCTTCGAACGAGTTGTGGCGCAGAGATCTCGAGTCGGGAAAAAGCGAGGCGGCTCTACCCGGGATGTCCATCGCGGAATATGACATCTCGAACGACGGCAAGGAGGTAGTCTTTTCGACCCAGCCGCGCGGGAAGGCTTCCCAACTCTGGCTGGCTCATTTGGACGGGAGTTCGCCTCCCAGACTAATCACCTCTACTGGAGAGCGTGCGCCCCTTTTTGGTCCTGACGCTCAAGTCGTGTTCCAGTTTACGGATGGAAGAGCGAACTATATTGGCCAGATCAGAAAGGATGGTTCTGACCGTTCCAAGTTGTCCCCTTATCCGGTCTCCGCCCTTGGCGCGATTTCGCCGGACCGGCGCTGGATAATCGCGGATGTACCGTTGCCTAATTCCGACGTCATCATGGCGATTCCAATCAGAGGAGGTTCTTCGCGACGGATCTGCACTTGGTGTTCCGTCGATTGGGCTCCTGACGGCAAGTTCTTCTATGTCGGGTTGTCGCCGAATTCGCATACAACTCGCGGCACGACGCTCGCGATTCCCGTTCCCTCCGGAGAGACGCTACCCAAACTTTCATTTTGGGGA